>ERZ1370068.9772-contig-8524_pt1 | contig 59105 bp, 99 predicted proteins | sample MGYA00561227_ERZ1370068 | MGnify/ENA primary metagenome ERZ1370068 (study PRJEB38410, sample SAMEA6850437) | metagenome | study: Metagenomic assessment of the ecological functions of the soil: analysis of the soil microbiota associated with the... | reverse complement strand
GGATGCGCACACCCGTAGTCCCGGCCCGGGAAGGGTGGCGATCGACCATCTCACGCGAGCAAACCCAGCGCGCTGCCCGAGCTCCCGCACCTCGTCCTTGAACAGTTCGCGCAACGGCTCCGAGCAGCTTGAGGTGCAATGTCTCGGGCAGGCCGCCGACGTTGTGGTGCGACTTGATCGTGGCGCGCCTTCTTGGTCTTGGCGCCGGCCGACTCGATCACGTCCGGATAGATGGTTCCCTGCGCCAGCCACTTGCGCATTCTTGACTTTGCCGCCTCGCGCTGGAACACCTCGACGAACTCGCGGCCGATGATCTTGCGCTTCTGCTCGGGATCCGCACACGCCCTCGAGCGCGGCCCATGAACTGCGCCGACTGCGTCAACGTGGATCACCTTCACGCCGAGGTTGCTGCGCGAAGGTCTCCATCACCTGCTCCGCCTCGTTCGAGGCGCAGCAGCCCGGTGTCGACGAACACGCAGGTCAGCTGCTCGCCGATGGCGCGATGGATCAGCGCCGCCGCCACCGCGGAATCCACGCCGCCCGATAAGCCCAGGATCACCTCGCTCCGCTGCCGACCTGCGAGCGGATGCGCGCCGACCGCCTCTTCGATGATAGTCGGGCATGTTCCAGTCCGGCCCAGTCCGCAGATCACGTGCACGAAGCGCTCGAAGATGGCGCGTGCCCTGCAGCGTATGCGTGACCTCGGGATGGAACTGCACGCGCGTAGAACCTGCGCGACTCGTCGGCCATGCCGGCGATCGGGCGTGGCGGCGTTGCTGGCGATCAGCTTGAAGCCCGGCGGCACCGCCGTGACCTTGTCGCCGTGGCTCATCCACACGTCGAGCAAGCCGTGACCCTCGCCGTTGACGCGATCCTGGATGCCGTCGCAGCAGCCGAGTATGACCGCGGGCGCGCACCTCGGCATAGCCGAATTCGCGCACCATGCCCGCTCTCCACCTGGCCGCCGAGCTGCTGCGGCCATGGTCTGCATGCCGTAGCAGATGCCAAGCACCGGCACGCCGAGCTCGAACACAGCCTGGGGCGCTTCGCGGCGTATCACCCTCGTACACCGAGGCGTGGCCTGCCGGAGAGGATCGATCGCCCGCGGCGCGTAGTCGCGCACGAACTGGTCGGACACGTCGTGAGGGATGGATCTCGCAGTAGACGTTGCTCTCGCGCACGCGGCGGGCGATGAGCTGCGTGTACTGGGCGCCGAAATCGAGGATGAGGATCTTTGTCGTGCACGCTACCGCTGATCGCGGTTCACTCGACGCGATAGTTCGGCGCTTCTTTGACGATCTGCACGTCGTGCACGTGGGATTCCGCGCACGCCCGCGGCGGTGATCTCCGACGAACTCGGCGCGCTCGCTTCATGTCGTCGATGGTGCCGCAACCCAGCGTAGCCCATCGCCGAACGCAGGCCGCCCATGAGCTGCTGGATCACTGCGACCACGCTGCCCTTGTAGGGCACGCGGCCCTCGACGCCCTCCGGCACGAGCTTTTCCGCGCTGTCCTCGTCGTCCTGAAAATAGCGGTCGCTGGAGCCCTGCTGCATGGCGCCGAGCGAGCCCATGCCGCGGTAGGACTTGTAGCGAGCGCCCCTGGTACAGCTCGATCTCGCCCGGGCGCTTCCTCGGTGCCGGCGAACAGCCCGCCGAGCATCACGCGAATCGGCGCCCGCGGCAAGCGCCTTGGCGATGTCGCCCGAGTAGCGGATGCCGCCGTCCGCGATCATCGGCACGTCGGTGTCCTGCGAGCGCTGAGGCGACGTTCTGGATCGCGGTGACCTGCGGCACGCCCACGCCCGGCGACGATGCGCGTGGTGCAGATGGAGCCCGGGCCGATGCCGACCTTCACCCCGTCGGCGCCGTGGTCCATCAGCGCCTTCGCGCCGGACGGCGGTGGCGATGTTGCCGCCGATCACCTGGACTGCGGGAAAGTTGCGCTTGACCCACTTGCACGCGGTCCAGCACGCCCTGCGCGTGACCGTGGGCGGTGTCCACCACGAGCACGTCTCACGCCCGCCTCGACCAGCGCTGCCGCGCGCTCCTCGGTGCCCTCGCCCACGCCGATCGCCGCGCCCACGCGCAGCCGGCCCAGCTCGTCCTTGCAGGCGTTGGGGTGCTCGGAGGACTTGAGGATGTCCTTCACCGTGATCAGGCCGCGCAGGTGAAACTCTCCGTTGACCACCAGCACGCGCTCGAGGCGGTGCTTGTGCATGAGCCGCATGGCCTCTTCGCAGCTGCAGCGCCTTCCTTCACCGTAACCAAGCGCTCGCGCGGCGTCATGATGTTGCTTGCACCGGCTGGTCCAGGTTGGTCTCGAAGCGCAGGTCGCGGTTGGTGACGATGCCCGACGACACGCTCGCCGTTCGACCACCGGCAGCCCGGAGATCTTGTGCGCGCGTTTGAGCTTCAGCACCTCGCGCACGGTCATGCTCGGCGGAATGGTGACCGGGTCCTTCACGACGCCGCTCTCGAAAGCGCTTGACCTTCGACGACCTCCGCCGCCTGGCGCCTTGGGCGGCATGTTCTTGTGCAGGATGCCGACCCGCCTTCCTGGGCCAGCGCAATGGCGAGGCGGGCCTCGGTGACGGTGTCCATCGCGGCGGACACCAGGGGAGGTTCAACGTCGATGCGCGCGGGTGAGCCGTGCTCGTCAGGCTGACGTCGCGCGGGCAGGAACGTTCGGAATGGGCGGGAATCAACGAGACATCGTCGAAGGTGAGAGCCTTCTGAACCACTCGCATGCTGATGATCCTTCGCAAAAACTATTATACGCGAGCAGCTCAACCTGAGCGGTCAGCGCAGCCTCGCGCGTCGCACCTTTTTCCCGCGTACGTTGCCGTTAACCACGGCCGGTACGCGAGCAGGCCGCTGCCGTCGACGGACGGGGTTCTGACGCGTGATGCTGAAGGGTATGCTTGGTGCTATGCGCATCGAGTGCCCGTCTGAGTTTGCGTGTCGATTGACTCGTCGCTCGCTTGTTATCACGCTGTCCGTTCTCGTGGCTTTGAATAGTTTTCGTCCCGCCGCAATCACCCTGGCATCCGGTCCCGGACGCACGCAGGCTGCACACTGGCCTGTCCAATCGATCCTGCCCCCGCCCCAGAACTGCGCAGGCAGCGAATTGCCCTTTGGTGCCGCGCCAATCCGCGGTGCAGGCCGCTGCTGGACCAGGCGATGCGCTGTGGACCACCGCACAGGACGCGCTGAGAGCAGGCGCGAGGCGGCGTTTCTCGACCGGCGACTACCCGGAAGCGGTCCTGCGCCGCGCGAATCGGCGGCCGAACAGGCACACCTCGGCGTCGCGCAGATCGCACTACCCGATGCGTTCCAACATGCCGTAAGCTCTAAAGGATGACGGTCATGACTCCGTTACCTTCCCTCCTCTCGCGCTATGCCTAGTCGTCCTTTCCCGGTCACGGCCGAGACCTACAAGTGGACCGACGACAACGGCAAGGTGCACCACTCGGACCAGCCGCCGCCGTCCAGCAGCGAGGAAAAGCGCGAGACCATCCAGATGCCCCCACCAGCGGCTGCGCCCGCCACGCCGGCTGAAGACGGTTTGAAGCCCGCCGCCGCACCCAGGGCCCCCGCCGAGCAAGAGATGCAGTTCCGTAAGCGGCGCCTGGACGCGGCGCTGAGGCCGAGGTCAACAAAGGCGCAGGAAGCGAGGCGCAGGCGAGCTGGAGGAAAGGACTCAGCTGCCACGCGCGCCAAGGCCACCAGGTCACCAGTGGCCCCGAGCGCGGCGGCCGCGTGGCCCGCCCCGGGAGCTGACGGCGAGCCGGTCTTACATGACCGGATCAGAGAGATCGCCGCCGGCGCCGGTCGCGACGCCCGAAAAATCATGCGGACGCCACCTGGCGCAGCGCGCTCGTGGCCCCGGCCGCTGGGCGCTGGCCGCGCGGCCGGCGTGAAGGCGCGGCGCCGCCGCGCCTCCTGCGGGTCGGCCGTGAGCGGGCGCAGTGATCTCCACCTCGGTCCCCGTCGCGCAGGACGGTGTCGAGCGGCTACTGCCGCCCGCCCAGGTAGATGCGCAACCCGGCTCTCTGCCCCAGTCCCGAGCTTCCGGATGCCGGGCGACAACAGCCAGCGCGCGTGACAGCGCTCCGGCTCCGCCGTCGTGCCGCGGCAAGCGGTCAGACGCGTGATGTCCTGGCTGCGAGGCGGCAGAGCGCGGCATCACCTCGACCTCGATTTCGTCCCGGCTCATTTTCCGTACAAGCGCTCGGCCCTTTGCAGGGAACGCTTCCAGCAGAGTATTGGCAATGTGCTTGAACACCGGTCCCACCAATTTCTCCAGCAGGCGATTGGGCAAACTCGTAGCGCAGCCGGAACTGGATCTGCAGGAATCAGCCGCCAAGCGGCGTGAAGCGCCACAGCCCATCCAGCTGGCGAAAGGGTCCGCTCACCAGCCGGATCTCGATGAATTCGGGCGTGAGTCCGGTTCTCGGTCTTGAAGCTCTGTTTGAGTCCGTGGTAGTCGATGAGGATCGAGGCGCGCATGAGGCCCGCTTCGCGCAGCTCGACGTGCGCGCCGCCGCACCAGGGCAGGAACTCCGGGTAGCGCTCCACGTCGTCTACCAGCCGGTGCATCCGCCCGCTGAGTAGCCGACCAGCACAGACTTCTGACCAGCGCCATGCCGCCTGCGTAGCGCAGATCCCGCAGCCGGAGCCTCGGCGGACGAACTGCTACAATCTCCGCCGCTACGAACCCGGTGTCGCCGCCTCCGGGATGCCAGTCACCCGGATATGAGCATCGTCGAGAACCGCAAGGCGTTTCACGACTACTTCATCGAGGAACGCTTCGAGGCCGGCCTCGCGCTGGAAGGCTGGGAGGTGAAGTCCATCCGTGCGGGCGCGTGCAGCTGGCCGAGGCCTACGTGATCCTGCGCAACGAACGAGCTGTTTCTCATCGGCTGCCACATCAGCGTGCGCTCCCTGCCGCGTCGACCCACGTCCACCCCGATCCCGTGCGCACCCGCAAGCTGCTCATGCATAGCGCGGAGATGAAGAAGCTGATCGGCAAGGTCGAGCGCGCCGGCTACCACCGCTCGTGCCGCTGAACCTCTGCACTACCGCGGCGGCTGGCAGCATGGGACCGGCCAAAGGGCAAGAAGCAGCATGACAAGCGTGAGGTGGAAAAGGACCGGGATTGGCAGCGGGAGAAGCAGCGACTCATTGCGTCAAAAGTGATAATGGGGAAAGCTTGCAGGCGAGAAGGCTAACCTCGCCTCGGCAGGTTGAAGCTGCGGAGCAGCGGCCGGAGCTGCAAGGCGTGAAGTGGAGAAAAAGGGCGGCGATTGGCAGAGAGAGAGAACCAGCGCATACTGCGGGCCAAGTAAGTCTCAGGTGTAGCCGAGCCCCATCGCCTCGCGCACGTCGCGCATCGTCTCCGTCTGCCATCTTGCGCGCCTGGTCGCACCCGTCCTCGATGATGTTGCGCACCAGCGTGGGTCGTCCAGGTAGCCTTCTGCGCGCGCTCGCGCATGGGCTCCTGCTCTCTGAGCACTGCGTCGATCACCGGCTGCTTGCATTCCAGGCAGCCGATGCCGCGCGCTGCGTGCAGCCCTTCTGCACCCACTCGCGCGTCTTGTCGTCCGAGTATACCGAGGTGGAACTGCCACACCGGGCATTTCTCCGGATCGCCTGGGTCGGTGCGCCGGCACGCGCGCCGGATCGGTCGGCATCGTGCGGATCTTCTGCGTGACGCTGCTCGGCGTCCTCGCGCAGCGTGATCGGTGTTGTTGTAAGACTTCGACATCTTCTGTCCGTCGAGGCCCGGCATCTTCGACGCTTCGGTCAGCAGCGCCGCGGGCTCGACAGAATCATCTTGCCCGCCGCCCTCGAGATAGCCGAACAGGCGTTCGCGGTCGCCCATCGACAGGTTCTGCGCTTCTCGATGCAGCGCGCGCGCCGCTTCCAGCGCCTCGGCGTCGCCCTGCTCCTGGTAGCGTGTGCGCAGCTCGCGATAGCACCTTGCCGCGCTTGCGCGCCCAGCTTCTTCGTCGCCGCCTCGGCCTTTTCCTCGAAGCCAGGCTCGCGGCCGTAGATGTGATTGAAGCGCCGCGCGATCTCGCGCGTGATCTCGATGTGCGGCACCTGGTCCTCGCCCACCGGCACCGAGCGTCGCGCGGTAGATCAGAATGTCGGCGCGCCTGCAGCAGCGGGTAGCCGAGAAAGCCGTAGGTCGACAGATCGCGGTCGGACAGCTTCTCCTGCTGATCCTTGTAGGTCGGCACGCGCTCCAGCCAGCCGAGCGGCGTGATCATCGAGAGCAGCAGGTGCAGCTCGGCATGCTCGGGCACGCGCGACTGGATGAACAGCGTCGCCTGCGCCGGATCGATGCCCGGCGCGCCAGCCAGTCGATCACCATGTCCCAGACGTTCTGCCTCGATCGACGTCGGACGTCTCGTAGTGGGTGGTGAGCGCGTGCCAGTCGGCGACGAAGAACAGGCACGGATGCTCGTGCTGCAGCTGCACCCAGTTCTTCAGCACGCCGTGGTAGTGGCCGAGATGCAGTGCGCCGGTCGGGCGCATCCCGGACAGGACTCGATCAGGGAACATAGGAGCGGATCTTCAGGAAAGCCCGAACAGGGCGTAGATCAGATTACGGCACAAGATCACCAGCGGCCAGATGACAGCCCCCAGCACGCGCGTGGCCAGGAGCAAGACGATAATGATGAGGCCATAGGGCTCAATCATAGCAAACCGGATAGGCGAGCCTGTTCGGCAGCAAGCTGACCGCGATACGCCCGCCATCGAGAGGCGGGATGGGAATCAGGTTCAGCACCATCAGGCCGAGGTTCAGCAATACACCGCCTTTGGCCATCTGCTGCAGCGGATAGGAAAAGTAATTTACCGGCAACACGGAACACCAGCTTCAGTGCGAGCGCCCAGCACAGCGCCATGAACAGGTTGGCGCCGGGACCCGGCCGCCGCGACCCACAGCATGTCGCGTTTGGGATCACGCAGGTTGCCGAAGTTCGACCGGCACCGGCTTGGCCCAGCCGAACACGAACTGGCCAGCCGTTACCACCACCAGAGCATCACTGGAATCAGAATGGTACCGATGGGGTCGATGTGATTGATCGGGTTGAGCGAGATGCGGCCCGGCCTGATACGCGGTGTAGTCGCCGAAGTAGCAGCTGCGTAACCGTGGGCCGCCTCGTGCAGTGTGATGGCGAAGATCATCGAATCGCATACAGCGCGATTGTCTCCACCATAGCGTGCAAATCCATCAGGCGGTGACTCCGAACAAGGCTGGGTCACCCTTGCCCAGGCGCACCACTTCGGGCTCCTCGCCGGTCAGGTCCACCACCGTAGTGGTTTCGATGCCGCAGGAGCCCGCGTCCATCACCGAGGTCTACCTGGTGTTCAAGCGCGGCTGCGGATTTCCTCCGGCTCGTTCATCGGCACTCGTCGTCCGGGAGAATCAGCGTCGAGGACAGCAGAGGCTCCTCGAGCTCGGCCAGCAGCGCCTGCGCGACCGGATGGGCGGGAATGCGCAGTCCGATGGTCTTGCGGCGCGGATTCTGCAACCGTCGCGGGACTTCGCGAGTGGCGTGCAGGATGAAGGTGTAACTCCCCGGTGTGGCGGTCTTGAGCAGCCGGTAAGCCCGGTTGTCGACCCGGGCGTAGCGCCCGATCTCGGATAAGTCACGACACACCAGGGTGAAGTGGTGGCGCGCATCCACCTGCCGGATGGCACGCATGCGCTCCATCGCTTCTTTGTCCCCGATATGGCAGCCCAACGCGTAGCAGGAGTCGGTGGGATAGACGATCAGCCCGCCCGCGGCGCACGATCTCGGCCGTCTGCTCGATCAGGCGCTGCTGCGGGTGGGTTGGATGGATGATGAAGTACTGTGCCATGTGAAGGCCCGCCGCAGCACGCAGTGCATCCAGCGCGCGCGGGCGGACGTAACAGTCCGTAAGCGCCACGCAGCAAGCCCAAAGCCGCTGGCAAAGGCGCGAATGGTAACAAATGCGGCCGCCGAACGGGGAACATCGACGGCCACACCGGAGGCGCTATGACTTGCTCGGCATGTTTCATCGGCTGCAGCCTTGCCGCTGCATTGTCCGTTGCAGCCCTGCCGCCAGCGAGCGCGGGCAGCTGTACCTCCAGAGTCCACCTCACCAGCTTGCGGTCCTGGAGCTGTATACCTCGGAGGGATGCAACAGTTGCCCACCTGCAGACCGCTGGTTCAGCTCGTCTCCGGCAACGCGGGATCACCGCCGACAAGGCAGTTCTGTTGGCGTTCCACGTGGACTACTGGGATCAGCTGGGCTGGCCCGATCGTTTCTCTCAAATGCGCTTCAGCGAGCGCCAGCGTGGTATAGCCGCGCGCAGCCGGACGAGGAGTCATCTATACCCGCAGCTGGTCCTGGACGGTCACGATCTGCGCGCTGGAACCCGTCCCGAAAACCTCGACGGCAAGAGTTCGATCGATCAACGCGGAAAAAGCCGGGGCGACTATCCATGCCGATATCCGGCGCGCGCCCGGGTCATTCCGAGTCACCGCTGAGATCCAAGTGCTGGAAGCTGGCGCCCGCTCGGAGTCGCAAACCTGGCTCGCCGTGTTCGAGAATGGGCTTTCGAGCCGGATCACCGCGGGTGAGAATGCAGGCAAGCTCCTGCATCAACGATTTCGTGGTGCGGGAGCTCGCCGGCCCGTTTCCGGTCGCCGCCGATGGCGGCGCGCACACTCGACCAAACCATTCAGGTCGCGCCGGAGATGGAACACGGAGCTACACTGGCATCACGATATTTGTGCAGCGCCGGGACAGCGGGGATGTGGTGCAGGCGGCTGTCCTGCCTCGATTGTGCGGTACATGAGCCGCGCGCGGATCGCACGTTTGCGGGCGGCCGGCGATACACCGCGCGCCGCTTGATTTGCCGCAGCACCGATGCATATGAAAGAATAGACCCCGGTCGCGCAGAACAACAATTTCGGGGGAGGCGGTGGGTCCCAAGATCCGTAACGCGAAGGATCTCTTCGCAGGGATGCTGTTGTCGCCGTTGGCGTGGCCGCTGTCGTTGTCGGCCGCGACTACTCCCTTCGGCAGTGCGTCGAGAATGGGACCGGGATACTTCCCAGTGCTGGTTGGCGCGGTGCTTATCTTCATCGGCCTGGTCGTAGCAGCGCGCGCACCGGCGACCCAGGCTGAGCGGATCGGTCGGATTGCCATCAAGCCTGTCTTCCTGGTCATCGGCGCAATAGCGTTGTTCGCGGCGTGCATTGAGACATTGGGGCTCGCGCTAGCCATCCTGCTGGTCGTGATTGTGGGCTACCTGGCCAACCCGCAACCCAAGTGGGTGGAGCTGTTGATCCTGGCCGTGGTTCTGACCGTCGCATCCTGGGCATCTTCGTGTATGGGCTGAAGCTTCCCTTCAAGGTCTGGCCCGCACTGGGCTGAACAGCCGAGCCAGGCTGAAACGACGACGCGCCATGGACCTCCTGCACAACCTCGCGCTGGGCTTCGGCGTCGCGCTTACACTGCAGAATCTGCTCTACTGCTTGCTCGGCGTGTCGCTCGGCACGCTGATCGGAGTGCTGCCGGGAATCGGCCCGGTTGCCACCATAGCCATGCTGCTGCCCGCGACCTTCTCTCTGCCTCCGGTGACCGCCCTGATCCTGCTCGCCGGAATCTACTACGGCGCGCAATACGGCGGCTCGACCACCGCCATCCTGGTGAACCTCCCCGGCGAGTCGTCTTCGGTGGTGACGTGTCTCGACGGCTATCAGATGGCGCGCCAAGGCCGCGCCGGGCCCGCGCTGTCCATCGCCGCGCTCGGTTCCTTCTTCGCCGGCTGCGTCGGCACGCTGATCCTGGCTGGCATTTGCGCAGCCGCTGTCCGAGTTTGCGCTAGCGCCTGGGCCGATCGAAAAATTCTCTCTGATGGTGCTCGGACTGGTGGCCGCTATCGCGCTGGCGCACGGCTCGTTGATCAAGGCGCTGGGGATGATTCTGATCGGCCTTCTGCTGGGTACAGTCGGCGCCGACACGCAGACCGGGCAGATGCGCTTCACCTTCGGCGTGCCCGAGCTCACTCGATGGCATCGGGTTCGTGGTGGTCGCCATGGGCCTCTTCGGTTTCGGCGAGATCATCGCCAACCTCGAGAAGGGTGAAGCGCGCGAGGTTTTCACCTCCAACGTCAAGGGGCTGTTCCCGAGAGGCGAAGATCTCAAGGCGGCGTGGAAGGCGGTGCTGCGGCACGGGAGTCGGCTGCTGTGCTCGGTATCCTGCCTGGAGGTGGGCGCGGTGCTCGGTTCGTTCGCAGCGTATACGCTGGAGAAGAAAATTGCGGCGGACCCCTCCCGCTTCGGCAAGGGCGCCATCGAAGGCGTTGCCGCGCCGGAGTCCGCCAACAACGCCGCGGCGCAGACCTCGTTCATCACGCTGCTGTCGCTGGGCATCCCCTCCAACGCCGTGATGGCGCTGATGGTCGGCGCCATGATCATCCAGGGCATCACGCCAGGCCCGCAGGTCATGACTGAGCGCCCCGAGCTGGTGTGGGGAATGATCGCGAGCATGTGGATCGGCAATCTGATGCTGGTGATCCTCAACCTGCCGCTGATCGGCATCTGGATCAAACTCCTGACCATTCCCTACCGGCTGCTGTTTCCTGCCATCCTCGTCATGTGCTGCATTGGGGTCTACAGCCTCAACAACAGTGCGACCGAGGTCGGCCTGGCGGCCAGGGTTCGGGCTGCTCGGATACGTCTTCATCAAGCTGGGCTGCGAGCCCGCGCCGTTGCTGCTGGCGATGGTGCTGGGCCCCATGATGGAAGATGAGCTCCCGCCGCGGCATGACTATTCACCGCGGCGATCCGACCGTGTTCCTGCGCAGCCCGTTCAGCCTCGCCATGCTCATTCTGGCGGCTGCGCTGCTCGTCGTGGTCGTGGTTCCTGCCGTGCGGCACAAGCGCGAGGAAGCTTTTCAGGAGTCTTGAACCGAGATGACACCGTTCACTTGGGATTTTCCTTATGCCTCGCAGCGCATGCCCGTGCTCGCGGCCAATGTTGTCGCCTACATCGCACCCGCTCGCCGCGACAGGCAGGTGCGCGTGCGCTGCTGAAAGGCGGCAACGCCGTCGATGCGATCCTGGCCACCGCCATCACTCTCACGGTGGTTGAGCCGACCGATGAACGGCATCGGCTCAGATGCGTTTGCGTTGGTTTGGGACGGAACGCGCCTGCATGGCCTGAACGCTTCCGGCCGCGCGCCGGAGGCGTGGGCACCTCAGCGCTTCGCCGGACTGCAAGCCATGCCACGAACGGGTTGGGATTCGGTGACGGTTCCCGGCGCAGTATCCGCGTGGGTGGCGTTGTCGGCCAAGTTCGGGCGGCTGCCTTTCGCTGAGCTGTTCGCTGCCTCCCTCGAGTATGCGGAGCGGGGGTTCCTAGTCTCGCCCATCGTGGCGCGCCAATGGCAGACGCAGGGGCCACAGTTGCAGGACCAGCCGGGCTTCGCTGCGGCCTTCCTGCCAGGCGGACGAGCGCCTTACGCCGGAGAACTCTTCCGTCACCCGCGCAGGCGCGCACGCTGCAAGCCATCGCCGAATCGCGCGGTGAGGCCTTCTATCGCGGCGCCCTGGCGGAAGATTGCGGCCGCCAGCCGTGCGCAAGGTGGCGCCATGACCGCAGAAGACCTTGCGGCCCATCAACCCGACTGGGTCGAGCCGATCGGACAGGACTATCGGGGTTTGCGCCTCCACGAAATCCCCCCAACGGACAAGGCATCGCAGCGCTCATGATGCTGGGCATCCTCGAGCATTTCGATCTGGCGCAGGTGCCGGTGGATTCGGCCGACAGCCTGCACTTGCAAATGGAGGCGATGAAGCTGGCCTTTGCCGACGCGTACCGTTATGTCGCCGATCCGAAAGCGATGACATTGTCGTCGGAACAGCTGCTCGACCCCGGCTATCTGCGTCAGCGTGCGGCGCTGATCGATCGCACTCGTGCACAGGACTTCGCTCACGGTGTGCCGCCTTCCTCCGGCACGGTGTATCTCACCGCTGCCGACGCCAGCGGCATGATGGTTTCCTACATCCAATCCAACTACAGCGGCTTCGGCTCGGGCGTAGTGGTCCCGACACCGGCATCAGCATGCAGAACCGTGGCTTCGGCTTCACCCCCGCGCCGGGGCCATCCAAATCAAGTGGCGCCGTCAAGCGGCCGTTCCACACCATCATCCCTGCGTTTGTCACACGCGATGGGAAGCCGCTGATGAGCTTTGGCCTGATGGGTGCGGACATGCAGCCGCAGGGCCACGCCCAGATGCTCGTGCGCCTTGCCGACTACGGTCAGAACCCGCAGGCGGCAGCCGACGGGCCGCGGTGGAAGGTGTTCAGTGGGCGACAGATCGCGGTCGAGCATGCGCTCTCGCCCCAGGTCGTGGCACAACTGGCGGCGCTCGGGCACGAGGTCCGGCACACCGAGCGGTGGAACATGGAGTACGGTGCAGCCCAGTTGATCTATCGCGTGGACGGCGGGTACGTAGCCGCCTCCGATCCTCGGCGCGATGGCCAGGCGGTCGGCTTCTGAGCAAGGCCGCAATGACATTCGGGTCGCGCCGCCCACTTCTACTCTTGGTCGCCAGCGTCTGGTGCTGGCTGGCGTCATGCCCATCGGCACTTGCAGCTTATCCGGACAAACCAGTGCGTCTGATTGTGCCCTTTCCCGCGGGCGGCAGCGCCGATTTCCTCGGCCGCCTCGTGGCGCAGAAGCTGAGCGAAAGCCTGGCACAGCAGGTCATCGTGGACAACCTGGCCTGGCGCAGGCGGCAATATCGGCTCGGAGATCGTCGCCAAGGCTGCGCCCGATGGCTATACCCTTCTGCTGGGCTCGGTGTCCACGCACGGCATCAACCCCAGCCTCTACGCGCGGATGCCCCTATGATGCGGTGAGAGACTTCGCGCCGATCACTCAGAGTCTCCGAGATGCCCAACATCTTGCTCGTTAATCCATCACTCGCAGTGAGCAGCGTGAAAGAGCTCGTCCTGCTGGCGAAAGCCAAGCCTGGGCAACTCGCCTTCGCCTCGGGTGGGAATGGAACTACTCAGCATCTTTGCGGCGAACTTTTCGCCAGGCTGGCGGGTGTAGAGATGATTCACGTGCCTTACAAGGGAGGCGCTCCGGCTATCACCGATCTGCTGGGCGGCCAAGTTCAAGTGATGTTCGACAACATTGTCATCCCGCTCCCCTACGTGCGCGCCGCGGGCTGCGAGCGTTGGCCGTAACCAGCGCGAAGCGCTCTGCAGCCATGCCCGAATTGCCTACCATGGCCGGAGTCCGGATATCCCGGCTACAACATCACCTCCTGGATGGGGTTGTTTCGCCCCTGCCCGGAACATCGAAGGACGTGGTGAGCCGACTCAATCACGATGTCGTGACTGCACTCAAGTCAGCAGCAGTCCGCCTGCGTCTGGCCCGCGACGGTGTCGAGGTCGTCGGCAGCTCGCCGTCAGATTCGGTGCCTTTGTGCAGTCGGAACAGGTCCGTTGGGCGAAGATCGTGAAGGAATCCGGCGCGCGGATCGACTAGCTAGGGAAGGTCTGACCAATTCGCACGACGCGCGTTGCGTCAGGTGCGGATGAATGCAAGGCGTCGCGACGAAGCTAAGGTAGGTACCTTTGCGAGGAGCGCAACGCAGCAGGCGCCGCACCTGACGCAACCCGATAATATTCGCCTCCTTCGAGGGACCGGGCGCTTTGGGCCCAGGGCGTTGTTGCTCGTCGCTCGTGTAGGCGCGGCTACACGTCGCTCCTCGGCGCCTAGCCCTGGGCCCAAATCGCCCGGTCGCGCATGTACGGATTGGTCAGACCTTCCCTAGATTTGCCTGGAGCGCCTTCTCGCGGATTGCCGTGAGACTCGTGCGCGTGGTGATGGCGTCGGGATCGATGCGCAGCTCGAGCAGAGCCGGACCACCGGAGGCCAGTGCGTGCTCGAAGGCCGGCGCAAAGTCTGCCGTCTTTTCCACTACCGCCCCATAGGCTCCGTAGGCTCGCGCGAGTTGCGCAAAATCCGGATTGCGCAGCGAGGTGGCGTAGACCCGGGCGGGGTAGTCGCGTTCCTGGTGCATGCGGATAGTGCCGTACATGCCGTTGTTGACCACCACGAAGACTACCGCTGCCGCATATTGCACAGCGGTGGCCAATTCCTGGCCGTTCATGAGGAAGTCGCCATCGCCGGCGAAACAGACTACGGTCCGCTCCGGATGCGTGAGCTTTGCTGCCACTGCGGCCGGGACGCCGTAGCCCATCGCCCCGTTGGTGGGCGCTGAGTTGCGTTCGGAACCCGGTGTACTGGTAGAACCGCTGCACCCATCCGGAAAAGTTCCCAGCGCCGTTGGTGATGACAGCGTCCTCGGGTAGCCGGCTGCGCAGCCAAGCCACGATCTCGCTCAGGTTCACCTGCCCCGGCATCGGCAACGGGATCCAGGCTCAGCAGATACTCCTGGCGCAGCGTCTGCGGTCCACGCGCCCCAGCGCGAGGCGTCAGGCATCGGGAGCCGCCTCGCGCGCCGCGGCGAACTCTTCCATCCCAGAGTTGATCATGAGGTCAGCCTGGTACACGCGGCCGAGCTCCTCCGCGCCGGGATGCACGTGCACGAAAGTCTGGCGCGGACGCGGCAGATCGAACAACGTGTAGCCGCCCGTGGTCATCTCGCCGAGCCGGGGTCCGACGGCGAAGATCAGGTCCGCCTCGCGCACGCGTCGCTTCAGCTCCGGACTGATTGCGATGCCGATCTCGCCGACGTAGTTGCGATGGCGGTTGTCGAGCAGGTCCTGGCGGCGGAACGAGCAGGCGACCGGGACATTCCAGTCTTCCGGCGAACGCGCGAATGTCATTGCATGCCTGTACGTGTCCAATCGCCTCCGCCAAGAATGACAAAGGGCTTGACCGCAGTCTGCAGCAGTCGGGCTTGCCTCTCCTCAGCGCTTGCGGGCTGGCGTGCGGTTTCACTCGGTGATAGGGGCGTGTTTGAGCCGCCACGGCTCGGCTGATGAGCATGTCCTCGGGCAGCGCCAGCACTACCGGCCCTGGCCGGCCGGAGATCGGCGAGATGGAAGGCGTGGCTCACGTATTCGGGAATGCGGTCGGCGCGGTCGACCTGCGCCACCCATTTGGCCATCTGGCCGTACATGCGGCGGTAGTCGACTTCCTGAAATGCCTCACGCTCCACCACATCGCTGCCGATCTGCCCGATGAACAGGATCATCGGTGACGAGTCCTGATACGCGGTGTGCACGCCGATGCTGGCGTTGGTAGCTCCCGGGACCGCGTGTAACGAAGCAAATGCCGGCGCGGCCAGTGAGCTTGCCATAGGCCTCCGCCATGAACGCTGCGCCGCCTTCCTGACGGCAGACGATCAGCCGCACCTGTTCACGCGCGTCGTACAGGGCGTCGAGCACTGCCGAGGTAGCTCTCACCAGGGACGCAGAAGGCCAGCTCCACCCCATGCACCTTCAGGCAGTCCACCAGGATCTGGCCGCCGGTGCCTGGCAACGGCACTTGATTCATGACTCGAGTCCTCCTCGTGCCGGCGCTTGCAAGGCAGGCGTGCCGATCTCGCTAACCACGCCACGATTATAGCTTTACATCTGGGTCTGGAACGTTGCTCCAAAGGCCTGTGCAAGCGGGGTTTTTGGATATAATGCCGCGAGGCTGCGACAGACCCGATACGGCGCGGGCCTCGAACGACAGGTGTGAATACCGCAGTACGCGGACATGCGCGACCTGCCGTGACTCGCGGACCAATCACAACAACTATCCTCGGGAGGATTCAAGATGGTCTGGACGCAGGTCTACGATCCGCTCGGCAATCCATGGCTTTCCACTCTGTGCGCGGCGATTCCCATCATCGTACTGCTCGGTGGGCTGGCGTTCTTCAATATCGCGGCACACTGGGCCGCGATACTGGGTCTGGTCAGTGCGCTGTTCATCGCGATCGTCGTCTATGGCATGCCTACAGCGACAGCAGGGGTGCCGCGCTTAACGGCGCGCTGTTCGGCCTGCTGCCGATCGGATGGATCGTGCTGAACATCATCTTCCTCTATCAGCTCACAAAGCAGAAAGGCTACTTCCAGATCTTGCAGGACAGCATCGCGAACGTGAGCGAAGACCGGCGCATGCAACTGCTTCTGATCGCGTTCGCCTTCGGCGCGTTCTTCGAGGGCGCGGCGGGATTCGGGACGCCGGTTGCGGTGACCGGCGCCATTTTGATCGGCTTGGGCTTCTCGCCGCTCGCCGCTTCAGGCTTGTCGCTTGATCGCCAATACCGCGCCCGTCGCCTATGGCGCCCTTGGTACGCCGGTGATCACGCTTGCGGCTGTGACCGGCCTGGATGTAAACGCGCTCTCCGCGATGGTAGGGCGCCAGCTTCCGTTCTTCTCGCTGCTGGTTCCATTCTGGCTGATCTGGGCCTTCGCCGGCTGGCGCGGAATGATCGCCATATGGCCAGCGATCCTGGTGACGGGCGTCAGCTTCGCCATCCCGCAGTTTCTGATCTCCAACTACCATGGCCCGATGCTGGTCGACGTGGGCTCTGCCGTGCATATCCATGGCTTGCCTCGTCGCTTTCCTGAAATTCTGGAAGCCGAAACAGATCTGGACCACCACCGCGCTCAAGGGCCACGACAAGGACAGCGGGGTTGCTGACGTGGCACCCACAAAGTTCGAGCAGCATCCCGCCAGCCTGATCGTGCGCGCCTGGATTCCCTGGTTGATCCTGAGCGTGTTCGTGTTCGCCTGGGGCTTTCAAGGCACGAAGAACTTCCTGGACAGGAAGACCACGGAAACCATCACCGTGGATGGGCAAAACCAAGCAGAAGGTGAGCTACGCCGTCACTCGCGTCGAGATTCCCATCACGTCGCTGCACGAGAAGGTGGAGAAGGTCCCGCCGGTCGTGGCCAAGCCGACCAAGGAGGGCGCCAAGTACAACCTCAATTGGCTATCCGCCACCGGCTCCGGGATTTTTCTCGCCGGCGATCCTGGCCGGCCTGTTCATGGGCTATTCGCTCAGTGCGCTGTTCCGCCAGTATTGGGACACGATCAAGCTGGTGAGATTCTCGCTGCTCACCATCTCGGCGATGCTGGCCCTGGGATTCGTGACGCGCTACTCCGGGACGGACGCGACGATGGGCCTTGCGTTCGCCCACACCGGCGTGCTCTATCCCTTCTTCGGAACGTTGCTCGGCTGGTTGGGTGTCGCGCTGACAGGCTCCGACACAGCGTCCAACGTTCTGTTCGGCGGCCTGCAGAAGAATCACATCGGAGCAGCTCGGTCTGAGCCCGATCCTGATGACCTCAGCCAACAGCTCGGGCGGGGTGATGGGGAAGATGATCGACGCTCAGAGCATCGTAGTTGCCAGCACGGCGACGCGCTGGTATGGCCACGAGGGCGACATCTTGCGCTACGTGTTCTTCCACAGCATCGCGCTTGCTGCGCTGGTAGGTCTGCTGGTGACCGCGCAAGCCTACTTGCCGCCTTTCACCGAGCTGGTTGTGCATCCGCCCGCACCATAGCGGGCAACTCAGGCGCTGGAAAGCCCACCAGATGGTGGGCTTTTCTTCTCACCCTCCGGCCACGGCCTTCATGGACAGGCGCAGCCGGCCCTTCTCGTCTGCCTCGAGCACTTTCACGCGCACCGACTGGCCCTCTTTCAGGTGATCGGAAACTTGTTTGCACGCGCTCCTCGGCGATTTGCGAGATGTGCAGCAGACCATCCTTGCCGGGCAAGACACTCACGATGGCCCCAAAGTCGAGCAGCTTCAGCACGGTTCCCTCGTACACCCGGCCAACCTCGACCTCAGCCGTGATTTCCTCGATGCGCTTTTGGCCGCAAGCCCGCCGTCCGAGCTGACGCACGCAATGGTAACGGTGCCGTCTTCGGCGATGTCGATGGTGGTTCCAGTCTCTTCGGTAATGGCGCGGATCACAGCGCCGCCCTTGCCGATCACGTCGCGAATCTTCTCCGGTTTGATCTTGATTACGATCATGCGCGGCGCATAGGCGGAGATCTCCGGGCGCGGGCTATCGAGCGCCTGCTTCATCGACGACAGGATATGCATGCGGCCTTCCCGCGCCTGGTTCAGCGCAACCTGCATGATTTCCTTGGTGATGCCCTGGATCTTGATGTCCATCTGCAACGCGGTGATGCCACGCTCCGTGCCCGCGACCTTGAAGTCCATGTCGCCCAGATGGTCCTCATCTCCGAGTATGTCGGTCAGCACGGCGAACCGGTTGCCTTCCTTGATCAGCCCCATGGCGATGCCCGCGACGTGCGCTTTCATAGGCACTCCCGCGTCCATCAACGCCAGGCAGCCACCACAAACGCTGGCCATGGAACTCGAGCCATTGGACTCGGTGACCTCGGACACGACCCGCATTGAGTAGCCGAATTCCTCGGCTGTGGGCAGGACTCCTACCAGCGCTCGCTTGGCGAGACGGCCATGGCCGACCTCGCGGCGCTTAGGCGTGCCAACCCGGCCGGTCTCGCCGGTGGCATAGGGCGGCATGTTGTAGTGGAGCATGAATCGCTCGGTGTACTCGCCTTGCAGGGCGTCGATGATCTGCTCGTCGCGCGCGGTGCCGAGGGTGGCTACCGCCAGCGCCTGGGTTTCACCGCGGGTGAACAGGGGCGGAGCCGTGAGCCCGCGGGAGCACGCCGGTCCGAATGGATATTGGCCGAACCGTCCGCGTATCACGTCCATCGATGCGGGGCTCGCCGTTCGGGATCTGACTGCGGACGATCTTGGCTTCCAGATCGCTGAAGATGGTGCGCACCAGGTTGTCGTCCGCCGGCTCTGTCGCCTCTTCGACCAGGTTTTGAGCACTTGCGCATGCAGCGCGGCGAGCTTTTCCGAGCGCGACTGCTTCTGCCGGATGGCATAAGCTTCCTGCAAGCCAGCCTCAGCGATGGCGACTACCTTGTCGACCAGCGTCTGGTGCTTCGCTGGCGGAGTCAATCCCACAACGGCTTGCCGGCTTCGTCCGCCAGCTCGTTGATCATGCCGATCACTGGCTGCATCTGACTATGCCCGAAGACCACGGCACCCAGCATGATCTCCTCGGACAGCTCCGCCGCCTCGGATTCGACCATCAGCACCGCCTGCTGAGTACCGGCGACCACGAGGTTCAGCTTGGACTCTTTCAGCTCCGTCGCGGTCGGATTGAGGACGTACTCGCCGTTCAAATAAGCTACCCGGGCCGCGCCAATAGGCCCATCGAACGGGATGCCCGAGATAGCCAGCGCCGCGGACGCCCCGATCAGAGCCGGGATGTCGGAGTCGATTTCGTTGTTCGACGAAACAACCGTGGCGATGACTTGCACCTCGTTGAAGAACCCTTCGGGAAACAGAGGACGGATGGGACGGTCGATCAGGCGCGAGGTCAACGTCTCCTTTTCAGACGGCCTGCCCTCGCGCTTGAAGAAGCCGCCGGGGATCTTCCCGCGGCGTAGGTGCGTTCCTGGTAGTCGACGGTGAGAGGGAAAAAGTCCTGACCGGGTTTCACGTCCTTCTTGCCAACCACGGTGACGAGGACACAGGTGTCGTCGAGGGTCGCCATGACCGCGCCATGCGCCTGCCGCGCGATCTCACCCGTCTCGAGCGTGAGCGTGTGGCGACCGAAGGAGATCGACTTCTTGATGGGAGTGATCGGGTTTACGTCCATAGTTTGGAGGGCAGGAGAGTACGTCCTGGAAGTGGTAGATGCCGGAGCCGAAGACGGCCCCCGGCCCGAAGTGCCACGGAGAAGCGTGCGCTCACGCGATGCTCGCCTACTTCCGCAATCCGAGGCGGTCTAGAAGGCTCCGGTATTGATCGGTGTCGCTGCGTTTCAGATAATCCAACAGCTTGCGTCGACGGGATACCAGTCGCAGCAGCCCACGGCAGGAGTGGAAATCCTTCACGTGAGTCTTGAAATGCTCTGTCAGCTCATTGATGCGCGCGGTTAGGAGCGCGATCTGAACTTCAGGCGAACCGGTATCACCCATGGCCCGCTGATAGTCGCCGACGATGCGGGCCTTCTGATCGGTGGTGATGGCCATTCCTATGTCTCCGAAAAAACGCGCTATTTTAACGTTGTACCGACCTTTTGCTCAAGCGGCATCGGAGGCGACCGGCGCCGTAAGCCGATTCGCCCGCATCCGCCTAGGCGACAGCCGGCCTTGCTCACCGCCTGTACCAAGCCCCAGAAAGATGCCGTTTTCGGCATAGACCCGGACCGGTCCGTCGGGCAGCCGATCCACCACGATCACCTGACGCCCCTGCAGGAGGCGTCCGCTCGAGCGGTATCGAGGATCACCGCCGGCAGCTCGGAGAGAAGCAGGTCGACCGGCCGTACCCAGCCGATGCGCTCAGCGCTGGAAAATTCTGTAAGCCGATCGAGCGTAACCGCTTCCTCGATCCGCAGGCGGGCGATGCCGGTGCGCCGCAGGGCTTTGAGATGAGCGCCGCACCCCAACCGCTCTCCGATGTCCTGAGCCAGGGTGCGGATATAGGTTCCTTTGCTACACTGGACTCGGACGGTAAATTCCTGTTCCGAAAGGGAAAGGAGCTCCAAATCTCGAACCGTTATGCGCCGCGTCTTGCGTTCCACCTCTTCCCCTGCCCGCGCATAGCTGTACAGAGGTCGGCCGCGATGTTTGATCGCGCTGAACATTGGAGGCAGCTGGTCGATTTCACCGGTAAAGGCAGCCAGGACCCCCGCGACTTGCTCCTGGCAGCCAGCGATATCTCCGCGGAACAACGGCTCGCCCTCCGCGTCGCCGGTTGAAGTCGCCAGCCCCAACCGGATCACCGCCTCATAGGTCTTATCCGCCTCCAGCAGACCGCCGGCGAACTTGGTGGCCTCCCCCAAGCATACCGGTAGCAGGCCAGTCGCGAGCGGGTCGAGTGTCCCAGTGTGCCCCGCCTTGACGCGCCCGAACAGCCTGCGGACGGCCTGAAGGGCTGCATTGGAAGTCATGCCCGCGGGCTTGTCCAGTAGAACCACGCCCTCCATCGGAGGACACTGTCCACCGGACGAGTGAGGCTTCAGTCCTCATCGCCTTTGTCCGTCGAAGTGTGTCCCCGCCGGAGGCAACGGCCTCGTCGATCAGTTGCGAGAGCCTGGCGCCGCGTTCTACCGACACGTCGTAGATGAAATGAAGCTGAGGGATGCTTCTGACTTTGATCATCTGCGCGAGTTGGCTGCGCAGGAATCCGCCGCATGCTGTAGCGCCTGAGTGCTCTGCTCGCTGGACGCGGCCCCACCCAATGAGCTGACGTACACTTTGGCGTGAGATAGATCGCGGCTGACCTCGACCGCCGTGATCGTCACCAATCCGATCCGGGGATCTTTGACTTCCTGGCGGATCAAATCAGACAGGTCGCGCTGGATCTGGTCGGCGATCCGAGCCGCGCGGGAGAAGTCTCGGGGCATGGTAGAGGCGGCGCGGCGGCCGTACAGACGCGGACGGCTGCCGCAACCTACAGCGTCCGGGCGACCTCGACCACCTCGTAGGCCTCCAGCTGATCCCCCACCTTGAGGTCGCTGAAGCTCTTGACCGATAGACCGCACTCGAACCCGGCTTTGACCTCGCGAACGTCATCCTTGAAACGCTTGAGAGAGTCGAGTTCCCCGGCATGGACGACAATATTGTCGCGCAAGATGCGGACCATCGAGCCGCGCTTGACCACTCCCTCCAGCACGTAGCATCCGGCCACTGTGCCGATCTTGGAGATGTGAAACACCTGCCGCACCTCTACTAGGCCGGTGACGGCTTCCTTTTCTCCGGGGCGAGCATCCCCGACAACGCCGCTTTCACCTCGTCCACGGCATCGTAAATGATGTTGTAGTAGCGGACATCCACGCCATGGGCGCCGATGAGTTTCTTGGCGGTGGCGTCGGCCCGTGTGTTGAAGCCGATGACCACAGCATTGGAGGCGAGCGCAAATTGATATCGGATTCCGTGATGGCACCCACGCCACTGTGGATCAAGTTCACCTTGACCTCTTCGGTCGACAGTTTTGCAATGCGTGAGACAGCGCTTCCTGAGACCCCTGTACATCAGCCTTGATGATGAGCGACAGCGCCTTGCTGCCACCGCGGCGCCATCTGGTCGAACATGCCCTCCAGCTTCGCGGCCTGCTGTTTGGCGAGCTTCACGTCTCTGAACTTGCCCTGACGGAACAGCGCAATCTCTCGCGCCCTGCGCTCGTCGCCCAGGACGATGACCTCCTCGCCAGCCTGAGGCACGTCCGACAGACCCTGGATCTCCACCGGGATGGAGGGTCCGGCCTCGGGCACCGGATGTCCGGTCTCATCGAGCATCGCGCGCACCCGGCCAAATACCGCGCCAGCCAGTACGATATCGCCTCGCCTGAGCGTCCCCGACTGGATCAGCAACGTCGCCACCGGACCGCGGCCCTTGTCCAGGCGGGACTCGATCACGATGCCTTTGGCTGGAGTCATCTTCGGCGCTTTCAATTCCAAAACCTCGGCCTGCAATAACACGGACTCGAGCAGCGAATCGATACCCTGGCCGGTCTTGGCGGAAACATCCACGAAGATCGTGTCTCCGCCCCACTGCTCGGGCACGACCTGCTGCGCAGCCAATTCCTGCCGGATCCTTTCCGGATTGGCTTCCGGCTTATCGACTTTGTTCACGGCCACCACCAACGGGACCTTCGCTGCCCTCGCGTGGTGGATCGCCTCGATAGTCTGTGGCATCACGCCATCGTCAGCGGCAACCACCAGGATCGACGAGGTCCGTCACCTTGGCTCCCCGCGCGCGCATTGCGGTAAAGCGCCTCGTGGCCCGGGCGTGTCCAGGAAAGTGATCATTCCGCGCGGCGTTTCCACGTGGTAGGCGCCGATGTGTTGCGTGATACCGCCGGCTTCGCCGCTGGCCACGCGGGTACGGCGGATGTGAGTCGAGCAAGTGAGGTCTTGCCGTGATCGACATGGCCCATCACGGTGACTACCGGCGCGCGCGGTTCCGGAGCGTCGCGGCTACCTCGGCCTTGGGAATCGGCGAGGAAGGGCTTCCGGATCGTCGAGCTTGGCGCGCGCTTGGCGACGTGCCCCATATCTTCTACCACGATCATCGCGCGTGTCCTGGTCCAGCACCTGGTTGATCGTGACCATGGTGCCGAGCTTCATCAGCGCCTTGATGACTTCCGCCGCCTTGACCGACATCTTCTGGGCCAGGTTCGCGACGGTGATCGTCTCCGGGTATCAGAACCTCGTGCACGATTGGTTCCGTTGGCAGCGAAAACGCATGCGCAGATGTAGTACTGGTCTCCGTCTTGACCCTCGCGTGCCGGTCCTTCGCGAGCATGCCAGCCTCCGGCGCCGCCCTCGTCGCCACGCGTCTTGATCGTGCGTTTCTTCACGCTTTCGTCGCGCCACACCACCTGCTTGACCTGCTTCTTCGGGGGCTTCTTGTCGGCGGTTTCCCCCGGTTTGGTGGCTGGCTTGTGCAGGGTACCGGATGCGACCGGCTTGGCTTCCGCCGCAGCGGCCGTGTCAGACGATGCAACGTCGGCCGCGACGGCTGCCGATGGCGCCTCGGCTGGTTTCGTCTCGGGCGTAGGCGGCGGCGACGCTTCGGCCACCGGTTCTTGTGCCTCCTTGCGCTTCTTCTGCTGCTCTTGCTTGGCGACAGCGTCTGCGGCCTGACGCGCGATCAGGCTCGGCCTGCTTGCCGCGCTTCCTCTTCGCGAATTGCGGTCTGCTCCGCGTTGACCGGTGCAGGTGGTGGTGTCGGCACCACCTCCGGGCACTGCAGGTGCCGCATCGCGCTTCACCAGCACTCGCTTCTTGCGCACCTCGACCTGGATGGTCCGCGCCTTGCCCGGTGCTGTCCGCTTTCTTGATCTCGGTGGTCTGTCGCGCGCGTGAGGGTGATCTTGTTCTTGGCTTCCGCGGTGCCGTGTGACCGCGCGCAGGTACTCGAGCAGCTGCGTCTTGTCTTGCTCGGTCAGCAGCGTATCGTCGACCAGCTGCTTGTTGACGCCGGCAGCCTGCAGCTGCTCCAGCAGCAGCGATGACGGTACCCCCAGCTCCTTGGCGAACTGGGCGACGTTTGTCTGTGCCATCTATCTGCCCCTCATCCCGACCATTGATATGCGCCTATTACGCGAACCAGGGCGCGCGCGCCGCCATGATCAAGGTCTTTGCGCGCTCCGCGTCCATGCTTGTAAGTTCCACCAGGTCGTCCACGGCAAGCTCTGCCAATTCCTCCTGCGTGTGAATCCCTTTCGCTGCGAGCATCCGCGCGATCTGGCCGTCCATGCCCTCCAGCGCCTTCAGGTCAGATGCGACCTCCTCCACTTTCTCTTCGCTCGCGATGGCCTGCATCAGCAGCGCGTTGCGGGCTCGGCTCCGCAACTCATTCACGGTATCCTCGTCGAACTGCTCGATCTCCGAGCATCTCGTTGATGGGAATGTAGGCGACCTCTTCAAGAGTGTTGAATCCCTCTTGCACCAGGATTTCGGCCACCTCTTCGTCCACATCCAGCTTCTCGATGAACAGCGTCTTGATCGCAGCGGACTCCTCTTGCGTTTTCTTCTGCGATTCTTCCTCTGTCATGATATTGAGTTCCCAGCCGGTCATCTCGCTCGCCAGCCTCACATTCTGCCCGCTGCGCCCGATGGCCTGCGCCAGGTTCTCCTCGTCCACGACGATATCCATGCTGTGTCGGTCCTCGTCCACGACGATGCTGCTGACCTCAGCCGGGGCCAGCGCATTGATCACGAACTGGGCAGGATCGGGCGACCACGAGGATGATATCTACGCGCTCGCCCGCGAGTTCGGAGGTCACACGCCTGGACGCGGGAGCCGCGCATGCCACACGCAAGTGCCGATCGGATCGATACGCGGATCGTTGGATTTGACTGCAATCTTTGCCCTGGAGCCCGGGTCGCGTGCCGCGCGCCTTGACCTCGCAGCAACCCCTCTTCCGATCTCGGGGACTTCCAATTCAAACAACCTGATCAGGAAACTCCGGGACTATGCGGGATAAAACCAGTTGCGGTCCCCGGCTGCTACGGTCGATTTTCAGCAGGAACGCACGCACGCGATCGCCCACGCGCAGATTTTCCTTCGGAATCATCTGATCGCGCGGCAGGCATCGCCTCGATGCGGCCGGATTCGACGATCGCGTTGCCGCGTTCGATGCGCTTGATGGTGCCGGTTACCAGGTGCTCCTTGCGCGACCAGGAAATCGTTCAGGATTTGCTCGCGCTCGGCGTCGCGGATCTTCTGCAGGATGACCTGCTTGGCGGTCTGTGCGCCGATGCGGCCGAACTCGACTGGCTCGAGCGGCTCTTCGACGTACTCGTCGAGTTGGATGTCCGGAGCGATTGCGCGCGCGCCTGCTCAGGGTGTATCTCGCGGTCAGGCACCTCGAGCACCTCGTCGGGCACCACGTGCCAGCGGCGGAACGAATGATAGTCGCCCGTAGTTACGATCGATCTCTACGCGAACCTCGACGTCCTCACGGAAACGCTTCTTGGTTGCCGATGCCAAAGCCTGCTCCGAGGGCGCCGAACACGATGTCTTTGTCGACGTTTTTCTCCCGGGCCAGGGCATCAACCAGAAGCAATATTTCTCGGCTCATGACTTCAGTCTCCGCTATACATTTGGCACTAACCGGGCCTTTTCAACCTGGGCAAGTTCCAGGGACAGCAGAACGCCGTCCACCTCAGTTTCACTTCCGCGTCGCTCGCCCCCCTGAGGATGCCTATAAAGTTCTTGCGTCCCTGCACCGGCACCCGCATGCGTACCTGCGCACGCTCGCCCTCGAACCGGCGAAAGTCCTTGAGTTGCCGCAGCGGCCGGTCCAAACCGGGCGAGGACACCTCCAACCGGCTATATTCCACCGCCTCAACCGCAAAAAGTCGCGTGAGATGGTTGCTTACAGCAGCACAGTCCTCCACCCTCACCCCGCTGACCTTGTCTATAAACACACGGATCAATCCGCCACCACGCGGGAAATCGAGCATCCACCGATTCGAAGCCGAGCCCATTTACCGTTCGCTCTAGTAGCGCGCCGAGTTCCTTTTCGTCCATCTACAAACAAAAATGGGCTTGCCGCCCATTAAAGTTCTAATTTTGAAAGTTTAACAGATGGACGCTCTGATTCCAAGATAGGTGCTGGGAGTGCAGGCCGCGATGCAGCCGGGTGGGACGCCAGGTACAGGGAAGCGCCCGAGCCTCGGCCTGTAGACGCGGCCTCGCGCAAGAAGCCCGAGCTCTTTCGAGGTCGGGCTTCTTCATGGCATCGGGTCCTGACGATGACCTCTATCCCCGTTCGCGCCGAGCATAGTGGCGTTGGGAAAGCAGGCGAAGCGTGGGGGTAGCGGGTGAATAGGCTAAGGCGTACCGGCTGCGCGCTCTAGCTTCGCTGAGCGGGCGATCGCCCCTAGGGTCTACTGCCCACGGCGTACATTCGTCCTGACGATGACCTACTTTGGCGGGTCACATAACCTCGCGGTTAGTGCCCGCCTCAGCCAGCTTGGCGCACTCACGCGCCCGCAGGCTGCACGCTGTTGCTCCGCGTGAGCGCGGGTCATCGTGAGGGACCCGTGCAACGAAAAGCCCGGCCTCTTTCGAGGTCGGGCTTTTTGATGCATAGGGTCCTGACGATGACCTACTTTCACGCGGTATACCCCGCACTATCATCGGCGCGACTGCGTTTCACGGTCCTGTTCGGGATGGGAAGGCGTGGGGCCACAGCGCTATGGTCGTCAGGAATTCTGGAAGAAGTAATTGGGTTTCGATGAATGTGCCGAAGCACTGGATCAAAGGTGCTAGTGCAGTTGACCGACAACTGCCTATTGACCTCTGACCGGCTAACCTTGAGCAGCACGCTCAAAGTTATAGGATCAAGCCGCACGGGCAATTAGTACCGGTTAGCTTAAGGCCTCACAGCCCTTCCACACCCGGCCTATCAACGCGGTGGTCTTCCGCGACCCTTCAGCTGGCTTTACGCCAGGGAGATCTCATCTCGGGGCAAGTTTCCCGCTTAGATGCTTTCAGCGGTTATCTCTTCCGCACATAGCTACCCGGCCATGCCACTGGCGTGACAACCGGTACACCAGAGGTGCGTCCACTCCGGTCCTCTCGTACTAGGAGCAGCCCCCTCAAATCTCCAACGCCCACGGTAGATAGGGACCAAACTGTCTCACGACGTTTTAAACCCAGCTCACGTACCACTTTAAATGGCGAACAGCCATACCCTTGGGACCGGCTACAGCCCCAGGATGTGATGAGCCGACATCGAGGTGCCAAACTCCCCGTCGATGTGAACTCTTGGGAGGAATCAGCCTGTTATCCCCGGCGTACCTTTTATCCGTTGAGCGATGGCCCTTCCATTCAGAACCACCGGATCACTATGGCCTGCTTTCGCACCTGCTCGACTTGTCAGTCTCGCAGTCAAGCCCGCTTGTGCCATTACACAATCAGTACGATTTCCGACCGTACCTAGCGGACCTTCGCGCTCCTCCGTTACTCTTTGGGAGGAGACCGCCCCAGTCAAACTGCCTACCATGCACGGTCCCCACCCCGCTATAGGGGCCAAGGTTAGAACCGCAATGACATCAGGGTGGTATTTCAACGTCGCCTCCACGATAGCTAGCGCCACCGCTTCATAGGCTCCCACCTATCCTACACAGATCCCATCACAGTCCAATGCAAAGCTACAGTAAAGGTGCACGGGGTCTTTCCGTCTAGCCGCGGGTAGATTGCATCATCACAACCATTTCAACTTCGCTGAGTCTCGGGTGGAGACAGTAGAGCCATCGTTACGCCATTCGTGCAGGTCGGAACTTACCCGACAAGGAATTTCGCTACCTTAGGACCGTTATAGTTACGGCCGCCGTTTACCGGGGCTTCGATCAAGAGCTCGCACCCCATCACTTAACCTTCCGGCACCGGGCAGGCGTCACACCCTATACGTCCACTTGACGTGTTGGCAGAGTGCTGTGTTTTTATTAAACAGTCGCGGCTCCCGTTTCACTGCAACCTCCGTGGGCTCCAGCAGCAAGTGCCTTCACCTACCAGAGGCGCACCTTATCCCGAAGTTACGGTGCCAATTTGCCGAGTTCCTTCACCCGAGTTCTCTCAAGCGCCTGAGAATTCTCATCTCGCCCACGTGTGTCCGTTTACGGTACGGTCTTCGTACAACTGAAGCTTAGAGGCTTTTCCTGGAAGCTTGGTATCTGTGACTTCGTGCCCTAAAGCACTCGTCATCACGCCTCGACTAAGCCCTCCGGATTTGCCTGGAGAGCACGCCTACACGCTTAAACCGGGACATCCAACACCCGGCCCACATAACCTTCTTCGTCCCCCATCGCATCATACGAAGGTATCGGACTATTAACCGATTTCCCATCAGCTACGCGTTTCCGCCTCACCTTAGGGCCGACTCACCCTGCGCCGATGAACGTTGCGCAGGAAACCTTGGGCTTTCGGCGAGCAGGCCTTTCACCTGCTTTATCGCTACTCATGTCAGCATTCGCACTTCCGATACCTCCAGCAAGGGTTCCCCCTCACCTTCACAGGCCTACGGAACGCTCTCCTACCACACAAATATCCCGAAGGACATTCGCATCCCTAGCTTCGGTTATTGGCTTGAGCCCCGTTACATCTTCCGCGCAGGACGACTCGACCAGTGAGCTATTACGCTTTCTTTAAAGGATGGCTGCTTCTAAGCCAACCTCCTGGCTGTCTAAGCCTTCCCACCTCGTTTCCCACTTAGCCAATCATTGGGGACCTTAGCTGAGGGTCTGGGTTGTTTCCCTCTCGACTCACGGACGTTAGCACCCGCAGTCTGTCTCCCGTGCTGCCGACTTTCCGGTATTCGGAGTTTGCCATGGTTTGGTAGAGCTAAACGCCCCCTAGCCATAACAGTGCTCTACCCCCAGAAGCCATACACGAGGCACTACCTAAATAGCTTTCGGAGAGAACCAGCTATTTGCGGATTTGTTTAGCCTTTCACCCCTACCCACAGCTCATCTCCTACTTTTCAACAGTAGTGAGTTCGGCCCTCCAAGTGGTGTTACCCACCCTTCAGCCTGGCCATGAGTAGATCATCCGCTTTCGGGTCTACACCAACTAACTCAGTCGCCCTGTTCGGACTCGCTTTCGCTTCGCCTTCCCTATACGGTTAAGCTCGCTAGTCAATGTAAGTCGCTGACCCATTATACAAAAGGTACGCAGTCACCCCAGCTTTAATGGCTCTCAATGGCATAGCTCTGTGCTGCCTTTAGCAGGATCTATTTCATCGAGATTGTTCTTTTGACTCACTCACCTCGCTTAACGCTCTGGCGCGCTCGTCGAAAGAACCCGGCGCTCATGACATCGCCATTAAAGCTGGGGCTCCCACTGTTTGTATGCATGCGGTTTCAGGATCTATTTCACTCCCCTCCCGGGGTTCTTTTCGCCTTTCCCTCACGGTACTGGTTCACTATCGGTCGATTACGAGTATTTAGCCTTGGAGGATGGTCCCCCCATCTTCAGACAGGATTTCTCGTGTCCCGCCCTACTTGTCGCATCCCTAGTTCCGCACGCTGGTTTTCGCATACGGGGCTATCACCCGCTAGGGCCGGACTTTCCAGTCCGTTCTGCTAACTCGCGTGCTAAAGAATGCAGGCTGCTCCGATTTCGCTCGCCACTACTCTCGGAATCTCGGTTGATTTCTGTTCCTCCGCCTACTTAGATGTTTCAGTTCAGCGGGTTCGCTCTACCTGGCCTATGTATTCAACCAGGAGTACCCCTGCATACATGACTCTCGCTCCTGCCCCACTTCGCTTGCGCAAAGTGGACTTTGGTCGTACGTGTCCCGCTCTCGACCAAACCTCACTCGCTTGCGCAAAGTGGACTTTGGTCGTCGTGTCCCGCTCTGACCAAACCCCACTCGCTTGCGCAAGTGGGCTTTTATCGAAAGCCATCTATGCAGGGGTGGGTTTCCCCATTCGGATATCTGCGGATCAAAGCTCGTTTGCCAGCTCCCCGCAGCTTTTCGCGAGCTGCCACGTCCTTCATCGCCTGTAATCGCCAAGGCATCCACCACATGCACTTATTCGCTTGACCCTATAACTTTGAGCTCTCTTGCGAGAACCACCTCTTAGTCACAGGTTTACTTCAGCGCTTGGTTGCCGCCCCACCACTGCAGTGGCAAGATGAGGCAACGATACAATCATCAAACCCAGTCGATTTGGCTCTTGGCCTTCCAAGCCCCCAGAGGACAAGCCTCGCCCCCGAAGATCTTCGTCCCGAGATCTAAATCGCTTTTACTTCTTCCACTTTTTTAAAGAACAGCCGAACCACTTCAGGTATCAGTAGTCGCTCGACACCGGCTCTAGCCGACACCCGATACCTGAAGCATGGTGAAGCTGGATCGGGATCGAACCGACGACCCCCGCGTTGCAAAGCGCGGTGCTCTCCAGCTGAGCTACAGCCCCGATCATCCCGTTCTGGTGGGTCTGGGTGGACTCTGAACCACCGACCCCACGCTTATCAAGCGTGTGCTCTTAACCAACTGAGCTACAGACCCGGCTTCAGAGGACACTCGGCAGTCACAGCCAAACCGCTAACGCCAGCTTGCCTATTGACCTGACTTAGCTGCCAAGCCCACCCCCTGTTGCGGCAGCCGATAGGCTGTGGACACTCTCGAGCAGGCAACTTCTCGTGAAAAAGGAGGTGATCCAGCCGCACCTTCCGATACGGCTACCTTGTTACGACTTCACCCCAGTCATGAATCGCACCGTGGTCAGCGGCCCCTTGCGGTTAGCCTACCTGACTTCTGGTGCAACCCACTCCCATGGTGTGACGGGCGGTGTGTACAAGACCCGGGAACGTATTCACCGCGACATTGCTGATCCGCGATTACTAGCGATTCCGACTTCATGCAGTCGAGTTGCAGACTGCAATCCGGACTACGACGCGGCTTTCTGGGATTGGCTCCCTCGCGGGTTGGCAGCCCTCTGTACCGGCCATTGTATGACGTGTGAAGCCCTACCCATAAGGGCCATGAGGACTTGACGTCATCCCCACCTTCCTCCGGTTTGTCACCGGCAGTCTCACTAGAGTGCCCTTGCGTAGCAACTAGGGACAAGGGTTGCGCTCGTTGCGGGACTTAACCCAACATCTCACGACACGAGCTGACGACAGCCATGCAGCACCTGTGTTCCAGATTCCCTTTCGGGCACGTCCACCTCTCAGCAGGCTCCCGGACATGTCAAGGGTAGGTAAGGTTGTTCGCGTTGCATCGAATTAATCCACATCATCCACCGCTTGTGCGGGTCCCCGTCAATTCCTTTGAGTTTTAACCTTGCGGCCGTACTCCCCAGGCGGTCAACTTCACGCGTTAGCTACGGTACTAATGGAATCAGCTCCACCAACACCCAGTTGACATCGTTTAGGGCGTGGACTACCAGGGTATCTAATCCTGTTTGCTCCCCACGCTTTCGTGCATGAGCGTCAGTGTTGGCCCAGGAGGCTGCCTTCGCCATCGGTGTTCCTCCACATCTCTACGCATTTCACTGCTACACGCGGAATTCCACCCCCTCTGCCACACTCGAGCCTCGACAGTTTCCTGAATGCCATTCCCAGGTTAAGCCCGGGGCTTTCACACCCAGACTTACGAGACCGCCTGCGCACGCTTTACGCCCAGTAATTCCGATTAACGCTCGCACCCTACGTATTACCGCGGCTGCTGGCACGTAGTTAGCCGGTGCTTATTCTATCGAGTACCGTCAGTAGTCACAGGTATTAGCTGTAACCGTTTCGTTCCCGACCGAAAGCAGCTTTACAACCCGAAGGCCTTCTTCACTCACGCGGCATGGCTGGATCAGGGTTGCCCCCATTGTCCAAAATTCCCCACTGCTGCCTCCCGTAGGAGTCTGGGCCGTGTCTCAGTCCCAGTGTGGCTGATCATCCTCTCAGACCAGCTACCGATCGTCGCCTTGGTGAGCCTTTACCCCACCAACTAGCTAATCGGACATCGGCCGCTCCAATCGCGCAAGGCTCTTGCGGTCCCCCGCTTTCCTCTCGCAGTGCATAGCGGTATTAGCCAATCTTTCGACGGGTTATCCCCCACGATACGGGATACGTTCCGATGCATTACTCACCCGTTCGCCGCTCGCCGCCAGGGTTGCCCCCGCGCTGCCGCTCGACTTGCATGTGTAAAGCATGCCGCCAGCGTTCAATCTGAGCCAGGATCAAACTCTTCAGTTCAATCCATTCAAGTAACTCAATCGACGTTGGCCTCGCCTAATCCAGGCTCTCGTCCCAGACCAAACAAGACTGCGCACTCACCCCTTCGGATAAGCACGCCTGTTACATCGTGTGAGCACCAACCAACTTCTTCATCCCCAGCAAGCAAAGCCACTTAAGCCCCACCCACCAGGACACCAAAGCCCCAGTACCCACACCTATCGGTTGCAGTTTTTCAAAGAACAGGCCAGCGTTTTGGGCTTCCCAATAAACGATGGCAAAGAGGCGCGATTATACAACGAAAGCGAAACCCGTCAAACAGGATTGTTGAGTGGCGGGTAGTGTGTCGAGACCACTATCGCTTGGGCGGTGCTGGTATCGGCGGTTCGAATCACCCAGCGATGCCGAGACGCAGCGATATGAACGACCGCAGCGCCCGTTCACATTCCTCGACCGATCTTTCGCCCGTATCGATGACCAGATCCGGGGCTTCCGGCCGCTCGTACGGCGCGTCCACGCCCGTGAAATCGGCAATCAGCCGCGCGCGCGCTTTTCGGTAAAGCCCTTTCGGATCCCGCGCCTCGCATTTTTCGATCGACGCATTCACGAAAATCTCGAGGAACAGGTGCTCGCCCGCCGCCGCGCGCCGCCTGATCCCGGTCATCTCGATAGGGCGAGATCAACGCCACGATGCAGATCAATCCGGCCTCCGCAAACAAGGCCGCGACCTCGCCGGCTCGTCGCACATTTTCGCGGCGATCATCGGGGGCGAAGCCAAGATCGGCGTTGAGCCCGCGACGCAGATTGTCACCGTCCAACACATACACCGCGCATCCTGCGGAAAACATCCGCCGCTCGAGCTCCATCGCGAGCGTCGACTTGCCGGCGCCAGAAAGCCTGGTCAGCCACACCACCGCTCCCGGATGACCATAACGCGTGTTGCGTTGAGGACCGGATAGCACATGCGGGGCAACCTCGATGTTTTGTCCCGCGTGGGGTGCGTGATGCCGGAGGTCCGGATATCCCGAAGTGTCTGCTACCCCAATTCCGATCATCTCGGATTCGTCGGTGATGACAAAACGACCGTCGCGGGCAAGGCGGTGAAATCATCGATCGCGAAAGGCGTTTCCGCACGAACCGTAATCCTGCCGACTCCCGACGGCGCGATCTCGGCGGATTGAACGTGAGACATACCGTCCGCATCCAGTGCCCAACGTATCGCCTGGACACGAACATCGACAGCGCTGGTGGCGATTGCGAGCCGCAGCGTCGTACCGACCGAAAGCGGCGCAGGGCCGTGCCAGAAAATCTCCGCATCGAACACGCGCGTCAACTTGGGAGGAGAATCTGCCCGCTGATCCAAAACCGCGCTCGGCGAAAACATCGGTGTCGAGCTCCACCGCAACATTCATCCCTGCAGTCGCGCGGGTTGCCGGACGCAGCGAGCGTATTCGGCGCCGTGTTTCCACTCGGAGAAAGCAAAATCTCGTCGCCGACCGCGAGGCTTCCGGATTCGATCCGTCCCGCGATCCAGCGCGTGCCGTCCCTGTCGATAGATGTCCTGTATCGGCAGTCACGCAACGGAAGCGCCGAGCGCATCGCGACGCGGGTCGATGAGGTCCAGCGCTTCCATCAGCGTAGGTCCGGCGTACCAGCTCGTCAGTAGACTGCGCGAGAGCAGGTTGACGCCATCGCGAGCGATCGTCGGAATGAACGCACGGGCCTCGAGGCCGATTTTCAGAAATTGTGTGGCGATCTCCTCGCAGATCGAAGAAAACGTCTTGTGAGCATCCGTGCACAAGTCCATCTTGTTGACGGCCACGACAACGTCGCGAACGCCCGATCAGACGCAACAGCGCGCTGTGGCGCAACATTTGCTCCAGTGGGCTCCCGGCCGCATCGATCACCAGCACTGCAGCATCGACGCGCGCAGCACTACTCACCAGGTTACGCAGGAATTCAATAGGTCCGGGGGCATCGATGAACGAGTATTGCCGGCGCTCGGACTTGACACGGCTGAGCGGCACCGTACCCGTCCCATGAAGCGGGCGTCGGAGCAGAGTGGTTTTGCCGTCGCCAACGCTGCCCACCAGCGCCACCGCAAGCGACTCCGCCTCCGCCGTCGAGTACATCGTCAGCCGGCATTCAGGTTTTCACTGCGATCCCGCGATCTGTTCGTCGTTCACGATGCGGCCGTGATTCAACTCGATCTTTCGGTTGCAGAATTTTCTCTGCCTGTTCATTGAATGAGTCGCCAGAATCAGGATCGCTGTCCGATCCACGAATTCCCGCAAGCGGGCGGCGGCGTGGACCTTGAATTCCGCATCTCCCACGGATAGCCATTCGTCCATCAGCACGATATCCCGCTGCATGGAGGTAACCACAGCAAAGGCGAGTCGCAGCAGCATTCCGCTCGAGTACGTTCGAACGGGCAAAGTCGAGGTAGTCGCCCAAACCACTGAAGTCGCGAATCCCATCCATGCGTTCCGTGAGCGTCCGCGCGCGTCATGCCCATTACAAGGCCGCGCAGGTGGACGTTTCGCGTCCCGTCGCTTCGAGATCGAAGCCAATCGAAATCTCGAATAGCGACGAGATCGTCCCTGAACTTGCAGACTGCCACTCACCGGTGTGTAGACGCCCGCTATGGAGCGCAGAAGAGTGGTCTTGCCCGACCTCGCTGTGACCGACGAGCGCGACCCGCTCGCCGGCGCCGATGGTAAAGGAGACTCCGTCGGCGCGGTGACGACGACATGATCCCGGAGCATCGCGAGCGCAATGCGCCGCCGGTGGCTGTGCTGACGAACCGCCGTTTGAGCGAGCGGTTGGTGGATTGCAGAATCGGATACTGATTCGAATTTGCTCGGCGACAATTGACGTCATGCAGGATTAGAGCCAGTAGGCAACGCGATGTCCGTACCGGCCCAGCAAATACGCGGCGGCCAGATACGAAGCGACAAGAAGGGCAAGCGACCAGATCCATGACCCCATCCCGGTGCCATTCCGAGGAGGGGAAGCCTGACGATGTCGATCAGATGGGCGAGCGGATTGAATTCCGCGATCCAGTGAAAGGTCCGCAGCAGTGTTTCCGGCCGCCACATGATGGGTGTGGCAAAGAACATGATCTGCAGCGCATTGCCGACGATCTGCGGAAAGTCACGGAATCGCGTGCAAAAGACCGCTACCGGAATCAGCATCAGAAAAACGGTAACTCCAAACAGCACCAGCCCTGAATCGCGAGCAGGTACGCGAACGACCAGGCGGGACTCGACCACAGGATCAGCACGGCAACGAGGACCGCATTGTGCGCAAACCTGATCGCGTGCCGCATGCCGATTCGGTAGAGAAGCGTCGAAAAGAGAATTCGTCGTTGCTTGATGATTCCTTCGAACTGTGTGAAACCCGTGCACGCCTCGTTGCACGCGCCTTGCGGCAGGTCCACAACACATAGCCGATGGCAAAAACGGAAGGAACGTCCTCACCTCGGTCTGGAAGATTTCGACCACAGGAAGCCGAGCGACAGAACCAGAATCACGGTACTGATCGCAAGCCACCACGGGCCCAGGATGGTTCGCCGGTAACGCTGACGAATGTCTTGCCACCCCATGTATATCCACAGCTCATTGTTGCAGGACCCTCTTCGCAGGTCCTGCGTCCCTTTTGCGATCGACGCAAGGAAGATGGGACGTGATGCGGTCAATGCGGCCACGCGGATCCTTGTTGTTCTGTTGGTTCTATTGCAAAGGGGATGGAATTCAGCCGAATTTCCAAGCCCACGTGATCCCCGCCGTTCTGTGCGACGTTGTTCCAGCCGGCAATCCCGCGGGGATTGAAAGTAGAATGCCGCGATCGAGGGTTCACACCATCACTTGAAGAATGACACCTTAATGAAGGTCACTCTTGTCGTGGGCTGCGCGCGTTCGGGTGACAAGCATACTGGCAGTTGATCGCCTCGCACCCGGATGTCATGTACGTCTTCGAAGCCGTCACCGTTTGGGAGCAGGGCGGGATGGGCGAAAACGAAAGCCACTGGCTGACTGCTGCGCATGCGACGCCCGATATCAAGGAGGCGATACGCGGTGGGCGGAGACAACAGGGCGAGATGCTTTGATGCTGGTTGAAAAAGTCCCCGCAATATCCTTCGCATACCCTATGTTCGGGAAATCTTTCCTCAGGCAAGAATCATTCACATCGTCAGGGATGGACGCGACGTCGCATGTTCCATGGTGCCCGGCTGCGGTCGAGACGAGTGGTCGCATCTGCGGCCGCCGTCATGGAAGACGTTTTTCGATCGCTATTCGGGGCCAACCCGGTGCGCCATTGCCTGGAAAGAGATCATGGAGATCGGCTTGCAGGACCTTGCCAACGTCCCGCACCTGCAGATTCGCTATGAAGATCTGATCGCCTCCCCGAGTCTGTCGCTCGGCAGATATTCGACTATATGGGCCTGGATATGCGTTCGACGGTGGGCGATTTTTGTCGCCGGATCTCCAACGATGCGGCTTCGCCCCACCACGCCAGGCATCAGGATCACTGGTACCTGAAATGATCACGACGGTTCGAATCGGGCGTTGGCAGAAAAATTTATCGGCGTCTGAAAAACGAGAAATCAATACCTCTGCTGGCGCCGCCGCTCGATCACTGGTTATCCCGTACCGACTCGGCGATAGACGAAGCGTTCGAACTTACTCTTCCTGGCGGTCGCGTGGCCTCGCAAACCGACATCCCGGATTAAAGCTTGGCGGCGTTGCCGTGATCGGCGATGCCTTTCCCTGATCGTGAATTGTGCGATTCGGGATGTCGGGCGTGCGGTTTCAATGTCGTGCAAACTCCGATCACTTGCGCGCGAACAGAACACACGCGCATGCAAGCTCGAGATTTTTTCGCGACAACTCCTTCACGAACGAACGCGGGAGGAACGATGGGGCGGTTGCAGGAGATCGCGCAGCCGCAGATCGAGGAACTCCTCTCGCGTTGCACCTTCGAGGTCCCATCCGCCCAGCTTTGCGCAATCCACGCCAGCGCCCAGATCGGCAGCACGTGGTCATAGACTTCGATCCCGTTCGATCTTCAGCGTGGCATCGAACAGGTTGCCAAGGCCCTGGTGAGTCATGTTGTAGTAGTGGTGAGGATAGCCGTGATAAGGCTGGCAGGAACGGGACCGCACAGATCAGCTCGCCTCCTGGCTTCAATACCCGCGCGATTTCGCGCGCGCAACGAAATGGATCCTTCACGTGTTCGAGGACGGCAATCGAGACCACGGCATCGAAGGATGCGTCGCGAAACGGCAGTTCCTCGCCAACGCCGCGAACGTCGGTGGTGTCGTATGGGACGATTTCGAAATTGACGACATTGTCGAAATACACGGCTCGCCGGCCTCGCGCCACAGTCGAGGATGAGCCCATCCGCGTAACGTTCGATGAGTGCCAGTACGTGGTGATCGTAGTCGTTGCTGCTGACGGCGTCGGTGTCGACGATACGAAACTGCTCGCGCATCGGGGCTCAAAAATCAGGGTAGCTCGCCTGGCGGTCACACGGAAGGTCATCGCGAAACAACGGCTCGATCCGCGCCAGCTTCGCTGCCTTGCCATCGTCAGCGCGTCGGCGTTCCGGCGCGCACGCGGTACCACGCGGTCAAGCTCCGTGCTCGTCATTCGTCCATGCTGCACGGCTGCTTTCACGCGTCTTACCTTTCGAGCCGTAGCAACACCCGCGCTTCGTTCTTTCCGTGTGCCTGGAAATGATGGAGGCCTGACCGAAAGTCGCCGGCACGGGCACAGCCTCTACCACATCAGCATTGGCGGCGAGATAGGCGACCTCGTCATAGTTCTCTGCTGGCCGGCTCTTCGGAGGATGATGCATCCCATTGGCGCGGATTGACGAATAGTCGATCAGGTTGAACGGCGACCCAGGCAAAATGTGGCCAACGGATACAGCGCTCGCCGCGGCGACGTGGCCAGGGATTTCGCTGGCGGGCACGCGGGCGGAAAACAACTCGCCGAGCCCGGATTCGTCTCTAGAGTATAGGCGAATTATTGGATAGCGACGTCGCAATGCGCGGCGTCACTTGCAAATCGCCGCCATGACGGTAGCATAGTGAGTATGCAAATCGCTATACACGCACGCCGCATCATGGTGTGGCACGAATGCGCTCTCGCCCTCTGGCTTGGGCGTTGCTCTGCTTTGTGTGGCATCGTCTTGGCGCGGCGCGTCGCAAGACCTCGCCTGGCCCAATCGCCGCCCTCGCAGAGGGGCGCGTGACCCCATGGTCAGCCGAAGGTCTTTCCCAGGTAAAGAGTACAACGGTGACTTGCGCAAGCTGACCACCACGGCGCCGGTCACGACCGACGAGACGCCGAACTACCGTCCGCTGCTGCGTGCGCCGCCGTCGATGAAGCAACCCCCGCAGAGCTTTCTCCAATCGCGCCCAAGGCCATCGGCGCCCCGCTTGCTCCGATGCCGGGTCCGACCTGCAAAGCTTCGCCGGCTTGGAGCAAGACCGACTCGTGCACGGGTGGGACGTGTGGCGGCGGATGGCCGCCGGATACGGGCTGGCGATGATCGGTCCGAATCACTGTGTTGCTTGCGGTCAACAGTGCGGTCAAAGCGACTCTACAGCAAGACCGGAACGCGCCTCGCGGCGTTCACCGAAGACAACCTGTGGTGGAGTGGTGTCGGGGACAACGGCCTGCAACGGGCATTCACAGGGCGACCCGGTGGTCGTTTAAGCACTGGCTACGGCGGATCGCTCAGTGATCACTGCGGTTCGCGTTCGTCACCAGCAGTGGACCCAACCACCAGTGCATCGCTGCGTCCAAGACCAGCGATCCCGTTGCCGGCGGCTGGTGGCTTTACGCCGTGGCGCATGGGATCCGGCGGTACCGGATTACCGCCGGCTGGCTACCTCAATGACCACGCGAAGTTCGGCCATTGGCACGACTTCAAGCTTGTACATGTCCGCCAACAGCGAGTTCAGCGGCAACAGCTTCAAAGGTGTTTTGTTTGCGTCATTCAGCCAGTTCCGACCTGGTACAGCGGTGCGCCCCCTGACCCATTCGCTGGGTTTTCTCGCGTACCCTGCGTGAATCAGATCTTTGGCATGGCGTACCAAGCAACAACCAGGGCAAGGGGGCGGACGCTGTCCAGCCGGGCACGCGGAATTATTTCGGCATATGAATCGCTGACGACATTCGCATTCAATGTCAGAAAATTCACTCCCGGCGCGAACTGCGGAGCCGGCGGCACGCACCGGTGCGGCGACGAGCGTGAGCCGGACGTCGTACTCCTCTATACCAGTATGGGCGCGGAAGTCCCGCAACCGAACACCACGAACAAAGCTCGACAACATCGACGACCGGATCATGCAGAAGGTGCAATACCGCAAGATCGGCGGCGTCGAATCGCTATGGGTGACGCACAACGTGGATGTGGCGCCGTCAGGGCCGACGGGGATGCAGTTGGGCCCCCAAATAAATGCGACCGGCGGCACGCGGGTTAAGTCACCACGCCGGTCGCAGCAGCAGATCCACGCGCCCGATACGGCGCTCATGGCGCTGGATGGGCAGCCTCGCTGTCGACGGTCAGGGGCAACATGGCGCTGGGATACAGCACCTCGGGCGCAACGAGCCCCAAAGTTCCCGAGCATCGCTTACGCCGGAAGACTGGCGAGCGATCCTCGCTGACACGCTGCCGCGTGACCGAAGTGCAGCTCATCGCGGGCGCAGGCTCGCAGACGGAAGAATAACTTTGCGGTGGCGCGCCTTGTGACCGTTGGGGCGACGCTAGCAGCTCGATGAGTGTCGATCCGGCCGACGATTGCACATTCTGGTACACCAACGAGTATTACAGCAGTCAAGCTAAATGGGACGAGCGGTAATTGGCAGACGCGCATCGGCTCGTTCAAGTTCCCATCGTCGCGCGCCGACCACGTCCATCCATCACGCTTGCCAGCTCGTTCAATCCGTCAATCCTGGGTGCGAGTGGCGACGTTCACGGCGACAGTGACCGGCTTAGCTCAATCCCGCATCGGCACGGTCAACTTCACGGATGGCGGCGTGTCGATTCCGGGTTGTGCACATCAGCCCCGGTGTGACGGGTGCGCGGTGCAGAACACGCGTACGGCGGTGTGCATAACAACCAGCCTTTCCGCGGGCACGCGAAGTAGCGTCGAGGCAGGCCTACAGCGGCGACGATCGGCAATCCGGCGAGCGACCAGCTCGCCGCCATCGCAAAGTGGTGGCACCCGCCACCCAGGTCAATGTCGCCCCCGCGGAGCCTGGGTGCGGTGGCTACGTCCTCGAGCACCTACAGCGCGGGCTTCCCTGGCTGCGTCCGTCAACAACAATGAGCGTGCCGGCGTCAACCGGAGCGCTGGCGGTGGAAGCCGGGCCGACGCGACGCCCGACGTCTTTCCCGACTCGGTGCAGATCACATTCAACGGTTGGAAGACGATCGATCGCGTGGTTGCTTACACCCTGCAAGACAACTTCGGGAGCCCGGTGGAGCCTACCGACTTGATGACCTTCAATAGCTGGGGGATGTACCGATTTCTACGGTGCAAGGTTGGAACGGCACGGCATGGGTGGACACTCTGGTAGCGTGAGCGGCAACAATCTCGTCAAGTCGCCTGGTGAACTTCAGCGCGTTTACCACCGATCGCATGACGGGTACGCTGTCGATAACGCGCTCCGGCGGCTATGCGCGGATTATTGTCGAGAATCGAGGCGTTCCGGCGTGGCGCGCCGCCACATTGCAGACCAATGTGGCTGCTGCCGCCATCAGAGCGCGGTGGCTTCGGCCTCGAGCACTCTCAGCGCCAATTTCGGTCGTCCGTAAACAACGGCGACTGGGCCGGCATCGGCTGGGCGGCGGGTGGCGTCGGGTGATGCCACCCTGGGTAAATCTCGACTGGGTGCAGATTACGCCTCGACGGCCAGAAGACGATCGATCACGTCATCGTCTACACGGGTGACAATTACGCGAGCCCGGTCGAGCCCACCGGATTCGATGACCTTCGGCACTGGGGAGTGTCCACTCTCACGGTGCAAGGCTGGAACGGCGTCGCGGGTGACGCTGGGCAGCGTCAACGGTAAATAACCTTGTCAAGCGTACCGTGAGTTTCAGCGTTCACCACCGACCGGATCCGGGTGAACGTCAACAACGCGCTTAACGACTGGCCTGCGGGATCGTCGAGATCGAGGCCTTCGGCGTGCCGGCTGGGCCATCGCTTACTCAACGCCGCGTCGGTCGACGCAGGCGCGTGGCGTCGGCGTCGAGCACCTCAGCGCCAATTTCCCCTTCGCCGCCGTGAACAACGGCGATCGCGCCGGCGTCGCCTGGGGCCGGTGGTGCTGGCCGATGCCACATCTGGCGCCTTCCCTGACTCGGTGCAGATCGCCTTCACCCGGCTAGAAGACCATCGATCATGTGATCGCCCTATACCTTGCAGGACAACTATGGAGCCCGATCGAGCCCACCGACACGATGACCTCAGCAAATTGGGGCATCACCGATTTCACGGTTGAGGGCTGGAATGGCGCGGCGTGGTGACGCTCCTGGCACAGTGACCGGCAACAACCTCGTCAAGCGCACGGTAAACTTCAATGCCTTTGCCACGATCGCATACGGGTGAATACGGCCAACGCGTTGGTGTGCTGGTTCACGCATCGTCGAGATCGAGGCGTGGGGTAACTGACAATCGCCAATATCAAGTTACCTAGAGTCGCAACGACATTCCGACGTTAGGAATGTGCGACGCTATCCATCAAGGAGTCCGTATGAACGGTAAACGTGTAGCTGGTGTGTACTCATCGCAAGTTTCGTAGTTTGTCGACAGGTCTTGCATACGCAGTAGGCTGATGCCGCGGTGGCCACCGATGGCGTGACTGCCGTATCCGTGGCGAACAAGCTGGATCCGGCGGTGGTTGCGGGCGAACCTCGAGAACCTGAAGTGCCGTGCCGCGCTGATCAATCAACTCGCCGACAGCCTCGAGAGCGACGCCGCCGCTCAGTTTGAGCCGGTTTCAATGCCATCGACTGGCGGCGCGATTTCAGCCAACGCCTGGTGTATCAGCCGGTGGAATCGCTATCGGTTGCGCTCGACGCGCCCGATCTTCGAGGGCGCAGAACCAGTTGTTCACCACATCACGCAAAGTGGGCGCCAAGCACTCCACCGACACTCCTGGTCATCAATCTCTCACTTCACCCTGTCGCATTGTCGACACACGCGTCAAGGCGGCGGCGGACAGCTTAGCCGGCGTACCTGTCTTTGGTTCGCGTCCGTAGCATCCCCGTCGACGATTGCCGCACAAGGAGGCAACCCTGCCGGCTGCGGGAACTTCCCTGAACGCCGATGGCTTTCCCCTTTATGTGACGGTGGCTGCCCAGCACAGGCCAAGCGAATTTTCTGGCCGTCCAGCATGACAATCTCCCGACACCGCCAACCTCAGCGACCATGAACTACTACGGTCAGAACCTTGCGAACTTCGCCATCACCGCCTGCAACGGTTGCGCCAGCTTCGACGGCGGTTTCTACGCCTACGCCTCGTGGAAACACGCACGCCGGTCGACATGGTCGGCTGACCGAACACTCGGTCAGGTCGCGCTCGATTGCCAGGTGACGTCGCTCGTTTCTGCAATCAGTGGCTGCGGGCGGGTCTTCAGTCTGAATGCGCCTGCATGTCCGGCTGGCTATACCCGAGTGAGCGTCAGCTGTCGGTCGAGCAGTTTCGGCGGGACGACGTTTGCGAGCATGGGCCCGATCACCAGGCGTCGGGCGAATGCCGTGGCATGAATACGAGCGGCGCCGCGGTTACGGAGTTTGCCGCTGCACGCTGTTGCAGGGTGCCGGGACTCTGAAAAATCGCCTTCACCATCAAGCAGCACTCTTTGTTTCTCAACATTCGCCATCACCGGAGTTTGTTTGGCGCCCGTCGAACGCCGGGCATATGCCGCGTGAATATTCACTGCCGGCGCGTAAGTCGCGTTAGCATTCCTCTTAAGTAGGTCGTCAGCTAAAACAACTCTCGCGACCTGCGAGCGATGACTCCACGATGCTAGTTCAGTGGACTGACGGTTCACTCGAGTAGCGGCAGTTGCCACCGATTGGACCAATCAACGACGTTCGACGTTATCCATAAGGGAGTTTGTATGAACGGTAAACGTGTATTTGGAAAATTAATGCAGGTCTTACGGTTTCGATAAGTTCCGTACGCACAGACTGCGGCCGATGAAGCAGCTGCCCGTGCTGCTCCAGAGGCGACCACCCAGCTGAATCCGGCGGCGACCGGAGCCTTTGCCTCGGAATGTAATCGTGCCGCAATTCCGTCAACAGCATATTGCCGATCTGAAGCCGATGCAGCAGCCATCTATGGTGCCGGAGTTCAACGCAGCGAATTGGCGCCGGGATTTCGCTTCCGCACGGCTGTTGACGATCAACCAGCGAGTTGCAGGCGGCCGCATCGGCGCCAAACCTTGCCATGGCGCAGAATGAGCTTTTCAATTCCACCGCAGCGCAAAAACCCGGCGCCAAACACACTTTCGAAACGGACCTCAAGGTCAACCTTTCCCGGAACCCATGCCGCATCGTCGATACGCGGGCCGGGGGCGGCGGTCAACCCGGCCCGGCGTATCGCCCTGGCAAGCGGCAGGCCCTGCCTGCGACCATTGCGCGCAAGGCGGCAACGGCGCCGGCTGCGGACAGCGCAATGGCGTCCAGGGTTGGGTGATGATCGTTACCGTGGGGTGCCGTCCTCCTATACTTCGCCGAGCTTCCTCACGGTTCAGCACGATAATTTCTCTCGACGCCACCGGCGACCGCTACGTTGAACTACGTCGTAACCAAATGCAGCCACCTTTGCGTTCTCGTTGAGTAACGACACATCGACAACGGTCGGCGGTTTCTATGCCTATGCATCGTCACTGACGTGCACGTCGTCATCGATCTGCTCGGCTGGCCGCGACGCATCTTCGAACCCACCGCGGCCACCGCGCTGGATTGTGTCCTCAAAAAGTGCAACGTGGATGAGGTCGTGGATACAGTGAACCGAAACTACCTCGACCACTTCAGGCGCTTGCTCCCGGCTTCGACATACAGCGGTCGCGTCGCAACGCGGCGAGTGTGGGACTACTATCAATTGAAGCAGAGTGGGTTCTTCGAATTCGCGACCACGACAACATGCTACGGCAGGTATGAGGGAAGCGGTACCGCGACGGTGAAGTCAATAAGCCAAGTGCTGCCGCATTCCGAGCCTCGCAACCCCATAGTTGGCTCATTAGTCGAACTCAAGAAGATTCAAGATCCCCGCCAATCGGCGGGGACTCGGTAGCCAGAGACCGCCGTCGAGCCAATCAAATCGTTTTGTTTAGCACAGGTCGAGCTGAAGCACGGCGACAAACGCGTCGCATGTTACGGCTGCCATGACGTAAATATTCACTGCAGGCGGGTTTGGGTGGCTAGCATTTCTTCGCAAGTAGGTCGTGAACTGGACACAAAAGTGACGACGTCCCCATGAGCAAAAGACTCCATGGCGCTAGATGAAATCGATGTTCATTGCGGTAGCGCAGTTGTGCCATCCCGTTATACCCGTTAACTAACGCTCGACATTATCCAGAAGAGGAGCCCGTATGAACGCGCGAGTTCGGTCAGCGCCTGTTTTATCAGTCGACCGAATCGCTGTCGGCGGCTCAGCGCGCCGAGCCTTTCCGTGGCGCAGACGGTGCTGTCCAGTGCTTCGAGCAAAACCAGCGAACATGCCAGCGACGCTAATTGGAAGCTGAATGCCATCGAGCCGTGTCGTATCGTTGACACGCGCTTTGGTGGCGGCGGGTACTTAACCGGGGTATGGCGGGGGTGACGGCGACCGGGGCCCGGCGGCAACCATCGCCGCACAAGGAGGTGCATGCCGCCGGCTGCGGCAGCTTCACCTCCAGCCTCGTCGATGGTTGGGTCCTTCAGGGTGACGGTGGTGCCCATCAACGTTAAGTGGACCGGACTTCCTGACTCCTCCAGCACGACGCCGTCTGACACCGCCAACTTCAGCAAGCATGAACTACTACAGTCAGAACATTGCTCAACATGTGGTAACCGCCAACAACACCTCGGTCATCGGTGGTTTCGCTGCCTACGCGTCGAGAAACACGCACGTCGTCATCGACCTGATCGGCTGGGCGGGAACCCAGGATGCCATGGCGCTCGACTGCGTGAAGACATTTGTGTCAAACACTGTCTGGCAAATGCCAACTTTAACTTTGCAATCCCCGCCTCGTCCCGCTGGGTACACGATAATAAGCCGGCTGTCGCACAACCGGCTTCAGGAGGCGGACTGGGCGATCAATGGCATGTTCTCTGACTGCCCCCGACCCTGTCGCGACGTTCTGTTCTGGTAACAATATTACCGCCGGGTCTATCACAGTCTCAGGCACCGACAGTGCTGTCGTGCCAAGCGGCCCAGTAAAACTCATCGATGGGCCCGTAACGGGCTCCGAAGAGCTGACATCCCCGCCTTCCTGGCGATTTTTTGTGCAGCCGAGGCTCGCCGTCGAACCGATCAAATCGTCTTGTTTAACGTAGGTGGACATGGCGTATGGCGAAAAATGCGTCCCGTCGGCGTTTCCTACGACGCATGAGTAATTACTTGCAGCCTGGTTGTCGCGGGGTAGCATTTTGTCGCGTGTGGGCGTCGACCGAACGCAAATGCGATGACGTTCTCTATGAGCAACGACTCATGGCGCTTGATGGATCGAGGGTCATTGCGGTAGCTCAGTTGTCCCTGGTTGTACCCGTTAACGACGTTCGACATTTTCCAGAAGAGGAGCCTGTATGAACGGTAGAAGCGTAATTCGTGTACCACCGCTGGTCTCATGGCATTGTCGATAGGTTCTGCATACGCGCAGACAGAGGCGATCCAACGCCTCCAGCAGCAGGCGGCACTCATCAATCAAATTGCTGACAAGTTCGAGGCGGAAGCCGCCCACCGGAGCCACTTTCAATGCGGTGGACTGGAGGCGCGAGTTCGGCCAGCGCCTTTATCAGTCGGCCGAATCGCTGTCGGCGGCTCAGCGCGTCGAGCCTTTCCGTGGCGCAGACGGTGCTGTCCAGTGCCCCGGGCAAAGCGCCCCTGAAGCATTCCAGCGACGATAATTGGCGCTAATGCCATCACCCCGTGTCGTATCGTTGACACGCGCTTTGGTGGCGGCGGGGGTACTTCTGGTCCGGCATGGCGGGATGGCTGGCGACCGGGTGCCCGCCGCAACCATCGCCGCACAAGGAGGTAATGCCGCCGGCTGCGGCAGCTTCACCTCCAGCAATGTCGATGGTTGGGTCCTTCAGGTGACGGTGGTGCCCATCAACGTTGGCGGACCGGACTTCCTGACCATCCAGCACGACGGCTCTCCGACACCGCCAACTTCAGCAAGCATGAACTAATACAGTCAGAACATTGCCGCACATGGTAACCGCCAACAACACCGTGGTCGGGGTCGGTGGTTTCTTCGCCTACGCGTCGAGAAACACGCACGTTGTCGTCGACCTGCTCGGCTGGGCGACACCAGGATGCCATTCCGCTCGACTGCAACACGGTCACGAACAGTTTCAATATTCTGCGGCTGACAACTTCTTCAGTGTCTCGTCCGGAAACTGTGCGGCTGGCTTCGCGGTGACCGGCGGCGGATTGAATAATAATCTCGGCACAGCGACCGTCCTGTACTACAACTCGTCTCCCGAACTGGTGGCGACGCCCACGCACTGGCGCTGCGAAGGCCGAACAAGCGACTGGCCTTTACCGTCCCGGCCACCTGCAACGTCATCTGTTGCCGTCAGCCGTCCCAGTAAGACTTTCTGCAATGGGCCCATTTTCCGGCCTGCCAATTTTGGGATCCTCGCCGCCCGGCGGGGATTTTTGCCCGCGGGAATGCTGTCGGACCGAGTGCAGCTGGAAATTCGCCCGCACCCGTCGCGCGGAACTATGGTGCTACACCGGCTACGTCATAATGACAGCATGATTTCGATCACCGTCCCGGTATTCAACGAGCGAAAGCCTGCCGCTGCTGCTCGCTGCGCTGAAAGGCGTCTTGACCGGAGCCCGCGCGCGAGTGGGAAGTGCGGTGTTCGTCAACGACGGCAGTTCCGATGGCAGCGATGCGTGGTGCTCGACGATCTGGCCAAAGACGACGCCCGGGTAAAGGTCGTGCATTTTCGCCGCAACTGCGGCCAGACCGCGGGCGCTGATGGCCGGATCGACTCGCCGCGCGCGACGCGCATCGTTCCCGATCGACGCCGACCTGCAGAACGACCCGCCAGATCATTCCCCCGGCTGCTCGCCAAGCTCGGACGAGGCCGATCTGACGTAAAGCTCGGGCTGGCGTCAGCGACCGCCAGACGACGCCGCGCGCTTGGCGCAGGTCTCCCGAGCCGCGATCGCCAACCGGCCTCATCCTGGCGTGGTCTCCGCGGCGCGTCTGCGCTTGCACGACTACGGCTGCATCGCTCGAAAGGCCTACCGCCAGCGACGTGCATCACAGGACGTGGAAGCTCTACGGGCGAGATGCACCGCTTCGTTCCGATCTACGCGTCGCGGCAATGCCCGGGTCGCCGAGATCTCCGGTCGTGTCACCACTGCGCGCGCAAGGTCCAGCCCGCGCGCGTCCAAGTACGGCCTCGACCGCATCCGTCAAGGTGCTGCTCGACCTGGCTCGTCGTGACCTTCCTCGACCGCTAGCGCCCGCAAGCCGATCTACGGCCTCGGCGGCGCTCGAGCGTCCCCTGGGGCCTCGCCCCCGCTGGCCGGGCATTCTGGGCGGCCGGTCCTCGAAGGTGCTCCGCGGACACGTACGCTGCTGGTCCAGACGCCCTTGCCCCCTGCTCGTGGTCGTGATGCCTGGCCTCACCGGCGTGATGTGCCTCCTGGATGGGGCTGCTCGCCGAGCTCGTCACCCGCACCTGGCACGAATCGCAGAGCCAAGCGCATCTACCTCGTCAGGGCAACCCGCAACCTCGGCGTCGCGCAGACACGTTCCGGAATCGTAGATCGGCCCATGTGCGGGAATCGCAGGCCTCGTCGGTATGGCGGCCAGCGCGGCGACCTCCGTCGCCATGACCGATGCGGCGCAGGCCCATCGCGGCCCGGACGCCGGTACCGACACTGGGTCGACCCCGCCGCGGCGCAGTGCACCCGGGCACCGGCGCCCGTCCATCATCGTGACATCTGCCGTGGCGGCGCCCAGCCCATGTGGACCCCCGACGGGCGCGCGCGGATCACCTTCAACGGCGAGATCTACAACTTCGCCGAGCCGCGCGCAGAGCTGACGGCGCCGGGCGCTACTGCCCGTCACCGACCACTCCGGACACCGGCGTGCCTGCTGCAGGCGTACCGCAAACTGGCGCGACGACCATGCGTCAGACGGCTGAACGGCACGTGGGCGTTCTGTGATCTACGACCGCGGCCGCAGAGCGGCTCTTCTGGCAGCCGCTGCACCGATTCGGCAAGAAGCCGCTGTAACTACCTCGACCGGCCCGATCCCGTTCGCCTCTCCCCGCCTCCGGAGCTGATCGAGCTCGAGCTGGCCCACTCTGCCGCGGCCCGGCCGTCGATCTCGGCAGATCGCGCTGCAAGCAAGTATCTCGCCTACGGCTACGATCCCCGCGCCCCACTCCGATCTACGCCGGAATCACACAGCCCCCGGCGGCCAGCCCGTTCGAGTACGACACCGCGTCGCGGCGCCTCCGGCCGATGGAAGTACCGGGACTTCGTCCTCGAGCCGCCGCGTGACGAGACGTCGCCCGGCGCAGGACGAAGCGCTGGTGCGACGAGCTCTGCGACGCTGCTCGCACGCGGCCGTGCGCCGCCGCCTCGTCTCCGACGTGCCCGATTCGGGGCCTTCATCAGCGGCGGCATCGACTCGTCGGCGGTCTGCCGCCTACGCCCCGTCGGATGGCGCTGGGCCTGGTCGCCTCAACACGTTCAAGCATCGGACCTCGCGAGCCGAGCTCGACGAGTCGGCGCTACGCGCGCCGCGCGGCCCGGCACGTGCGCTCGCGTACACCACGAGCGCATGCCGTCCATCGACGCTCGCCCGCGAGCTCGCGCCTGCGCGGGTCTTGACGCCAGCCTCGACGGTAGACCGATGGCCGACAGCTCCATCCTGCCTGACGTACGGCGTGCTCTCGCGGGTTCGCGCGCGAGCGCGAGACCGTGAATCGCCGCCTGGTGGGGACGGCGCCGACGAGCTCTTCGCCGGGCTACGATCCTGCTCCGCGCCCCGCCTCGCCCGGCTGTACGCCAGTCTGCGCGCGCGCCCAAGCCGGTGCATCGCGCCGTCATCGCGCTGGTCGCGGCGCGGTTGCCCGCTGCGTCCCATCGGCAACATGAGCCTCGACTTCAAGCTCAAGCTGCACGCCCGGTGGGGCTCGCGCTTGCGCCGGCGCGTCTCGTGGTGCCCTTTGCCGCGGATGGCGCCCGTCGCGCCCGCCGATCTGCACGAGTGCGCTCGGCTCGCCAGTCGACCTGAGGAGGTCTACCGCGAGGCCATCGCAGCTGTGGGAGCAGGACGCGCACAAGCCTCCGACGTCGACAAGAGTGCTGCGGTTCTCACACCGCGCCTCTACCTGCAGCACGACATCCCGTGCAAGGTCGACCGTGCGAGCATGATGCACTTCGCGCTCGAGGTGCGCGCGCCGTTCCTCGACATCGAGCTTGTGATTTCGTGCGCACGTTGCCCGCTTTCGGCAAAGCCAAAGCGGCAGCGAAACCGTACCGGATTCTGAAGAAGGCGCTGGCGCGTGTATGCCCGACGACATCCTGTATAGTCGAAGCAGCCGGTGTTCCCATCGGCCAGTGGTTCAAGTCGGGCGCGCTGGGTGTCGAGAGATCGTCATCGAGTTAATCGTGGCGCAAGCGTTCACCGACGAGCGCTTGAAGCGCCACCTTCGCGATCACAGCGACGACCAGGCGCCTTTCTGGGGCGCGTCTCCGTGCTCAATCACCTTCGGCTGCGTCGGATCCGGCGATGTCGCGCGTGCCGGGCGAAGAGCACATGGTTACGCATCCATAAATTGGCGATCGCCGACATAGCGGCCGTCGCCGCGGGCCATCCGCGGACGCTCGCCCCAGCGCTTTGGCAGATCGCTTCGACGGCCTCCCGGCAGGTTGCCGTGCTTTTCGCCGGCTTCTATGTCGCGCAGCGCTTCGGCCCCGACGGTTTTGCGCGCTACTCGCTTGGCGCCGTCACCAGGCTCGTCGGTGGAACCTTCCCGGTGCGATTCTGACCACGTCGGGAGCAAAATTCGTACTGAGCTCTCCTGAAGGGCGTGCTGAACGGCTCGGTACCGGGTCTTCGCATCGTTGCTCATGTTGACACTCGTCATGGCCGGTGGAATTGGTATCGCGCTGCTGGCGGTGCCCTTGCTTTCCGACCCTTCGACCACCTTTACGGGCTCAAATCGTCGCTGACCGCCTTGCTGGTAAGTCGCCGGAATGGGTGATGCTGGCCATTGTCTTGCAGGGGCGGCGCCAATGGGATGCTAGTTGGCTGCGCGCGATTCAATCATGCGGCGAGCATCAATTTCATCGCGGTCCGCGTATTTGCGGTGGTACTGCCACTCAACGAGGCCCGGTGTCACGGGCACGCTGGCGGCGCTTGGCACTGCTCTTCACCCTTGCGGCCGCGCTTGCTGTGGATCAACCGCCATGACATCGCACGTGATCTGCGCGAAGTTAAATCCACACATCGTCACGGCGCGCGCGGTCGTGGATGCTGATTTTCGTGCCGACGCTGCTGGCGGCGGGCATTGTCGCGCCAACCAGTCGTGGCTGACCAATACTTTTTTTGCCCACGGCGAGTCCCTGCTGCGCGCGAAGTCGCCCGGCTCAACGCATCCTTCAGCTGGTTTTCTGTCGTGATGTTCGTAACGGCTGTGCCTGCTCAGGTCGAGTTCGTGGCGTTGTCACAGTTGCAAAGGACATAACGGGACTTGCTCGCATACTTGCTGTTCATATTGCAAAAACTTGGCGCTCATGTTACCGATTGCCTCGTCGGCGGAACACCGCCGGCCCATTGATGGGCCTTTTCCGGAAGTCGACGATCCGATGGCCGCCGTTTTGCGTTGCGGCTGCTGGGCGCAGCCGTGGTGCCAGTCTCGGCAATCCAGCCGGCCTGTTGCTTGCCGTCATCGACCGCATCTGGGTGGCCTCCATGTTGAACATCGGTTGGGCAGTCGTTGCGCTAACTGCCGCATGGTCGTTGCGTGGTCACGGCGCGGTTAGCTGGAGCGCGGCGTTCGCGATCGCTTACACGCTTCATCGTCGCGGGAACGCTCGCCTGGCGCATGATCGCGCGGCACCACCAATTCCTGATTCCTACACCATGCACGCGAACTCGATTATTCGCTGCGTTCGCTGGTCGAGCGCTATCTCGACCGGCAGAAGACGCTGACGATCGCCGATGTCGGCAGCTACGACTTCATCGGCAGCTATCGCGCGCTGTTCGAGCAACCAGCCTGGACTTACTCGGGCATCGACCTCAGTGCCGGGCTCCAACGTCGACGTCGTGCTTCCGGAATCACTCCTACCAGTTTCCTGCTTCCGGACGGCCACTTCCATGCGTGCTGATCTCGGGACAGGCTTTCGAGCACATCAAATTCTTCTGGCTCACATGGTTGGAAAATGGTGCGGACGCTGAAACCCGGCGGATTCATTTTTCTGATCGCGCCCTCACGCGGACCCGAGCATCGCTTACCCGGTCGATTGCCGGCCGTTCTATCCCGACGGCTTCCGGGCATTGGCGGGAGTACGGAACAATCGATTGCCTGGAAGCGCATACCGATTGGTCGGCCTATCCCGGCGCACGGGGTCGCACCAGCGGGGCGACACCGTCGGTGTGTTTTGCGAAGGCGCTCTTCGTTCTTACCAGCCGATGCGGCGCGCAGCAATGGCTACGCGACCACGGCACTGAAACGCCACTGGTCATCCGCTGCCGAGCGCGCGGCGTCCGAAGTTACCTTTGTCGAAGCGACGCTACGCCGCAGTGTCAGAGAGTGGCCGGGATGCTGCGCGAGATCGGGCGCTGCGCGACTTTCCTTACCGCATAGCAAGTGAGCGTAGAGCGCCGTTTTGGCGTTATAGGCTTCTGGTCGCCGAAGACGAGCGACAAAAGCCCAGTGGAATAAGCGACATCGCGCGAAGAATGCCATGGTCTTGACGCGACCGCAGGATGGCTTCCAGCGAAGTGTTCGAATCCACTGTCAACGACTTCGAATCCGCCGTCGTGCAGGACCCGCTGCAGCCGTCTTACCGATGTCGGAAAGACATGCTGCGTGTAGTCGCAGTCGAAAAAATCGTCCTTCATGACCGTTATATCCGGCCCGCAAACAATGAAAACGCCGCCCGGTATCAAGCTGGCTTGCGCATTGGGAGAGCGCGAGCGACAGCGCCGCATCGACGCCTCTGCATATGCTCGAGGACAGGCTGCATGACGACAACGCTTCGTCTCTCCCCGGACGGCAGTGGCGGCACAACCGATACGCTCACCTGAATCCGTCTTATGCTGAAGGCGTCTCGGCCATGATTGCATCTCGCCTCGACAGCCTCGTACGGGAATCCATGCCCTTGCACGCCCTCGCGAAGGCGCTCTGCCCCCCGGCCCGATTTCAAGAACCGACGGTGATGTTGGCGAGCGGAGATGCTGGGCGATAAGCCCCAGCAGAAAGCGGTTCTGGCGCTCGACGATCCGACGTCCCGCCTTGGTGCGACGTCCCTGTTCGCAATCGCTGAAACATGTTATACTTGTCTTCATCGGCAGAAACCGTCCTCGGGCCCAGGGGCGGCGGGAAGCCTCTGAGTCTCCGCGTCGCCCCCGTGGAGCTCGGAACGGACATGGCGCGCGCGCAGAACGAAGTCGATCGCTTTTGTCGGGAAGAATCCGCCCCGCGATCCCTTTCGCCGTTTCCACGTGATTTCTGCGTCCGCAACCAATACGACCACAGTTCGGCTTCATCGAATACCAGCCGCCTGCTCAGGCTGCTTCCGTCGGCGCGCATGCGCCAAACAGCCAGCGGCTTCTGGAAACTGCAGATTCGCCGCCCGTCCGCGCAACAGAAACGTCCTGCGTGAAATGCGGATCGGCCCGGAAAAACAATTGTGGGATCGTAACGCCACTCCGGTCTGATCCGAAACATGAGCGTCCCGTGAAAGGTGAGTTGCCAGAATCATGCTCCTTCACCTTGAACAGTAGGACACGCGTTACCCGTTCGCTCCCACCACACGGCCGTTTGCCCGCCGCATCCCGGTACTGCGGATGCGCTTCAAGAAACTCGACCTGCACGCGCGGGCCCTAGTCGCAGATGCCAGAAGTCGTCGTGATCGAGAATTGCCGCAGACACGCGCCGTTGGCACGATCGAGGAGAGGGTATCAAGGCCAGCGGGAATGCCGGAGATTCCTCTCGCTTTAATCCGCGTGCATCCGGCATCGGCGAATCCCTGGCGAGTGCCTGCAACTTTTCGCCATACGTCCCATCGTGGGACGCATTATCGATGATCAGGATTTCGATATTCGGGCATGACTGGCCCCAGACCGAGCGCAGCGTATCCTCGATAAACCGCGTCGGCGCGTTGTAGGTAGCAAATTAACGCCAGAAACCAGCGGCGCGTGTGATTCATTTGAGGGCCCAGGCCTCGAGGCAAAGTCCCATACCGGGCAGCGCGAGAGCGCAGCACAGGCGCGAGACGATCGAATGCGCAGGCGTCGGCTCCATGCGATCGAAGCCGCTCAGCATGTACTCGGTGTCAGCGAGGGTGGCACGCACGTTGAGTCGACCACCGGCGCAACGGCGCAGCTCGCCGCACGAGGTCCACTGCATACCGTGACGTTGACGCCCGTAGGTCCTTATCGCGACGGCGGGGACAGCAGGAGCTTCTGAGCAAAAGCCGCATCGTCGATGTGTCGGTAAAAAGCTGGCAATGCGCCGGGCGGCTCTGCTGCTGCGCGAAGGCCGCGAAAGACACGGATCGACACCGTGCGCACGGTGGCTGGGCGCGCTCAACTCACGACAAAGAGCCCACCGGGTCGCAGCAGCAGGCGGACGAGCTTGCTTCCCACTTCGAGTGGATTCGCGAGGTGCCTCGAAAGTGGCGTGGGACACCACAACATCGAAACGAGCCGGGCGCGAAACGATGCGTCGTCGAGGTCGCAGTTCTCGATGGCGAGGCCGAAGAGGTCGCGTGCCCTGGCTGCGTAGGGCGAGAAGTCGATGCCGCGCGCGCGTCCACACCCAACCGTCGCGCGCGGCGCAGCAGCATGCCCGGAGCCGCAGCCGAACTCGAGCGGAAGCGATAGTTCGTACGTGCCTACCATGCGTGCGTCACTCGGCGCAGCAGGTCATCGTAGTAAGCGACGGTGCGCGACGGGTCTCCCGGCGGTAGTACGCCGCGAGCAGGCCCCCGTCGCACTTGTTGTGCTCGTAGATGACCTCCGACGGCGAGCTCGGCGAATACCATGCGGCAATCGGCGCAGCGCACGATGTCGATCTGGTTGACGATGCGTCGAGCTTGCCGGCGCGCGCAGAACCGCAGATGGGGCATCTGGCGGGAAGGTGTTGGCGCGGCGGTCCCGTGACGACCATCGCGTGCATCGTACCCGGAAGAGCCGGAGGACGGGTGTCAATCACGCGAGCCTAGGGGGAACAGGATTTCATTACGCGGAACGAAAAATATCGAGATACCGGCTCGCGACCGTGTCCCCAGCTGTATTCGGTTTCGGCGATGCGGGCGCGCGGCATGTCCGAAATGCTGGCGCTGCTGCGCGTTGCTTGCGAGGTTGACCAATGCGCCTCGCGAACGCCGTCTCAGTCGTCCAATGCACATAAGAAGCCGGACTGCCCGTCTCTGTACCAAACTGAGGCGTTGCTGCGGACACGATGTCCGCTGGCGATGACCGGCAGCCCTGTGGCCATCGCTTCGAGCACCACATTCGGCATTCCTTCCATGCGCTGCTGGCGTAGCGACACCGCACGAGCTGATATTGTTCCGGAAGCTGTTCACGTGGAAGCCAGCCGTGCCAGAACACCTGCTCCGGCTAAGCCAAGATCACCGCATGTTTCAGAGATCGGATCTGCAACGGTCCATCGCCGCGACAATATGATACTCAAGACGTTGCGGTATTCCGCGCGCGAGCACCCGCGAGGACCGCATCGCAAAGGCGTTGCGCACTCCTTTGTTCCTGCAATCGCCCGACCGCCAAAGCACTCGAAATACGCCGTCGTCTCTTGTTGCTGCCCGCAGGGTAGAACTCCCGCGCACCCGGGATGAAAATCGATCGGCGGCGCCGTGATCGGAGGTGCGCGCCAGTTGTTGCAGTCCTTCTGAGTTTCGGCCACGGATGGCTCGCGTTCCGCAAACAAGATTGCGCCCGTCGCAATGGGGCCAAAAACTCAGACATCCAATCGATTGACGCCACCAGTCCGCACATCGCCGTCCGCGCAATGAGACGCACATAGGGGATGCCGGTCTCTTTTCCATGGCATGCCACGCTGCTGGTCCGCACGGCAGCGTAAAAAACAGATGATGCCATCAACCCGATGTTGAACGCGCGATGGCGGCGCTCCTTCCAGCCGCAGCCGTCACTTCAACCGTTACTTCGGATAGCGAATTCCTGGGATCGGCCTGCCGCCGGAAGGCGCGTAGCCTGATCAGCACGCCAGCCTCCATCCGCTCTTTCGACAAGGTCGCCGATGCCAGCCGAACGACGACAACCCGATGGCCTTGCCCGTCAACGAATCACTCGCCATCGCCTGCACCGCCCGACGCCGCAACCTGCTCCAATGTTTGGTGGATAATTGTTTATAATTGAGAAGGTTATTGCGCGTCGTTGTTTCGTCGTTCATTCGAATGATGAACCTTGGACGCGCCGGAGAGTTCAAGACTCTCCCTTCGCGGTTCACGTGAGGCGCATATTTGTAAAACACAAACTGATCCAGTTACTGAATCTGCATTACGTTGCCCGGGATCGTTCTGTGCGGCGAAGAAGCCCAGATCTCGATAAACGCCTCCACTCGCGCCGGCGTTGCTCATCTTCATGCGGGATAGCCACCCAGCCAGTCTTTCCAGTCATACGATCATGACATGCCACGGGTATGTTTACGTTTAGCGATATGGCATACCGTGTTAGAAATGATTTTTTTAACCGATCAAATCAGAGAGAAGTCCAGACAAAGAAGAATGATCGGTGAAGACGGCGGTTATCGACACTCGCCAAAGGCCTTTGTAATAATATTCCTTCGATGATCGCCCAGATCGACGAAACGAAACCATATTCTTTGATCATTGTAAATGGCAATGATCAAGTTGCCGCCAGGCTTTACCGGAGCTTCGGGCATTGAAGATGGCCTGCCACAGGCAACTGGGTGTGATGCAGCACTCCCCACATAGCAGATATCGAAACTGCCCAGATTCTCGACGAATTGCCTGCTCAGGATTGACCTCTGCAGTATTTTCCATCGCGTATTCGTGGTTGTTTGCCCCGAGCTTGACCGCACACTCAACGCTGTCATTGTCGTAATCGAACGAAACGACCGGCAATCTGGCTTTTGCTGGCAATGGCTGAGGCTGAAGAAAGTCCCGGAGCCGGAGCCGATATCGAGGAACGTTTTGCCTTCGAGATCGCTTACCTCCAGAAGCCCTTGCAGTGATTTTGGCTTGACTCGTCAAGATGTTCTCGTGATCGACTTGAGGAAGAAGTCATCCCAATTTTTCAAGCCAAAGCGAAACCGTTGGGCGTGTCGGTCAGCTTTTTATCGAGTTCCATAGCTGATTTGCGGCAATCATAATCGTCTGGGCTTGAGCCCCCGCCTGAGGGACAGGTTAGCGGTTGTGCCCTCAACAGGGGGGCCAGCGTTGCGATGCACGCCATGATCCCGGCGTTACCGGGAGACGGGTCATCCAATCGCTTCGCCCATCGAAAATACGCCGATATCCTGCTCCCCGGATGTTACGCTTACACCAGTTCGCGAAGCCTGCCCACCCTACCCTCGTCTTGCTGACCGAGGGTAGCCCGCGACTACATCCGGACGCTCCAACCCGGATTTCCCGTCGATTATGGTGCCATGCCGAACCAGGACAGCAACTAAGGCGGGGACGAACGCGCGACTTCATCCCACGCCCAGCCGCCCACCAGATAGGGGTTTGGTTGCCAATCGCCGTCACCAACCCACGAAGCCCGTGCAGTTGTTGCCTGATGCGCGCGCCTGGACGGAAAGGCGCTGCCGATCTTGAACGGGCCCCCCGGTCGCGCTAAAGGAAGATAGGCGACTCTTCAGCAGATCGACACGCTTATTGTCGATGATCAGCTTTGGCAGGGGATAACGCCAACAACAGTTGTGGCTGGTCTTTGTACTCCCCCGGTCACGACCCCGCGGTAAGCCCCCGGTCCTGTTGGCTCTGGAAGTAGGCGAGCCCCAAGGCGCCCGCGGTCGTTACGGCACGACCAGGAAGGTCCGGCGGCCACCAGCATCATCCAACGACAATGCCCTGATTGGCGCGGTCTGGAGATTCCAGCGCCAGCAACAACACAACAGAACAAGCTCAACCATAGAATCAGCACAGGGGTCGAATAGCGGCTCGTCATCGCCTGCTCAACGCCAAAATTTATCCGCGCCAACGCGGTCACGAACCGGACATCAGAACAAAACGCAAATGGCCGGGGCAGGGCATAGACTCCGATACGACGCTTCAATTCCATCGTGGAGGACATATGCGAGGACAACCGTCAAATGAACAACGCGATGGAACCGAGCACCGGGCGGAAGACGATGTCCCGGTGATAGTCCCCAGCACAGACGACCAGATAATCCAAGACAAGAACAGGATGATTCAAACTGTCGATCGGATTCGCATGCCAGCCCGGGCTTACAAATATGCGTCGCGGAGGTGGCAGCAACAGGGCTACGACAATGCGGCGCCGAAAAGAAAATCGACTGCACGTAACGCCTGGCGTTCAGCAGATACGCGAGCAGTGCCAGCGTAAAATCCAGGCATGAAGAGCCTGGGGGCGAGTGCATAAGGTCGATAATAATGCAAATATCACCGTGCCGCATAACAGCCACCGTCCTGTCGCCGTGTATTGCGCAACACGTCGCCACGGTGTGGCGCGCTGGCGCAGCAACCCACAAACGATCCGGCGAACGTTGATGCGAAGTTTCTCCACCACAGGCATAAGGTTGAACGCTGTCGCGGTGACAAACCAATGCCGTGAGTAGCAGGAGTTGCCATTGGGTACGCACTTTCCCATCAACAGCCATATCAGCATGCTTCCCGCGAGGATCAAGAACGAAGATGCATACGATCGGGAAAATACCCGAGATAGCTGAACAAACTCAAGTCGATGAGATAGATGAGCCGGAATGAAAATCCGGTGTTCGTTATGTTGCTGCCATAGATAGGGTGCGCTGGCAGATCTCCAATGAATCGCTTCGCGGAGAGCGATCATGCGCGGGAATTGGTCCCACTCGTCCGAGTCTGATGTGCTCGTCCTCGGCGAACTCGCGGATGGTCTTGAGCACCGCCTTGGAGTCGGTGATCACGCCCTGCACCTCGATCACGCCCACCCGGTCCGAGGGAGGAGACTGGACTTGCGTCCGATCCCAGCGCCATCGAGAGCACCACCAGGAAACCGAACAGGGGTGAACACCAGCCCGCCGAAGACGATCCCGATCACCCATGCCGCCCGGCGGTCCACGCGCTCCACCTCCCTGAAAGTGGGCGGCCGACATTGAACCGAAAAAGAGATCAGGACAACACGCGTGCCGGCGGCGCGGCGCGGCGCGAACCGCAAAGATCCACGCGTCCGCTTAATCTGCGCGCGTCAGCCCCAGCAGCACACGTAACTGAACGAAGTACAAT
>ERZ1370068.6228-contig-5224_pt1 | contig 59119 bp, 62 predicted proteins | sample MGYA00561227_ERZ1370068 | MGnify/ENA primary metagenome ERZ1370068 (study PRJEB38410, sample SAMEA6850437) | metagenome | study: Metagenomic assessment of the ecological functions of the soil: analysis of the soil microbiota associated with the... | reverse complement strand
ATCGATGGCCGCGTTTCAGTTACGTATTGCTTACCGGGCCCGCCAAGGCTGGCATCCTCACCGGCGTCCTGCTCGCCCGTCAGCGCGCATCAGCGGCGGGGAACCGCCCCGCTGCTGTTCACCGCGCTCAACAACCAGTTCTGGAGCACTCAACCTCAACGCGCCCGATGGCAAGCCTGCCTGTCGTGATCTTCCAGTTCGCGCTGTCGCCCTATGCCAGGAATGGCAGAAGCTCGCCTGGACCGGCGCGCTCATCATCACCATCACAGTGCTTGCGCTCAGCATCATCGGCGCGGGCGCTCGCCGCTTCGGGAAAACAGTCATGACCAGTGCTGTGCTCAGTCGCAGCTCCGACCGTCACGCACGCGGCGACTGACGCGACGTCTCGCGGACGAGGTCTCGATCCGCAACCTCGACTTCTTCTACGGCGAGCACAGCGCGCTGCAAGAGCCGTCAGCCTGCCGCTCTACGACAACAAGGTCGACGGCGTTCATCGGCCCATCAGGCTGCGGAAAGTCCGACGCTCGCTGCGCGTGCTCAACCGGATGTACGACCTCTATCCCGACCAGCGCGCCGACGGGCGAGGTGCTGCTCGACGGCGAGAACATCCTCTCGCCCAAGCAGGATCTCAACCTGCTGCGCGCCCGCATCGGCATGGTGTTCCAGAAGCCGACGCCGTTCCCGATGTCGATCTACGAGAACATCGCCTTCGGCATCCGCCTCTACGAGCGGCTGCCGAAGTCGGAGCTCGACGGGCGGGTCGAGACTGCGCTGCGCGCGCGCGCGCTGTGGGAAGAGGTCAAGGACAAGCTCGCAGGCCAACGGCCTCAGCCTCTCCGGCGGCCAGCAGCAGCGGCTGTGCATCGCGCGCGCCGGTCGCGGTGAAGCCCGAGGTGATCCTGCTCGACGAGCCGTGCTCGGCGCTCGATCCGATCTCGACCGCGAAGATCGAGGAGCTGATCGACGAGCTGCAAGCGCCGACTACACGATCGTGATCGTGACCCACAACATGCAGCAGGCCGCGCGCGTCTCGGATTTCACGGCCTTCATGTATCTCGGCGAGCTGGTCGAGTTCGGCTCGACCACGCAAGATCTTCACCGCGCCGACGCGATCGCGCGCACGCAGGACTACATCACCGGCCGCTTCGGCTGATGGGCGACCGCGGACAGGAGACCATGACTGACGAACACACCGCCAAAGCCTTCGACGTCGATCTGCAGGATCTCGCGCGCATGGTCGCCGAGATGGGCGGGCTCGCCGAGAAGCAGATCGCCGGAGTCGGTCGATGCGCTCGCCGAGCGCGACGACGACGCTGCCGCAGCGCGTCGTCGCGCTCGATGCCAGATCGATCGATGCGCTGCAGCGCGAGATCGAGGAAAGAGGCGATCGCTCACCATCGCGCGCGCGCCAGCCGATGGCGGTCGACCTGCGCGAGATCGTCGGCGCGCTGCGCGTCGCCAACGACCTCGAGCGCATCGGCGATCTCGCCAAGAACATCGCCAAGCGCGTGGTCGCGCTCGACCGGCGACTTCGATCCGCAGAGCTGATCCGCGGCGTCGAGCACATGGCCGACCTGGTGCTCGGCCAGGTGCAAGGAGGTGCTCGACGCTATGCCGCGCCGCGACGTCGAGCAAGGCGCTGGCAGGTCTGGCGCGGCGACGAGGAGATCGACGCCGTCATACAGCTCGCTGTTCCGCGAGCTCCTCGACCTACATGATGGAGGATCCGCGCAACATCACGTTCTGCATCGCACCTGCTGTTCTGCGCCAAGAACATCGAGCGGATGGGCGACCACGCCACCAACATCGCCGAGACCGTCTACTACATCGATCGGAAGGCCGCGCCGCTCGCCGACGAGCGGCCGAAGGGCGATACCACTGGCGTCGCATCGTGCGCAGCCGTTCACCGCAGCCTGATAGGAGGCAAACAGCGATGACTCCCCGCATCCTGATCATCGAGGACGAAGAAGCCGCTGACGCCCCTGCTGCGCTATAATCTCGAAGCCGAGGGCTACGACGTAGACACCGTCGGCGCGCGGCGACGAGGCCGACATGCGCGCTGAAGGAGGCGTCGCCCGACCTCGTCGGTCGCTCGACTGGATGCTGCCGGGCCTCTCGGGCATCGAAGCTGTGCCGGCAGCTGCGTGCGCGCCCGAGACCGGCGACTTGCCGATCATCATGCTCACCGCGCGCGCGGCGAGGAGAGCGAGCGCGTGCGCGGCCTGGCGACCGGCGCCGACGACTACATCGTGCAAGCCGTTCTCGGTGCCCGAGCTGCTCGGCGCGCGTCGGCGCGCTGCTGCGGCGCGCCAAGCCCGAGCGGGTGGCCGAGCGTGCTCGGCGCTGGCGATCATCGAGACTCGACCGCGAGAAGAAGCGTGCGTCTCGCGGTCGGGCCGCGACAGGTGCGATCTCAGGCCCGACCGAGTTCCGCCTGCCTGCTGGAATTCCTGATGGGCAACCCCGGCGCGTGTTCTACACGCGCAGCAATTGCTCGACGGCGTCTGGGGCTCGCGACATCTACATCGACGAGCGCACCGTCGACGTGCATGTCGGCAGGCTGCGCTGCGCAAGGCGCTCAATCGTGGCCGCGAGAGCTCGATCCGATCCGCACCGTGCGCGGCTGCCGGCTATTTCGTTCGACGACCGGTTCGGCAAATCTGCGTAGCGTTGCATCATTCCGATATTGCGTCAGTAGCGCTCTTAACCGTCGCATCTGAGCAGCAGCGTCTTGTTTTCAAGCGGTCTGCCATGGCTTTTTCTCTGAGGATAGCGTTGAGGATGGTGATGCAGGCTTTCGCATAGCGCGACGATGGCGACTTTGGCTGGCCTGGCGGATCGCAGCCGATATTGCGAGATCAGCGGTGGGCAGCCGGCGCCGGATGGTGCAGGATGCTCATGGCGAAACGCTGGACGACCTTTCGTCCGCCGGCGATGGTTCGACGCGCGCAGTTTTCCGCTGTAGGTGGCGGGTGCGACCCCGACCCAGAGCGGCGATCTGGTGGCGGCCGAGCGATCCGGGATTCAGGCAGAATCGGCGTCCAGGTGCGACGTTTTAGGACCGATGCGGGCGCAAGCCATCAGAGGAGTCCTCCTTCTCGCGCCAGGCCGGGGTCCGCACGGCGCATCATCGATGTCGGCCTCAATTTCGAGCTGCGCCTGCAAGTGGCGAGCTTTACGATCGATGCTCTTGATCAAGCGCTTGCTGGTGAGCTGACGGCGGCGGTTACGCTCGAAGCGCCGCTCATCGACCAGCTGAAAGTCGGCGGGCGGCGAGTTCGCCCCAAGGCTTGCGCCTCCTCGCTGGGGACCGGCCTGGCCTCGGATGCACCGCCTCGGCAAAGTGCGCGACGACGAAGCGGCATCGATCGGATCGGTCTTAGCTCGGCGGCCGATGGCTGGGCAAAGTCGGATCTGACGCCGGATTACGACCACCGCGAGGAGCAAGCCGGCTGCCGCCAGATCCAGCGCCTTTCGGCGCGGTGGCCTCGAGCACAATCAGCGTCGGATTGAGCGGCCGCAACCGATGCCAACGCCTCCACGCCCAGCCTCTTTATTGCGGACAATCGAAAACGCCTCGCGGTGGGCCGCAGATGCGTCCAACCGATCCTTCGAAACGCGTCGATACCGATGAACTTATCGGTTTCCTCCGTCTGTGCATGCAGGCTCTGTACGGCCTTGCGACCGTTCGGGATCACAGAACCAACGGAAGAGGCGCGGCTCAGGATCGGGTTTGGCTGCCCCAGGGCGAACGGGCTCTCTTCCGCCACCACCGGCATCATACGACGTCGGCGCGTATTACCAGCGTGCAAGGTGCGAGACGCAGGCTGAAGTTCCAGAACAGGCTGCGTGCGCTCCAGCCAGCGTGCGAGCCTCGAAGGATGCGGCCCCGGTCGCGTCGAATACAGGCGTCGTCCTTCGAGGCTCGGGCGCCAGTATAACTACCTACGCCGCTCGCGCCTCAGGATGACGGGAGAGGCAGGCGTTTAAATTACCAACGATCTCTACCCGGGACGTTACTGCCCGCGGAACGGCGGCCGCCCGGTCGCGGCTGCGGTTGGCAGCCAGCTGGTAGGCGACGCGCGGAATGACAGGCGCAGTAGGGCGGGCTGGTCACGGTCACGGCGCCGCAGAAGAAGAAGTCGATTCTTCGGGATCGCCGATCCGGCCCCAGCGGCAGTCAAAAATATCGTTGAGCTCGAAACCAGGAACGCCGCTGCGATCGGAATGATGTTGTCGGATCTCCCGGCTCCGGCCGTGTAATCGTGCGGCGTGCGCGAGCGCGGTGTTGCCGCGCACGGAGGCGCAGACCCGCAACATGTGCGGATGCGCCCGCGCCTTGCGCGGACGCGGTGCGCTCGAGGATGGCGACTGGCGCGCCCCCGAAGACCAAGGCGATGCACCTTGCCGATCTGCCGTTTGCGGGCGTGCCGCCGAGTTCCCCGGCAATCGGCTAGCAAGAGAGGCCGTCAGACCAAAAGCTTCTTCAGCAGCTCGACGTTCGTCAGTGTCTGCTCGAATGTCCATAGCGTCATCGGGGGCATCCCCGACCAGATAACGCGGTGGAACGGTTCTGCTTAAGAGAATCCCGCATCCGGTCAGGGCAACGATCAGTTGGCCCGACGCGCGCCTACCAACGATTGACGCGAGAACTGATCCGCCACGAAATAGCCAGTAATCGACGATCGAAGCTACAATATGGCGGAAGTCTGGCGCAAGTCGCTGTCCCGTCACATCTTCCAGCGGTAACGACGCGGCCCATCCTAAATTTCGCAACGCGTGTGTTGATAAGCGCGACCCCGAGTCCCTCGGTTCCGTTGTCCGCAGCGCGACTGCCCGCGATGCGCTCGGCGCAGTCAGCGATGCGAAACAGCGTCATATCAATTGCACTGGGCTGGACGGGCGTGGCTTTAGCGCCGTCAAGGCGCGGGCGCGGGCTACCAGTAGAGCCTGCCAGCCACCTCCGCGACCATGTTGACGATCCTGTGTGCGGCAATACAATATCTATGGTGCCGCCCGGAAGAGAGCGCATTTCGACACCAGGCAAACCACGACACTTCCGCGAGCCAGGCACTCCGACGTCGCATCTTTGCGACCTGCGCGCGGGTGTTACCTTCCGAGCGGGCGGGCGCCTGGCTGGTGGCACCGACGGCGAGCTATCGCTACCAGGTGCGCTGCGGTGAGCACGCTTGGCGCCATCCGCGCCTGATCGCCGCCGATCAGCGACGGTGCAGAAGGTGATGCGTCTCCAATCTCACCACCGGGTGCCGGAATGAGCGGCTCGCCACGCGGCTGTACCGTCACCAGCTTCGCCGACCTGGTGTTCTTGCGATTCAGCGCCGAGGCGTTGGGTGCCGATCAGCCGCCCGCAAGTATCACGGTGAGCAGCGCGGCGCTTCCGCATCGTCACCTTCGAGTGCGTTCCGGCCATTACGCTGGCGACGCTCGCGGCCGGCGGCCAAAATACTGAAGAAACTGTTGTCAGTCAGAAGCTTCGACAAAGTACCGGTCGCGACGTCCAGGCATGCAGCGCGCAGTATCGATCGGTCGGAGACCGCCGCGATCTCTCGAGCCGGGGGTGTGGGCGAGGCGGTGCAGGTAATTGCCGGAGAACATGAGTGATGCGCGCGCTTTGCGGCGTGCTCCGACCAGCATGAGCTTCTGCTCATCCTCGTGTGAAATTTGAACCATCAGGCGCTGCCGCAGGCTGTTGCTATCAGCACGGTTACGCCCGGACATCATAGCGCTCGCCAGGCGCTGGGCGGCGGTTTCCCGCTCAGCGCGCTCGCCACCGCCGAGGCCGGCAAAGGGTATGACGGCGGGCACCCAGCGAACTCGACCTTTGGCGGCAACACCGCTCGCCCCATGGCGACCAGCCGTCTCGAAACGTGATGTAACCGACGGCCTACATGTTCGTCGCCGCATCGCGCTCCGTGCTCAACAGCGGCTCGCGAGATCAGGACTTCTTGACCGTGATCTCCAGGTGCCGCGCGAGGGGAGGGGCTGCTGGTCGGGCTGGTATTGGTGGTGCCGAACGGCGTCGTCCTGACGCGCTTTGCGCATGAGAAAATGATCTGATCGCGGCAGGCGATAACAATCAGTGCCTGTTGCCGCCGCTCGTCGCCACGATGCCGATATCGCCTCGCCCAGGCATCCAGCGTCGACCGCGCCTGCGCGCAGCTGTACGGCGCGAAACCGGCCACCAGCTGGGGCGGATGAGCGCAGAACGGCATCGCCACTTCCTCGATCTCAACGACATCGCGCCAAAGGAGCTGCGCGGCATGATCCGAGGAACAGCCGCGCCATGAAGAGCGGCTCAGCGCGTGCCAGCCATGAAACCGCTGGCGTGGCAGACGCTACCAGCGATGATCTTCGACCAGCCGCGTCTGACGCGCCCGCGTTTCGTTTGACGTCGCCATGCCAGCTCGGCGGCGGGGGTCGATCACGCTGACGCCGGCGCAGGAGATTAGCTCAGGCGCAGCGAGACCATCGCGGACACCGCCCGCGTGCTGTAGCGCTAACTGTCGACGCTTTATCGCCAGTCACCTCGACCACGAGACGCTGCTCGAGCTTGCGCGCTACGCCACCGTGCCTGTATGATCAGCGGTCATACCGCCGTTCGCATCCCTCGCGGTGCTGCGCCGACGTGATGACCCTTCCAGGAGCATCGCGGGCCGATCCGCGGCGAACCGTGGCCTGGTCGAGGGCGATGCCAACAACGTGCTGGCGTCCTGGGCGCAGGCCGCCGACGTTTCGCGTTCCGCTACCACGCGTCGCTGCGCCAGCCGGGCTCAAGCCGAAAAAGTGGCTCGCCGACTGGATCGAGGCGTCCGACGCCGACATCGGGTCGGCACCGACCCGGAAGAGGAGGCGGTGAAAGGGGCGCCGACTGCGTCGTGACCGGCACCTTACCTGGGTGTCGATGGGCGACAAGGACGGCGCACGGCGCCACAATCTCGCTCAGCGCGCTGGTCAACGCCGACGATGGCGCGGGCCAAGCCCGACGCCCTGTTAAACGTCACCTGCCGGCCCCACACCGCGGCGAGGAGGTGACCGACAGGTGATCGACGGACCTGGAAGTCGGTGGTGATTGACGAGGCAGAAAAACCGTCATGCCCAGAAGGCATCTGGCGCGTACCTGCCGCCGCTCATCTGTGCCGGCGGATTACCCGGCGTTCTATTAGCATTGCGGCGAGTCGGTGTAGACGTCAGAATCGGCACCACACTAGCCTCGTAAGTTGCCAGTGGCTCCTTTTAAGTTCGACGCTTGTAAAAGCGCGTTTGGCGAAGATACAGCGCATCAGAACAGACACTGACCAGCGTGATCGTTCCTGCATGGGTGAAGTCGGACTGAACAAAAATCGGCGCGTTGGGTTCCCGTCACCGAACCACTGGAAACATCATATGAGGGCAATGCGCGCGGCAGCGCCACCCGCAGGCGCGGTCCATATGAGAGCCAATGTCAGTCGCCATTCCGCGCTTCCGCCGCCGCGACCTCGGCCGGCGACATCATCTCCCTTCGCGGTCAGCCCTCCGCGATCTGCGCGGGCGGTGGTGCACGGCTCAGCCTGGTCGGTGACCGATGCCGTCGCGCCACCTATCGCTGCGGTGCGGCTCCTCGGCGAGGCGATCGTGCTCACGGTCATGCTCGGCTCGGTGCTCAAAAGCGCCAGAATTCGAGGGGCGCTTCATCCTAGCAGACCCAGACCGACGGCCCGGTGCGTATGCTGGTCGTCGATTTCCTGCTTTACGCCCGGCAGCGTCCGCGCCTGTCGCCCGCTTCGACCAAGCGACCGCGTGTCGGCGCCGTCGCCGCTGGCAAGGCCGGCACGACGGCGACCGCCTCGGCCGCGGCCCATCTCGCCATGACGGTCGACCAGGGCCCGGACACGGCTCGCTACCAGGGGGCCTGGATCGCGATCGAGGGGGCAGGAGCCTCGAACACGCCGCCCACGAATGTTTCTGCGGCTCGGAGCAGATCCCCGACCCGGGTGCGGCTCGCGGTCGGCGAAGCGATGAGCGCGGGCGCCGACGGCGAGCGCGCTGGCGCGCCGGCGGCATCGTTCTGCAGTTTCGTAGCCGCAAGCGACCCCGACCGCGCGCAGCCAGCGCTGACCTCGGTCCCGGCGACGCGCCGGCCAGGTGCAGCGATGCCGCGCAGTCGCCGGAGGACGATGCGCGTGGCGTCGAGGGCCGGCCCGTTCGCCGGTGCGACCGTCGCAGGACGTCGAACTCATCGATCCCACGAGTCTCGGCCGAGCGGTCGCCTGCTCTACCAGCCTGTTCCAGGAGCGCGGCGTTCGGTGTATCGCCCCGCGACGCTCGCTGCGCTGTGCTCGTGCTCGCGCGATGGCGTCGCCGCGATGCTGCAGAACGCGCCCCAGGACATTCGCGACCACATAGTGCAGCGGCGTGATCGATGACCTCTTCTGCAGCGCCACCTACGTGTTCCAGCCGGCCGAGGCGGCGGGAGCGAGCTGAGCTTCAATTATTGGTCCCGCGTCCTGCACGGCAGGTCGAGCGAGAACGCGGGGATGCCAACGCGCGCGCCGGGATTCGGGGCCCAGCAGTCAGACGGACTGTGCGCGCCGAGCGCGATCATCTCTTCTGCATTGCGCTGTTCAGCCCATCAGCGTGTGCGCCGGCACCGGCGGCCGGGGCGGAGAGATCTCGACCGGTTCCGAGGTTCCCAGTTGCGCTCGATCGGCGGCTCCGCCGCACGGCGTCGCCAGTCATCGTCGTCCTCGCGTCAGGCGTGCTCGGCGTGCGGTCCGCGCTCGCGACCACCAGTGGTTTCAACAGGGCATCTGCCGTGCGCGTGGCCACCGCCGCGCGCGAGTAGGCAGACAAATGGTGCCGCCGACTCGGGCAGATACGAGAAGCGATCGCCAGTCAGGCGCGTCGCCTACAGCTTCGACGCGTGCTCAGGGCCTCGGCAGAGGGAGTGGGATAATAGCATGGAGGAATCGACCACGCCGGCCCAGCTTGAATTGGAGAGTTCGGCGCCGATACTGGGGAACTCTTGTATTTTGAGATTTAGGTTGTGATTGGGGACTTAAGGCCTTTGCTGGTGGCGTCAGGCCGCGCTTCGACCACCACCGTCCGCTTAGTCCTCAACGCCAACTTCGAGGACGCGAAGCGGCTTCTGCTCTGCAAAGCCGCTGATGGCACGGAGTTCTGACGCGCATCGTCATGCTCGCCGAGCGGGGATCGTCTCGTGTGACTTTGCGCGGAGTCATTCGCCGTCGCGCGCCGAGATCCGATCTCCGAGGCCCGTCGTAGCGACGCCAGCGGTGGCAAGATCGAGACCTCTTCTTCTATATAGAGCAGCGCCCGGCTGCCGCGAGTGTGATCCGGCGATCGGCGGGACGCCTTCCCGCCACGCAGCCGGAACGACATCGATATGACGATATCGCCCGGATGAACGTGCCAGGTGGTGCTGGATGCGATGGCAGCCGCGTCGCTGCTGCGCCGATCACTTTGCCGGTCTCGCGCAACAGAACATTTCGACAGTGGTGACGGCGCACACGCACGCCAGCCCGCGCAGCCGACCACCGTCGCGCATCTGCCTGCTCGCACTCGTCGAAGAGCTCGAGCGCGCCACGGCGCGGCTCGCGGCCGCCTGGTCAGGACCGACGAGATCCGCAATCCGCTTGGGCGCGCGTGCGCGATCACGGGCACGGGCTTTCCCATCGACCGCGCGCGTGACGCAGAGTGAGCTCCCTCGGCTTCAGAACGAGCCCGACGGGCAACACGTACGCGCACAGCATCGCGACCGGTCGACTATCCTGCTCGGGTGACCGGCGTCGGCCGCCGCCGCAGACGCTGGTCATCGGGCCTGGGGCCGGTCGTCAAAGCGCTCGGCGTGCTGCTGTGGTGCACCGCGGAAGTCGGCTATCTGCGCGGCTGACCGGACGGCTTCGTGCCTGAACCCGAGCAGCGTCATGCCGCAGAAGCGGAATCAGTTAGCGCTCGAGCATGCCGCGGTCGACGATCGCTGTCGAAGGCGCTTGGCGAGCGCCAGCTGCAGGCGATTTCCGCGTGGTCCACAACACGCCCTTCGGCGACATCGTGAACACGGAAGACGACACGCAACCGCTCGTCGCGTCAGCGTTCTTTTTAACCAGTGCCGCGCCGTCACGCGCTGTCGCGGACGCCATGGCCAACGCCGACTTCGGCGTCGCGAAAATGCGCGGGCCGCCACGGCCAGCTGGGTGACGCTATCGACTGGCGACACGCTCGCACGCGATCACGGCGTGTCATTCAAAGGACGCGATCACTGCGATCTCTGCGCCGCGCTCGTCCGCCACCTACGCGCTGTCGAACCAGCCGCGCGCCTGGCTGACGTCATCGCGCTCGCGTCGCGCGAGATCACCGGACCAAGAGATTCGACTGTCGGACGACGAGCTGGCGCGCGTGCTGAGCCCTGAGCACTTCATCGAAAGTGCGGCGCACGCCTGGGCCAGCGGCGGAAGTCGTCAGCGCCGCGATTGCGGAAGTCGGATGCGAAGGTGGCCGGAGACTCCCGCGGCGCACATCGAGACCTGATCGCAATTGGCCGCGGCCGGCAGACGGCGGACGCAAGCCTGGCGGACGCGATCTAAGTCACGGCGGCGTGGCGCTCACGCGGGGCGGCTCCGGCGCGACGTCGCGGCGGCGTGGCGCTCACGCGTGGCGGGCTCCGGCGCGCCCGAGCCGGAAAAACCGCGCTCCGGGCGGATCGTCCGCTGAGCGCCGCCCGCATTGGGCCCGACCGCTTTCGCCTTCCCGCCGAGGCGGCCTGAACCAGCCGGCTACCGGTCACCACCGCTCCGCCGCGGTTTTTCAGACTGACGCCGTCGGCTCGCGCGCCAGGTCGCCCGCCCGCATGAGAAGCGCCACGCCGCCGCTCCGCCTCCTTCGCGTCTCCCATTGAGACCTGAAAGCCGCCAGTTCATGCCCTCATGCCCTTCCACGTCCAGATGTTGTGAGCAGAATTGCAGCGCGCTCGTGCTCACCAGCCAAACTCTTCCGCGCCTTCGCGTGAGCCTTCGCGCCTTCGCGTGAGCCTTTCAGGAATGCAGCGTGCTGTAAATCGCGACCAGGTTCTGAGTTCCCAGTTCTAAGTTCTGGTTGTCTATTTATCTGCCTTGGGCAAGCTAATGGTCTGCATCGGCTGTTACCCCACCGTCCCCGCGGGTAGCTGTCCGCCAGATCCCCAGCCCCAGATAGATCCATCGGCCCTTGCCCGCAAGCTACGCTTCGACGAGGCCGCCGAGCTGCTCCGCCGGGATTGTCCGGGAACGAGTCGGTCATCGATAGAGGTCCACGCGTAACTTCGGATCCTTCTGACCGAGGAAGTACTGACCGCGCTCCTGCGTCCAGTTGTCCACATCGACGGGCCGATCTTGTTCGGGAAGTGTGAAGGCCGGATGCGTCGGCACGAGAATCTTCACCGGCACGGTCTCGATCGTTGACGCGGGCCGCTCGATGCCGACCGCCGCCGATCCGCGCGGACACGGGCCGTAGCCGTTGCCGCGCTGCCGTTGAACTCGGTCTTGTTGTAGTTGACGATCATCGTGCCGCCGGCGTTGACGTAGTCGAGCAGGCGCCGGTTGTAGGCGCGCAGATCGTCGCGGCGCTCGTAGGCGCGCACGCCGGTCATGATGACGTCGTCAGTCTCGACAGGTCGCCCCACGCCAGCTCGTCCTGCGTCGATGAGCGTGACCTTCGCGCCGAGCTGCTCGATCGCCGGCGGCACCTGATCGCCGACGCCCATGACGTAGCCGACCTTGAGGTCGGGCGCGATCTTGCACGTCGATCACCTTCGACCGACGTCTCCGCGGGCTTGATCACCTGGCGCCGCTGGATGTGCGGGTACTCGATCTCCTGATAGCCGCTCGAGAACTGCTCGGCGCCGGTGGCCGCCGACGTGACGACGGCCTTGCATCGAGTAGTCGCCGGCCTTGGCGCGACGCTGGCGCGGTCACGACGAACTTGCGCCGAGAGCGCTTCGTCTTCCTTCTCGAACGCGATCGGCGCGCGTGGCCGGCGTCACCTTCCAGCCCGTCCGGCACGGTCGAGCGCGACCGATCGCCTGCGCCGCGCCCTTCGTGCCGTTGGTGACCGACACGAAGACGTCGCGCGTCACCGGCTTCGGCGCGCGCGGCGCGCGGCGCTGCGCCGGGAAGATCGCCAGCGCCGGCGTCACCTGGACGGAGAACGCCGGCACGACGTTCAGCTCCATCCGCTTGTCGCCGAAGTAGAGGTCCTTCGACGTAGCGGAACTCGACCGGCAGCTCGCTGCGTCACGTCGACGCTGCCCGCGCCTTCACCGTGAACGACGACGCGGAACGGCGTCGGCGCGAACGGCACGCCCGAACGGCACGCTCGGATCGAACAGACGTAGTAGCGCGCCGGCCCGGACGGGTTCTTCAATGCATGTGTCCGTGGAGTCTTACGCGTCGGTGAGTCTTCGCGTCCTTCGGCACCGCCGCGTGCACGCCGATCACGAGAACACGCCGTCCTTCGCGAAGGCGTCGCCCGGCGTGCACGCAGCCTGCTGCCCTCGAAGCCTGCGTGATCGCGACGCTGCTCAACCGTGGGACGATCCCCGTCGCGCCGCGATCTTCACGGCGCCGAGCGACACGTCCAATCGGGCTGTCCGCCGGTCACCGGCCCATTGTCGTTCGCGGATCGCGTCGACAGGACGACGCCGTGCCGCGATGAGCACTGCGTCGCCGCAGTGCCTGCTTCCTTCAGTCTTCAGCCGGAAGTCGATCTCGATATCGCCGCGTCGTCTGTTGAGCCCCATCGAGCGCGAGGCCGGCGCGAAGCGCGCCAGGCAGCGCCGCGGAGACCCGCCTGATCGAAGCGTCGCGTGCCGTGCGCGTCGCTTGCCCGCGTCGAACAGCCTGCTGTCGCGCGCGGTCGTGCGAAACCGCCGATTCCAGCCCGCGCGTTGAGTCGCCTGGTACGGCCGGGCGATTCGCCGGCGCCGCGCAACTCGCGCAGGCCCGCGAGCGACACGTCGACGCCCTCGAGGAGCGTGCCCCTCGGCTTCTCCATCACAGCGCCAGCAATCGTCGCGTCGGCGAGCGTAGGCGATCTGGGGTGGTTGCAACCCAGCCGGCGCTGGCGCCCGCCAGGAGCACCGCGGCCAGGCCCGCCGCGACCGCCACCCGCTGGGCCGCCGCGGCCACCTCGTCTCCGCCGATGCCCGGGCAGCGCGGGCACGCCGCCCACGCTCCTGGCACTTTTGTGATTGCTGCGCGCGTCAGCACCGATGTCCTGGCAGGTCCGCCCGTAAGCAGCGCGTCGCATAGCGGACGTGTCCACGCGATCGACGTGCACCGCCAGCGCTGCCGCGCCGCCGGCCGCACCGCCGCCGGGCCCGCCGCGTCACCACCGCCGACGCCCGCGCCCCTGAGTACGCATGGACGGTTTCCCTGGCCGCAGCCCGTCTGAATCTGTTCCGGGTATAAGATCGCCGGCGATCTTCCACGAGTCGTTGCCCCAGGTCTCGTTGCCGAACTCACCCGGCCTCGGCACGACGTGAAACGTCCACAGCAGCTTGCCGCTCTTCGCATCGAAGCCGCGCACGTCTTCCGGCGCCGCTTCCTTCTTGAACGTGCCGGTGTCGCCGGCGCCGGCGGTGTTGCCGGTCACGACGACGACGTCGCGGACGACCAGCGGACCGGTGCTGTCGTTGAAGCGCCCCGCCAGCGGCTGGTTCTCGCTGAAGGTGCAGGCTGGCGCGGCCGTCTCTCGCCGAAGCCCGCAATCAGGCTTTGCCGGTCTTCGCGTTGAGCGCGTAGAGTACTCGCCGCGAATCGCGAAGATCCGCGCCGGGTCGCTGCCGCCGTCGCCGCTGCCGCGCCAGTAGTCCACGCCGCGCGTCGACTGGCCGTTCGCCTCCTCGCGCGTCCGCGCGAACGGCTCCTGCTCCCACACCGTCTTGCCGCTTCGCCGTCGAACGCGACGACCAGGCCGTGCGCGTTCTGCGCGTAGAGCACGCCGTCAATCGTGATCGGCGTCGATCGCAGGTAGTTGCTGACGCGCACGTCGGGAAACGCCTGCGTCAGCTGGTCGCTCACCGCGGGCCGCCGCCAGACGATGCGCAGGTTCTTGACGTTGTCGCGCGTGATTTGATCGAGCGGCGAGTAGCGCGTGAACGCCTTGCTGCCGCCAAGTAGCGCCACTCGGCGGACGGCTTCCGCTCCTGAGAGTGAATGGCGATCGCTGTCGCCGACACGAGGCCGCGGCCACGAGCGTCGTCATCGTTCGAGAGAAAGCGTCGCATCGATTCCTCCACAGAGAATTGGCTGTTCAGTGCGAGGGACTATACATGAAAAGAAGTCGCGGATTGATTGTGTGCGAGGCGGGAAATTGTCGCCGAATGTCAGCGCCGCGGAGTTTAGGGTACGAAGAGGAGCTTGAAGGTCTCCCACGAGCCGGCCGATTGACGATTGACCATGACGCTGCCGCCGCCGCCGCCTTCGGCGGCGACGTACCAGCGCGCGTCGCCGTTCACGCGCAGCCGGATGTTGTCGCCGGGGCGAATGCCGCCGCCGTCGGGTTTCTCGACGACGAAGGTTTCGAAGCTGCCGGCGCTGTCAGCGGCCGCGCTCAGCACGCCGCCGCCGCCGCCGACGGCGCGCAGGTAGTGCCTGCCGTCGGATGCGGTGATCGTCACGCGATCGCCGGTGACCAGCGGCACGCCGTCGAGCGGCGTCACGGCGAAGGTCTCGAACTGTCCCGCCGTCATGGCGGTCGCGCGGACGTCGCCGCCACCGCCGCCCCTCGGCCCTGACGAAGTTGACGTCGTTGGCGGCCCGGAAATTCACGCGCGCGGGCAGGAGCGACGTCATGAACGCCCACTCCGGTTCCGGAAACTCCCGCAGCTTGTCCTCGATGAACGTCTGCGCGCCGCGGAGGATCGTCGCCGACGACCGTATGAAACGTCCACGCCGCCGCGCCCGCGAGCTTGGCACTCGCCGCCGCCTTCAGGAAGTACTCGGCGAGATCGTGCTGCGGATAGTGACGGAAACCGCCGGTCACGCGTCGGCATCGGCTCCTGCAGGTAGACCGGTCGGCCGGCGGTCTTCAGGACCTTCATCATCGGATCGACCCGCTCCGGATCGAACCAGTTGAACTCCGCGCGGGTCGTGGAAGGTCGTGACGTCGAGGCCGAGCGACGCGGTGAAGTTGGCGGTGCACTCGTCGGTGTGCTGCGAGCTGACCGACGCGGTGACGATCCGCCCGGCGTGGACCGCTCTGATGCCGGCGAGAATGCCGGCGATCTCCGCGGTCGTCAGCGGGCGATCACTCGGTCCGTAGATGTCGCTCTCGTTTTCGATGTCGAACAGGATGTTGTCGTAGCCGCGCAGCGCCACAGCCGCCGCGACGACGCCGTCTCTGAAATGCCGCGCATCGAGTCCCTTGATGTGCTCGCCGGTGAACGACACGTCGACGATGAGATGTTCGTCGCGCGCGCGATCGAGGACGAAGAACAGCCGCGTCAACGCGTCCGGGACGAGCGTGCCGTCCGCGTTCATCAGCTGCGGACCGGTGAACAGCAGCGGCCAGATGCGGATCCCGTCGAAGCCCTTGCTCTTGATCAGGCGCAGGTCGGCGGTCAGGTTGCCGGCGCCCATCGCGCCGAAATACGAGATGAACGTGAGAAACCGCGGCGTGCCGTCCACCGCGAAGCGGTCGCCTTGAATCGACAGCGTCTGCGCCTGGCTCCTCGCCGAGGTGCACACGCTCAGCAGGATCGCCAGGGAGATAAAGAGGCTTTTCATACCGACCTGGCTGAAATTCTAGCGCCGATCCCCGGACAGCTCCGTCAGGCTGCATCAACAACTTGCAACCTCGAGCAGGCCCGGTCAACGCTTCGCGCTCGTCTCTCGTCTAAGGCGGGGAACGGAGGACGTATGCGTAGGAGTATCACGTTGGCGGCGGCCGGCCTGCTTGACCTTGCTCGCCGTGACGCCGGCGGCCGCGCAGGACTTTCGCTGGAATGGCCGGCTGACGTCCGGTCAGTCGATCGAGATCCGCGGCATCAACGGCGACATCCGCGCCACCGCCTCGTCGTCCGGCGACGTCGAGGTGACGGCGACCAAGACGGCGCGTCGCGGCAATCCCGAGGACGTCCGCATCGAGTGTCGTGCCACACGCCGGCGGCGTCACGATTTGCGCGGTGTATCCCAGTTCCCGCGGCCGCGACCCGAACACGTGCGAGCCGGGCGGCGGCAAGTCGAACACGCAGAACAACGACAGTCGGTGAACTTCGAGGTCCGCGTCCCCTACGGCGTGAACTTCGTCGGGCGAACGGTGAACGGCGAGATCAGCGGTGAATCGCTGCAGGGCGACGCGGATGCCTCGACGGTCAACGGGTCGATCAAACTGTCGACCACCGGCCTCGCGGGAAGCCAAGACGGTCAACGGCTCGGTGCACGCGACGATGGGCCGCGCCGACTGGCCGCGCGGCGCGAGCTTCAAGACCGTCAACGGCGAGATCGCCCTGACCCTGCCGAACGCGCTCGACGCGGATCTGCACGCCGAGACGCTGAACGGCAGCATCACCTCCGACTTTCCCATCACCGTCACCGGTCAGGTGAGCCGGCGCCGTCTCTCCGGCACGATCGGCAGCGGCGGCCGTCCGCTCGACCTCCAGACCGTGAACGGCAGCATCACGCTGAAGCGGGGGCAGTAACGTGCTCAGCGTGTTCCGCGGTTGATAAAGAAAGGGCGGACCCGCGGGTCCGCCCTTTCACATCCGCCTCAGACGAGAGCTTCAGAGCGCGGCTGACGAGCGCCTGAGACCGTCGAGCGCGTGCGCCATGCTCGTGTATGCCGCTTCGAGCGTCTTGCGCGACGACGCGATGTTCATACGCAGGTGGTTCTCGCCGCCCTTGCCGTAGGTGTCGCCGGCGTTGAGCGCGACTTTCGCGTTCTTCGCGAACCACTTCACGACCATCGCTTCAGGCGACGGCCCGTTGCCGTTGCGGCCGACGCGCGCCTCTGACGCGGCCATTTCCTTCGCGCCAATCCGATCCGCCACCTGCGTGACGTCCAGCCACGTCAGCTACGTGCCCTGCGGCTTCGCGCCGACCTTGATCATCGGAATGTTCGCGTTGAAGAACTTCTGCGTGAAGTCGTGGTTGCCGTCGACGTAGTCGACGCACTGGTTCAGCCACTCTTCGCCGCCGGAGTAGGCCGACTTGCTCGCGATCATGCCGAGCGTCGAGAGATCGGCGCGGTTGTTGACCTTCACCCGGTTGATGTAGTCCATGTTGTCGGAGAAGAACCACGCGCACTTCATCGCCGCCAGGCCGAACGACTTGCTCGCGGCCTTGAACGTGATGCTGTTGTTGACGACCGCCTTGTTCGGCAGCGTCGCGAACGGCGTGTACTTGACGCCCTTGGTGACGAAGTCGCAGTGGATTTCGTCGGCGAGAACGACGACGCGGCGGCGCAGACAGATCTCGCCGAGCCGCATCAGGTCGTCCTTCGACCAGACGTTGCCGGTCGGGTTCTGCGGATTGCAGAGGATGAACGCGTTGGTGTCGTTGCTGATGCGGCGCTCGAAGTCGTCGAAGTCGATCTGGAACCGTCCGTCGACTTACTTCATCTGGCTCTCTTCCGGCTTGGTGCCGGTGAAGCGCAGATCGCCGTAGAAGCCGTTGTAGGTCGGCGTGATCAGCAGCACCTTGCTGCCGACCGGGCAGAACGTCTTGATCGCGGCGATCAGGCCCGGGTGGACGCCGGTCGTGATCACCACCGATTCGGGATTGACGTCGATCGCGTTGCGCCGCTTGTTCCACGCGACGATCCCTTCGACGAACGACTTCGGCTGATCGAGATAACCCCAGTTCTCGTGCTGCAGACGCTCCTGGAGCCCTTTCGTGATCGCGGGCGCGCAGCGGAAGTCCATGTCGGCGATGCCCATGCCGGCAACGATGGTGCCCATCTCGTTCTGGCGAAGCGCCTGGTCCCACTTGACCGAATCGGTGCCGAGGCGGTTGTACGGCGTGTCGAAGTCGAACTTGCCGTTCTCGGCCGCGGCGCTTCGACGCCCGCGCCGGCCAGCTTCGTCGCGCCTGGCCTCTACCGCACCCACGAGTGCCGTCATCCCCGCGCTTCTCAGGAACGATCTGCGATTCAGCCCGTGCTGTGCCATGTGTGTGCTCCTCGGCGTTCGCGACATTGCCAGTGGAAAGGACGACAGAAACGCGCTAATCCTACACCCGCGCGCGCCGGAGGTCGACTGTTTTGGGAGTATCATGCGCCCGAAAATCATGCGTTCGACGTGGCTGATGCGTGCGACCGGCGGCGCAGTGTTCGTCGCGCTGACGCTGGGGCAGACCGTCGCCACTCAGTCGCCAAACAGGGAAAAACCGGGCAACGACTGGCCGATGTACCGCCACGACCTCGCTGGCAGCGGGTCGTCGCCGCTCACGCAGATCGATGCGAAGAACGTCGCGAAGCTGATCAAGGTCTGGAGCTACGGCCTGCAGAGCGACGCGCCTCCTCCGGCTCAACCCACCGGACGGGGCGGCGCCGGCGGACCGAATTCCGAGGCCTCGCCAATCGTCGTCAACGGCGTGATGTATCTGCCGGCGGCGAACCGCATCGTCGCGCTGACGCCGGAGGACGGCAAGGAAGTCTGGCGATTCACGCTGACCGGCGGCGCGCCGTCGCGACGCGGCGTCGCATACTGGCCGGGCGACGGCGCGAGACGGGCCGCGGATCATCTTCACCGCCGCGAGGCGGCTGATCGCGCTCGACGCGAAGAGCGGCACGATCGTCTCCAGCTTCGGCACCAACGGCGAAGTCGACATGGTGGTGCCGTACAACTCGGTGCCGCTCGTCTACAAGAACGTGGTCGTCGTCGGCGCCAACACGCCGCCGGGAGCGATCGGCGGCATCGGCAACCCGCGCGCTACGACGCGCGCACCGGCGCGAAGCTGTGGGAGTTCAGTTCGGTCGCGCCGCCGGGATCGAGTCGGTCACGACACGTGGGACGGCGACAGCTGGAAGGATCGGCTCGGCGCGAACGCGTGGCCGTTCTACTTCACGCTCGACGAGCAGCGAGGGTCTCGTCTACCTGCCGCTCGCGTCGCCGATTCCGGGTCCCTACGGCGGCGATCGGAAGGGCGCCAACCTGTTCGGCAACTCGGTCGTCGCCGCCGACGTTCTGACCGGGAAGTATCGCTGGCACTTCCAGACCATTCATCACGATCTCTGGGATCACGATCCGCCGGCGCCGCCGGTGTTGTTCGACGTCGTGCGCAACGGCCGCACGGTTCCGGCGCTCGCGCTGACGACGAAATCCGGCTACATGACATCCTGAATCGCGAAACCGGTCAGCCGATCTTCGGCGTCGAAGAACGGCCGGTCGCGAAGAGCGACGTGCCCGGCGAGTTCGTCGTTCCCGACGCAGCCGATTCCGGTCAAGCCGCCGCCGATCGCGCGCGTCGGTACAAGCCGGAGGATCTCGTCACCGCCGCGGACACGACGGCCGAGCACGCGGCGGCGTGCAAGGAGATCGTCGACGAAGAACGGCTGTGCAACGCTCGGGCCCATTCACGCCGTGGGCGTTTCGCGCGGAAGGAGCGCCGCCAAAAACCGCGCTGACGTTTCCCGGCGGGCTCGGCGGCGCGAACTGGGGCGGCGTCGCGCACGCGCCGCGGCTCGGGCTACGTGTTCGTGGTGACGCAGGACGTCGGCGCGCTCGGGTGGATGGAGAGACCGCGGCGGATCGCTGGCACGCATGCGACCGGGCGGCGCCGGAGCGTCCGGCCGGCCGCGGCATCTTCGACGTGCGCATCAACGGCGTCAGCTGGCCATGTCAGAAGCCGCCATGGGGACGCCTGACCGCAATCGATACCGCGACCGGAAACTTCGCGTGGCAGATTCCGCTCGGCGTGACGGAGCAGTTGCCCGGAAAGCAAGCAGCACGCGGACGGCCCGGGTCGCGGGTCCGATCGTGACCGCAAGCGGTCTGCTGTTCGTCGCGTCGACGGACGACAATCGCTTCCGCGCCATCGATGCGAAGACCGGGAAGGAATTGTGGATGACCACGCTGGATCGGCGTGGCAACTCCGAATCCGATCACCTATCAGGGCCGGAACGGCAAGCAGTACGTCGCGGTCGTGGCGACCGACACGCTGATCGTATGCTCGTTGCCGTGACGGTGGACGCCGTGACGGAAGAATCACGTCGCCTATAAATGACGTAGCGCGAACACTATGCGGAATCAGGGACGGCAGCGGTCTTCAGCGCGATCCTGCCCGGCATCGGTCAGTTCTACAACGGCGACTTCCTGCGCGGGATCTTCTGGTTGATCATCACGCCCGGCATGTGGATCGGCACCGGCGGTCTCCTCGGATGGGTCTGCCACGTGATCGCGGCGATGACCGCGTATCAGCCGCGCCAAGAGGAAGAACGCCATTTTAGGGGATTCGTGATTCGGGATTGGGGATTCGGCGGGGCTGGATCAAATCCGAATCCCAAATCCCAACATCCCAAATCCCACGTCATGCGCGCGCAGGCGCACGATTCGCGACAATCGCGCGAGCGCGGGCGCGTCGCGGACGCTCGGCAAACGTGCTGATGTGCGGACGCGCGGCCTTCATGCCGCGCGCAGTCGGTTCGTAGCCGGGCGTGTCGAGCAGCGGGTTCAGCCACACGACGCCTGCGGACCGGCGATGCAGGTCGCGCATCGCGCCGGTCAGCACGTCGACCGCGCCGACATCGAGGCCGTCGCTGGCGATCATCACGACTGTGTCGCGTCCGACGATCCGCTCACCGAATCGATGCAGGAAGTCGGCGAGACACGTGCCGATGCTCGTGCCGCCCGCCCACGCGTGACGCAGGCGCTCGGAAGCCGGCGCGTCTCCCCCGCCGCGGCGCGCCGCACGTCCACGGTCACCCGCTGCAGCGCCGTCGAGAAGGTGAACACCTCGATGCGCAGCGTGGAGATGGCGATCGCGACGGCAAGCTGCAGCGCCGTCGGCGCGTACTCGCGCATCGAGCGGCTGCCATCGATGAGAAGCGACCAGGCGCGGCGTCCGCCGCCGGCCGGCGCAGCCATCGCGGCGACAGCGCTTCACCGCCGGTCTGCAGGCTGGCGCGCAGCGTCCGGCGCAGATCGAGATCGCCGGCCCTTCGACGACGGCCGCCAGCGCCGCGTCAGGCCGAGATGCAGACGCCGCACGAACGTGCGCGCCGCATCACGCCACTCGTCGTCGGCGCGCGCCAGCTCGGGTGATTCGGAGCCGTCGGCATCGAGGCAGGGCTGTAACTCAGAACGCAGCGTCAGCGCCGGGGCCACCGTCTCAGCGTCGCCGGATCGCGATCGGCGCGATCGCGCCGGGCTAGTCCGCCTCTCGGCTGACGGCGGCTGGTCGCCGACCGGCCGCTCGATCGGCGTCTCGGCGCCGTCCGCGTCAGGCTCGTTGTCGCGGTGCGGGCGCGGGAGGATTCGACTGCGGCACGCCCGGCGGTCCTGGAAAGAAGAACTCGGCGAACGCCTCGTCGAGACACCGATGCCTGTCGAACAGTTGCGCTGAAGATCGGCCGCAGCGCGTGCCGGACGGCGCGCTCGTCGAACGCAGATCGACGATCTCGAGCACGCGCGCCGCATCGTGGATCTCCCGCGGGCCGATGCGGAAGGCGTGCTGCTCGCGCAGGAACTCGCCAAACGCGACCAGGTTGTCGGGGAGCGTTCCGAAATGGATACATCGTCGCTCGGCTGAAGCCTTCGCGCTCCGTCAGCTGCGCGGGCGCGACACGGATCCGGCGCCGAAATCATTCTCGAGGGCGTAGCCGCCGGCGTCCGATGCGATCGGGGTGCCGGATAGAATCGGCGCAATGTCGGCGCGATGCGCGCGGACGACGTCGGCGTCCTCGTGCACCTTGAGGACGCAGCCGAGCGTCTGCTCCACGATTTGCGCGTCGAGACGATCGCGGTGCAGGCTGATCAGCGCCAGCGCCCAGTCGAGGCTCTCCGCCACCCCGGGTGCTTTTTGCAGCGGCAGGCCGCGCAGCACCTGCATCAGCTGCGCGATCTGCTGCGCGAGACGATCCGAGAGTCCAGGCACACGCGCCCTGAGGATCTCGATCTCCTGCTCGCGCGTCGGATACGGCAGCCAGAGGAACAGACAGCGGCGGCGCAGCGCATCGGAGAGCTCGCGCGTGCGATTGCTGGTCACCACGACGTGCGGTTTGTGCCGCGCACGAATCGTCCCGAGCTCGGGGATCGTGACCTGCCATTCGGCGAGCATTTCGAGCAGGAACGCTTCAAAGGCCTCGTCGGCGCGATCGACTTCGTCGACGAGCAGGACCGGCGAGCGCTCCTGGGTGATGGCGTCGAGGAGCGGACGCTTCAGCAGAAATGCCTCGCTGAACATGTTGCGCTTCGCGCTCGGCGAGACTCGATCCGCCGTTTTCACTCAACCGCGCGTGCAGCATCTGCCGCGGGTAGTTCCACTCGTACAGCGCCGCCATCGCGTCGAGGCCCTCGTAGCACTGCAGCCGGATCAGCCGCGTGTCGAGGACCTCGGCGAGGACCTTGGCGCTCTCGGTCTTGCCGACGCCGGCCGGACCCTCGACGAGCAGCGGCTTCTCAGTGCGAGCGCGATCTGCAGCGCGGTCGCGAACGCCTCGTCGGCGATGAACCCGCGCTCGCGAAACCGCTGGCGGATGGCGTCGGCGTCGATCATGTGCGGGCGCGATACGGCTCGGGATCCTGCAGGAACTTCGTGCGGCAGTTGGCACAGCAGAAGTAATACAGGAGTACCCGTCGACGTCCGCCGTATGGCGCGCGGTGGCGACGTTCACCTGCATGCCGCACACGGGATCGATCGCGCTGCTCGGGGACGAGGATGACGGAGGCCGGCGCGTGCGGCACCGGCTCCTGAAACGGCGCACCGCTCGGATGCGTCTGAACGATCTCCGCGAGGATCGACAGCGCGACCTCCGCGGGCGTGCGCGCGCCGAGATCGATGCCGGCGGGAATCCGCACCGCACTCGCGCCGGCCGCGGCGTGCTCCTCGAGCAGCGCACGGACCATCGCGCCGCGTTTCCGCGAGGCGACGAGGCCGACTTACGGCACGCTGCTCTTCAGGATCGATTCGAGCGCTTCCTCGTCGTAATGGCCTTGCGACGCGACGACAACCGCCTGCTCCGCCTGCCGCGCCGCGCCGTCCCGGACGAGCGCCTCGAGCGCGTCGAGCGTGATGACCGTCACACCGATCGGCTCGGCAGCCGGCGCGACGTCGCGCTGCTCACGGGCATCGACCGCCCGCCAGACGGCGTAGTCCATGCCGCGCGCCAGGCGGGCCAGCGCGTCGGCGACGGGCGTGGCGCCGACCACGATCAGCCGTCGCGCGTCGACGAACGGCTCGACATACACGTCCACGGCGCCCTCCGATGCGCAGCTCATGGCGACCACGACATGCTCGGCGTTCGACTCGGTCGCGCCCGTCGCATCGGGACGAATCGAGACCAGGCGGCCAAGACGCGCGCGCAGGACGTCGAGCGCCTGCTGCCTGATGATCTCGCGCGAGCACGCGCCGCCGATGAAGCCTTCCATGCGGCCGTCCGCGAAGACGATGGCGCGATCGCCGAGGTGCGCCGACACTGGCGCCCTCCGCGCGACCACGGTCGCCAGCGCGAAGGTTTGTCCTTCACGCCGCAGCGCTGCGATTCGTTCGAGAAAGCTCATTCAAAGTGTGAAGTCTAAAAGTCTGAGTCTGAAGTCTGAAGTGATCGTAGGAAGCCCAGAAGTAAACCGTTAGATACTTCAAACTTCAGACTTCACACTTCAGACTTTCTCTCCGATAGCTGTTGCCGGACGTTACCGAACGCCTGCGCGATCAGCTTCTGCGCCTGCGCGTCGAGCACTCGCCCGCCGACGGCGGCAACCGGCCCGCGCGCCACCGCTTCGCCGCTCCACTTGAGCAGCGTCGCCGCGCCGCCCGCATCGACGACGTCGGCGCCGGCGGTCAGATCGACGGCGCTGCCGAAGCCGCCGCCCGAGATTTTCAGATCGATGCGCCGGCGCGACGGATCCGGCTGCAGCTCCACCTTCAGCTTGAACTTCCCGCGCACCGGCCCGACGGCGACCTGCACGACCGCGTCGACATGCGTCGGATCGTGGACGGTGACCTCGACGACTTCGGGCATGCTGCGCGCGATCTTCTCCGGATCGGTGACGAAGGCCCAGACGACGTCCGGGCTCGCCGTGATCTTCTCTTCGCCGCTGTACTGCAGGTTCATCACGATGCAAGCGCTCCACCATCAGAGGACACTGAGGGCACGGAGGAAACAGCTACCACCTCGTTCATGTCTTCGATGCCTTCACTCCGTGTCGTGCCGTGTCCTCCAGTGGTGGAGACGTCCTCGCTACGTCGTCATCACCTGCGCCGAGCGGATCGCGCGCCACACCTTGTCGCGCGTGAGCGGCATGTCGAGATGACGCACGCCGAGCGGCGACAGCGCATCGATGACCGCGTTGACGAACGCGGCCGGACTGCCGACGTTCGGGCTCTCGCCGACGCCCTTCGCGCCAATCGGATGGTGCGGGCTCGGCGTCACCGTCTTGTCCGTCTCCCACACGCGGCGTCTCGAGCGACGTCGGGATCAGGTAGTCGGTGAAGTTGGTGTTCAGGTTGTTGCCTTCCTGCGTCGCATCTGAATCTCCTGCATGAACGCGATCGCGAACCCTTCGGTCAACCCGCCGTGAATCTGTCCTTCGACCACCATCGGATTGATGATCGTGCCGCAATCATCGACCGCGAGGAAGCGGCGCACCTTCACCTCGCCGGTCTCGCGATCGACGTCGACGACGGCGACGTACGCGCCGCTCGGGAAGGTCATGTTCGGCGGATCGTAGTAGTACGACGCCTCGAGCCCCGGCCTCGTTCTGCGCCATGTTCGTGTAGGCGGCGAACGCGACCTCTTTCATCGTCACGCTCTTCGCCGGCACGCCTTTCACCTGGAACTTGTAGTCCTTCCACTCGACATCGTCCTCGCCGACCTCGAGCATGTGCGCGGCGACCTTGCGCGCTTCTCGCGCACGCGCCGCGCCGCCAGCGCGATCGCGCCGCCGGCGACCGGCGTGCTGCGGCTGGCGTAGGTGCCGAGGCCGCATGGCGCCGTGTCGGTGTCCCCTTCCTCGACCATGATGTTCTGCGGATCGAGCCCGAGCTCTTCGCCGACGATCTGCGCCCACGTCGTCTCGTGTCCCTGACCCTGCGACTTCGTGCCGGCGCGCACGATGCCGGCGCCGGTCGGGTGGATGCGGATCTCGGCGCTGTCGAACATCTTGATGCCGAGGATGTCGAAGTGCTTCGACGGTCCGGCGCCGACCACTTCGGTGAACGTCGAGAAGCCGATGCCCATCAACTCGCCGCGCGCCCGCTTCTCGGCCTGCTCCTTGAGGAGCGCCTGATAGCCGATCTTGTCCATCGCCAGGTTGAGCGTCTTGTCATAGTCGCCGCTGTCGTAGGTGAAGCCGAGCGCCGACGGATACGGGAACTGATCCTTGCGCACGAAGTTCTTGCGCCGCAGTTCCGCCGCGTCGATCCCGACCTCGTCGGCCAGGATGTCCATCGCCGCGCTCGATCGCGAAGCTCGCCTCGGTGACTCTGAACGAGCAGCGATACGCGATGCCGCCCGGCGCCTTGTTGGTGAAGCTACGCGTCGACCTCCGCGTGCGCCGCCGGGAAGTCGTAGCTGCCGGTGACGACGCCGAACATGCCGGCCGGGATACTTGGTGGGATCGGCCGCCGCGTCGAATGCGCCGTGATCGGCCGTCGTCGCAACCGTGCAGCGCGGTCAGACGGCCGTCGGTCGTCGCGCCGATCTCGACGTCCATGATGGTAGTCGCGCGCGAACCCGGTGCTGGTGAGGTTCTCGGTCCGCGTCTCGATCCATTTCACCGGCCGCCCGATCTTCAGCGCGCCGACGATCGCGCAGACGTAGCCAGCGTAGACCGGAACCTTGTTGCCGAAGCCGCCGCCGATATCCGGCGCGACGACGTGAATCTTGTCCTCGGGAATGCCGGTGACGAGCGCGAGCGCGGTGCGATAGACATGCGGCGCCTGTGACGTGACGTAGAACTGCAGCCGCCCCATCGCATCGAATTCCGCCACGCAGCCGCACGGCTCGAGCGGCGCGGGATGACAGCGCTGGAACCAGATGCGCTGCTTGATTCGTCTTCGGGCTGTTCGCCAGCGCCGTCGCCGCTTTGTCCCTGTCGCCGACTTCCCAGTGATAGATGTGGTTGGTCTTCGCCTCGCGATCGGGACGCAGGATGGTCGCGTCGGTCTTCGCGGTGAACGGATCGGCGACGACCGGCAGCGGTGAGTAGTCGACCTGCACGACCTCGGCGCCGTCGGCCGCGGCGCCGCGCGTTTCTGCGAACACCGCCGCGACTTCCTGGTACTGGAACAACACCTTGCCGATCGCCAGCACCATCTGCTTGTCGAGGCCGTGGAAGGTCGGCAGCCAGCCGAGCCCGGCGGCTTCGAGATCCTTGCCGGTGATCACGCGCGACGACACCGGGCACCTTCATCGCCTCGCTGATGTCGATCGATCTGATCTCCGCGTGCGGATACGGGCTGCGCACCAGCGAGAGATACAGCATGCCGGGCAGCGTGATGTCGTCCACGTAGCGGCCCTTGCCGCGCAGGAAGCGCGGATCCTCCTTGCGCTTCATCGCCTTGCCGAGGCAGCCGGCCGATTGTTCGTCGCTCCATGCCTGCACCCCATCGCGCCGAGACGCCTGCTGCACGGCCTTGACGATGTTCTGGTAGCCGGTGCACCGGCACAGATTGCCGCGCGAGTCCTTCGCGCGATGTCGGCCTCGCTCGGATTCGGATTCTGTTTCAGCAGCACGATCGACGTCAGCAGCATGCCGGGCGTGCAGTAGCCGCACTGCAGGCCGTGCTGATCCCAGAACGCCCTGCTGCAGCGGATGAAGCGCGCCACCGTTGGCGAGCCCTTCAACGGTCATGACGTGATGTCCGTCGGCCTGGACCGCGAACATCGAGCACGACTTCACCGCTTTGTCCGAGTCGAGCACGACGACGCAGCAGCCGCAGCTCGACGTGTCGCAGCCGACGTGCGTGCCCGTCAGCCCGCAGTCCTCGCGCAGGAAGTTTACGCGAGCAGCGTGCGCGGTTCGACCTCGCGCTCGTAGGCGACCCCGTTCACCGTGACCTTGACCTTCATGCCTGCACCCCCAGACGCGACAAGCGGCCTGCCGCAGCGCGCGGACCAGCCAGCACACCGGCCAGGTTCTTCTTATGCTCGACGCTGCCGCGCAGATCGCCCTGCGGATCGCTCGTGCGCGACGCCGCGTCTGCCGGCGGCGCGAAGCAACTCGGCGCTCGGACGCTGTCCACTCAGAATCTTCTCGGCTTCGTCGACGCGAACCGCACAGGGTCCGGCGGCCGAGAGCGCGACGCCCGCCCCGCTGATCGTCCCGCTCGCGGTCAGCGACACCTGCACGGCGGCGGCCGCGGTCGCGAAGTCGCCGACCTTGCGCTCCACCTTTTGGTACGCGCCGGCGGTGCGATCGTCAGCGGCCGGGAAGTGGACGCCGAGCGCGATCTCGCCCTCTCCGACGGCAGTCGTATAGCTGCTCACGAGGAAGTCGTCGATCGGCACATTGCGGACGCCGTCCTTGCCGCGGACCGCGACCTCGGCGCGCGCGGCGAGCGACGCGGCGGTCCAGTCGCCGGCCGGATCGTTGTGGCACAGGCTGCCGACGACCGTGCCGAGCTGCCGCACGACCGGGTCGGCGACCACGCGCGAGACGTCGTGAATCAGACTCCAGCGGGTGTCGTTGATCCACGGCGCGCGCTCGATGTCGCTGTCGCGCGCGATCGCGCCGACCAGCAGCGCACCGTTCATGCGCAGCGCCGCGAGATCCGTGATGGCGTTGATGTCGACGAGCACCGCGGGACGCGCGAGACCGGAACCGCATCGCGGGAATCAGGCTCTGCCCGCCCGCGAGCACGCGCGCTTCGGCACCATGCTGCTGCAGGTGCGCGAACGCTTCGTCGGTGGTGTGAGCACGGAGGTAGTCGAAGGCTGCGGGGATCAAGGGCCCTCCTGGGAGGTGAGTGTGTGGAGGGCGTGGATTCTACTACACCAACGGAACTCTCCACCACGGAACATCCAAACCTCTCCACCACGGAGGACACCGAGGACACGGAGGGAAGACCACTGGTGCACTTTTAACTGTTTTAACCTCTGTGTCCTCCGTGTTCTCAGTGGTGGAGAGTTCATGCGCACTTCGTGGTGGCGAGCTAGCGAGTACTGCGCCATGGTCACAGCAGTCGTGCTCGCCGCGGGGGCATCCTCACGGATGGGCGAACAGAAACTTCTCTTACAGCTCGGCGGCGAGCCCATCGTCCGGCGGACGGTGCGGCAGGTCTGCGACACCGGCGTCGACGACGTCCTGGTGGTCGTCGGCTTCGAACACGAAAGGTGCTGCAGGCGCTCGAAGGCCTGCCGATCCGCCACGCGATCAACCCGCGGTATCAAGAAGGTATGGGGACGTCGTTTCGCACCGCGGTCGAGCGCACGTCGGCGACAGCGATGCGGCGCTCTTCGCGCTGGCCGATCAGCCGTTCGTGACGACCGAGCACTACCGGGCGCTCCTCGACACCTTCCGTCAGCAGGCGCCGGCGATCGTCAGCGTCCGTTACGGCGAGGTCACCGCTCCGCCGCACATGTTCAGCAAGGAGTTGTTCCCCGAGCTTGCTGGCCTGATCCACGGTGCGCGGTCAGCACCGAGCGTCACACCGATCGCCGAATCGTCCTGGAGTTTCCCGCCGACCTCCTTCAGGACATCGACACGCCGGACGACTACGAGGTGGCCAAGGCGCGAGTGTCGCGCGTGGCGTCGGGACGATGAAGGCTGGCGATCGAACCGGACAGAAACCCGCCTTCGAAGCCGCGGCGGGTCGCCAGTAGTTCGGAAACGATCGCCACGGCCACTTCCTGCGGCGTCTCCGCTCCAAGCGCCAGGCCGACCGGACTGCGCACCACCGCGAGCCTCGATGGTGGCGCGACGAAGCCGCGCGTCGCGAGGCCCGCCAGCAGCTTCTCGTAGCGTGAGCGTGGCCCGAGCACGCCGATGTAGGCGGCCGGCGATTCGAGGCTGTAGCGCAGGCTCTCCTCGTCTCGCTCGACGTGGTGGTTCATGATCAGCGTGAAACTGCCGGCGCCCGGCGCCACGCGCTCGGCGAACTGGACTGAAATGCGCGCAGACGAGCGCTGCGCCCGGAAACCGATCCGCGGTGAGGAACGCCTGGCGCGCGTCGACGATCGTCACCGAGAAACCGACGCTCCAGGCGAGCTGCGCGAGAGGACCGGCATCGTGGCCGGCGCCGAAGACGATCAGCTGCGGCGGCAGCGTCGCCGACTTCGAAGAACAATTCGGCATCGCCGACGCGTTCGGGACCTGATGCCGGGGTACGGCGCCGCGAGGCGCGCGCGCACGCCCGCGCACAGGCGTGCTCCTCGATGTTCGGGCCGATCAACTGCCCGACGCGCTCGCCGTCGTCGGCGGACGATCATCCGTCCGCGGCGCCGCCGAGCGGCGTCACGCGTACCGCGGCCTCACCCTGTTCGAGAATCCGCAACCACTCGCGCGTGATCGCATCGTCCTCGATCCGCTCGATGCGAATGTCGACGGCGCCGCTGCAGCCGATGCCGAGGCCCCAGACCGAATCGTCGGCGAGGTCGTAGTTGATGACGATCGGCTCGCCGGAGTCGATGACGCGCACCGCCGCCTCGGCGACATCCGGCTCGAGACAGCCGCCGGACAACGCGCACTCGAACGAGCGATCGTGGCGCACGAGCATCCGCGTGCCTTCGCGCCGGTAGGCGCTGCCCTTGACGCGGACGACCGTCGCGAGCGCGGCAGGCCTCACCGGCCGCGCGCTTGACGGATGCTTGACTCAGTAATCGTTCGGTCTCCCGTCTGTCCATATTCAATGCTCGCTCGCGCCCGTCCCGCTGCCGAGGCTCATCTCACAAATCCAAATGGTTTTCTGGTTTCGCGGTTTCGTGGCTTTCTGTGTGTTCTGGGTTTAGCCAGACACCACCTTCGTATTCAGTCGACACGATCTCGTCGCGCGCGGCGGCGGCCGCGCGCAGCGTGTGCCACGGCAGCGTCGCGCACTTCACGCGGACTGGGAACTGCCGCACGCCGGCGAGCGCCGCCAGCGCGCCGAGATCGTCCGGTGGCTCGTCGCCGGCCGACGTGATCAACCGCTCGAGGCGATCGAACATCCGCTCGGCTTCAGCCAGCGTCCGGCCCTTGACGCTCTCGGTCATCAGCGACGCCGACGCCTTCGCGATCGCGCAGCCGAAACCCTGAAACGACGCCTCCGCGATGACGTCGCCGTCGAGACGCAGAAACACCGTCAGTCGATCGCCGCAGAGCGGATTGTACCCTTCCGCCCGTTGCGCGCCGTCGAGCGCGCGGAAGTTCCGCGGCGTCCGGTTATGGTCGAGAATCGTGTCCTGATAGAGCGCCTGCAGATCGGCGCTCATCCGAAGACACCACGCACGGTCTGCAGCGCCGCCGCGAGCGCGTCGATGTCGTCGCGCGTGTTGTAGAGCGCCAGCGAGACGCGTGCCGTCGCCGGCACGCCAAGCCGATCCATCAACGGCTGGCAGCAGTGATGGCCGGTGCGAATCGCGACACCCTCGCGATCGAGAATCGTGCCGATGTCGTGCGGGTGGACGCCGTCCATCACGAACGACACGATGCCCGCCTTCTCGGGAGCGGTGCCGACGATGCGCAGTCCTGGCACGCGCGAAGCACGCTTGTCGCGTGCTCCAGCAGGTCGCGCTCGTGTGTGGCGATCCACTCCCAGCCAATCTCCGCGACGTAGTCGATCGCCGCGGCGAGACCGATCGCACCAGCGATGTGCGGCGTCCCGGCCTCGAACCGGTGCGGCGGCTCCTTGTAGAGGGTGCGCTCGAAGGTGACCGACGCGATCATGTCGCCGCCGCCGTGGTGACGGCGGCATCCCGGCGAGCCGTTCGGTTCGTCCGTAGAGCACGCCGATCCCGGTCGGCCCGAACATCTTGTGTGCCGAGGCGCATAGAAATCGCAGCCGAGCGCCTGCACGTCGATGCGGCGATGCGCGGCGGCCTGCGCGCTCGTCGACGAGGACGGCGGCGCCGACCCGATGCGCCAGCCGCACCACCGCCTCAATTGGATTGACGGTCCCGAGCGCATTCGACACGTGGACGATCGACACCATGCGTGTGCGCTCGTTCAGGAGCGCCGCGTAGCCGTCGAGATCCAGTTCGCCGGCATCGCTGATCGGCATCACACGCAGCCGCGCGCCCTGCTGCTCGCACAGCATCTGCCACGGCACGATATTCGAGTGGTGCTCCATCGCCGAGACGATCACTTCGTCGCCGCGCCCGACCTGCGTCCGGCCGTAGCTCGACGCCACCAGATTGATCGCTTCGGTGGCGCCTCGCACGAAGACGATTTCGTGAGCGTCGCGCGCATTCAGGAACCGGCCCGCCGTCACGCGCGCCTGTTCGTAGGCATCGGTGGCCCGCTCGCTGAGCCGATGCACGCCGCGGTGGACGTTCGCGTTCTCGTCCGCATAGAAGCGGTGCACGCGATCGATCACCGCCCGCGGCTTCTGCGTGGTCGCGGCGTTGTCGAGATACACGAGCGGCTTGCCGTGAGACGCGCTGCCGCAGCATCGGAAAATCCGCCGCCACCGCCCTGGTGATCGTCATGCTTGACCACGCGAGGATACCGCGGGTCGAGCGGCGGCGTCGATCCGCGCGCACGGGCGAAATGGTAGACTCGCCGACCTCAACAACATCCAAGGAGCGATTCCAGTGCCTCTCACCCTGGCGATCGGGGTTCCTGTCGCTCTCCTCGCCGCGGCGATCGCCGCGGTTGTCTTGAGCTCCATCTACAGCATCGGCCCGACCGAGAGTCGGCCTGGTCCGGCGGCGATTCGGCGCGAAACTGCCCGGCGACAACCCGCTGGCGTTCCGCGGCGAGGCCGGCTATCAGGCCGAGCTGCTGATGCCCGGCCTGCGCTTCCAGCTGTGGCTGGTCTACGCGGTCACGAAACATCCGTGGGTGCAGGTGCCGGCAGGACAGATCGGCGTCGTGCTCGCGCAGGTCGGCGAGCCGCTGCCGATCGGCGCCAAGTCGGCGATCTACAGACCCGAGTTCGGAAACTTCACCGACCTCCGCGTGTTCATCGAGAAGCACGGGCAGAAGGGCGTGCAGCGGCCGGTGCTGTCGCCCGGCACGCTCGCCCCGATTCACCCGCTCGCGTTCCTGGTCATCACCAAGCCCGAGGTCTTCGGCGTGCCGACGTCATCGGAGCTCAGCTCGCGCAGCAAATCCAAAGGCGAGCTCTCCTTTCGCGCGTTCGGACTGGACGAGAAGCAACTCGACGTCACGCGGATCTCGCCGCGGCCGACCGAAGCCGGAAAAGTCATCGACATGATCGGCATCGTCACCGCGCTCGAAGGCGATCCGCTGCCGGCCGGCGACATCGCGAGCCGGCTGGGCGGCTTCTCGGACATTCACGCCCTGGAAGCGGCCGGCGACGGCGCTACCGCCACCGATGCGCGGCTGTTCGAAACGATTCTCGGCAACCAGAACGACAAGCACAGCGCCTATCAGGACTTTCAGAGGTTCCTGGATTTCGGCGGGAAGATCGGCCTGCAGCACGATCCGCTGCTCTACGGCGCCTACAACCTCAATCCGTTCCTGCTCCGCGTCGAGGAGGTCCCGATGCTGGTCGTGGAGCAGGGACAGGTGGCGGTGATGAAGGCGTACGTCGGACTGCCGACGCAGGACACGTCAGGCGTCGACTTCAAGTTCGGCAGCCTCGTCCGTCCCGGCCACCGCGGCATCTGGCAGGAGCCGCTGCGCACCGGCAAATGCCCGATCAATCCGCGCTGTTATCAGGCGGTGATCGTGCCGACGTTCATCATCACGCTCAACTGGGCCGACGTCGTGTCGCAGGCGCACAACCTCGATGCGCAGCTGAAACAGATCGAAGCGAAAAGCAGCGAGGGATTCCACTTCGCGATCGATCTGCAGGTGCAGATTCACATTCCCGATACGCAGGCGCCCTACGTCATCTCGATGGTCGGCAGCGTCGCGAATCTCGTCAACGAAGTGCTCCAGGCGGCAGTCGGCAACCATTTCCGCAACAAGCTGCAGAGCATGCCGGCGGTGAGCTTCATCGCCACGCGCGAAGCGGTGCAGCAGGGCGCGTACGAGTACGTCAAGGCCGAGCTGTCGAAGTATCGCGTCGAGACGCGCGGCGTGTACATCCAGGCGGTGGTGCCTGCCGCAGCAGTTGGTCGAAGTGCTGACCGAGCGGGAGATCGCGAACCAGGAAGTCGCGACCTACAAGATGCAGCGGTCGGCGCAGGACCAGCGCATCGAAACCGAGAAGGCCAAGGGCACCGCCGACATGCAGGCCGATCTCGCGAAGTCGCAGGTCGGCGTGGACATCCAGACCAATCGCACCGCCGCACGCAAGATGGAAGCGCAGGGCGAGGCGACCTACATCGAGCAGACCGGCGCCGCACAGGGCGCGCAGGTGCGATCGGTGGGCCTGGCGCGCGCCGAGGCCTACCAACGGCAGGTGGCCGCGCTCGGCGCGAACGCGACGGCGGTGGTGAACGCGCTCGAAGCGCTCTCGAAGAGCACCGTGCCGTTCGTGCCGAATACGCTCGTGATGGGCGGCGACGGCAACGGCACGCTCGGCGGCGTGCTGGCGCTGCTGATGCGGCAGATCGACGCGGGACTCACGCGGGAAGATCACACCACCAGGCCCTTAATTCTCCAACAGCAGCAGGAGGTCACATGGCGAAGTTTCTCATCCAGGTCGCGTATACGCCGCAGGCGTGGGCGTCGATGATCAAGAACCCGCACGATCGCACACAGGTCCTGAAGCCGGTCCTCGAGAAACTCGGCGGCAGCATCGAGCTCAGTCTACTTCACCTTCGGCGAGCACGACATCATCGGCGTCCTCGACCTGCCGCAGAACACCGACGCGGCGGCGTTCGCGATCGCGGCGAGCGCCGGCGGCGCGATCCGATCGATCAAGACGACGCCGCTGATGACGGTCGAGGAGGGATCAGCGCGATGAAGAAAGCCGCGCAGTCCGGCTACGTGGCGCCGGGGTAGCCCCGCCGGCGTGTAACCCGGCGCGTGTCGCGAATAGAACTCGCCACCACCGAGGACCCGTAGGACGCAGAGGAAATATCTGTCCTCCGCGTCCTCAGTGTCCTCCGTAGTGGAGAGCTCAATTCGACATAGCGCCTATTGCGGTGTGATCTCGATGAAGCAGATCTTGTTCGAGGTCGCACCGGCCGCGTTGCGCACCGTCAGCCGCCCGTCGCTGACCGTGACCGACTTCATGGCGTCGAGCCACGGGTGGCCGCTATCGGTCACGCCGCTGATCACCACGGTTGAGTGTGCATTCCCGCGCCGGAAGGAAACTTCGTACGCGTCCGTTTTCGCGTGCGTTTCGGGTCTGGGAGGACTCGAGAGGAAGAGGCGAGACGCTCGCGAAAAGGCAGAGTATCCTAACGACCAATGATCAGAACTCTCGTCGTGTTAATGGCACTGAGCCTCGCCAGCACAGCGGCCGACGGCCCCGATCCGGAGGCGTGGTCGCGGTTCCGCGGGCCAAACGGTTCGGGCGTGTCGACCAGCACGCGTCTTCCGACCGAGTTCGGTCCCGACAAGAACGTCATCTGGAAAGTCGCGCTGCCTTTCGGCCACTCGTCTCCGGCGTTGACGCGCGATCGGATTTTTCTCACCGCCGCGCGCAGCGATCGCTGGTGACGATCTGCCTCGATCGGCAGACCGGCAAGGTCCTGTGGGAGCGCGAGTCGCCGCGACCGCGCACCGGAAGCTCGATAACCGGAACGGTCCGGCCGGACCGACGCCGGTCACCGACGGCACGAACGTGTATGTGTTTTTCGCCGACTACGGACTGCTTTCGTGCGACATGAACGGCAAGGAGCGGTGGCACGTGCCGCTCGGCCCCTTCAACAATCTCTACGGTATGGGTGCGTCGCCGGTGCTGGTCGGCGACGTCGTCGTGCTCGCCTGCGATCAGAACACCGACTCGTTCATCATCGCGGTCGCGCAGCGCGACGGCCGCATGCGCTGGAAGACGCCGCGGCCCAGAAGCGCACAGCGGCCACTCGACGCCGATCCTCTACACACCGCCGGGCGCGCCGACGCAGATCCTCGTGCCCGGTTCGTTCCTGTTGACCTCCTACGCGGTCAACAGCGGGAAAAGCTCTGGTGGGTCGGCGGCCTGTCGTTCGAGATGAAGTCGACGCCGGTGGTCAACGGCGACACGCTCTACATCAACGGCTTCGGCACGCCGCAGAATCAGCCGGGATCGCATCCGACGATCGAGCCGTGGACCGAGATCGCCCGTCAGTGCGCGGACAGCTCGGGCAAAGTGATGCTCGCGAAGCTGCCGAACCCGAACGCGCGCTCGTGGGTCGATCTCGACGCGAACGGCGAGATCACGTCAGGCGAGTGGGACTACTACAAGGCCGCGATGGCGAGCGACAACGGCCTGCTGGCGATCAAACTCGGCGGCCGCGGCGACATGACCGAGACCAACGTGCGCTGGAAGTACCACAAGTCGGTGCCGCAACTGCCCTCGCCGCTGCTCTATCACAACGTCCTCTACATGGTGAACGACGGCGGCATCGTCACCGCGCTGAATCCCGACACGGGCGCGGAGATGGGCCAGGGCCGACTGAAGGGCGCGATCGATCACTACTACGCGTCGCCGGTGGCCGGCGACGGCAAGATCTTCATGCTGAGCGAAACCGGCAAGGTCGCGGTGCTGCCGCCGGGCGGCAGCCTCGAGCCGGTCGCCGTCAACGATCTCGGCGACGACATTTACGCGACGCCGGCGATCTCCGACGGCAGGATTTACATGCGCACGCGCGGCTGGCTGTCTGCTTTGGGCTGCGCTGAAATTGCAGGATCGTAGGATGGCAGGATCAATCCTGCCATCCTTCCTGCTAGTTCGAAGTTCCGTCCACTACATCGAATGCGGCCTCCAGGGTCCGCGGTCGTGCCGACCGTGGCGCTTTCGCCGCGGCCGCCTCAGCGGGATCCCGTCCACGTCGAGCGGCAGCGTCTGGAACAGCTTCGGTACGAGGCGCGCCCGCGTCACGTTCTCGAATCCGGAGGCGACGCGAATCAGCGCCGGCTCGCTGAACGCCGGGCCGATGAAGCTGATGCCGAGCGACAGGCCGAACATCTGCCCCATCGGCACGTTGACGATCGGGTAGCCGACGATCGCCGCGAGCGTCGACGTCGCGAACTCGAAATGATCGCCGTTGATGACGTCGGTCGTCCACGGCGCCGTGCCAGTCGGCGCGGCGATGGCGTCGAGCATGAACATGCCGACGGCCTTGTCGATGCCGTTGGCGCCGCCCGCATCCTGATCGATTTGCAGCGCCTGGTTGTAGGTCATGCCGCCGAAGACGGGCTGAGGAGTGTCCGCGCCGGACGCGAGCGACGCGGCCAGCTCGAAGAGATCCTGGCCGAAGAACGGCATCTCGACCGCGGCGTTCGCGTTGTTGAAGGCGATGAGATCGTCGAGCGTCCCGCCGGCCAGCGGCACACCGACGCGGGTGGCGAAGTAGTTGCGCAGATCGTCAACGAAGTCGAACAGCAGGACGAGGAATTCGCCGTCCGGCGGCGGAAAGACGAACCCCGCCGCGTCGAGGTCGACCAGCGTCGCACCGGCTTTCGCATTGCCGCGAGCGCGTCGTCGAACACGCCGCCCACCACATCGTCAACTGCGTCCACGCCCTGGCGCGTGACGCCGATGCGCGCTCCCTCAAGCCCATCGGGTTCACGAACGCCGTGTAGTCCGGCGGCAGCGACGGTCGCGTCGCGCAGACCTGCGGAGCCGAGCGGCACGCCGGCCGTTGCCGGATCGCGCGCGTCGGGCCTCTGGCTCGCAATCACCGTCAACACCGCCGCGGCATCGGCGACGGTCCGTGCGTGCGGACCGATCGTGTCCTGCGTGTGCGAGATTGGCACCACGCCGGCGCGGCTCGTGACGCCGACTGTCGGCTTGATGCCGACCACGCCGTTGTTGTGCGCGGGACAGACGATGCTGCCGTCGGTCTCGGTGGCGAGCGCCACCGTGCATAGATTGGCCGACACGGCGGCGCCCGACCCGGAGCTCGAGCCGCACGGATTGCGATCGATCGCGTACGGGTTGTTGCATTGGCCGCCGCGTCCGCTCCACCCGCTCGACGAATCGGACGATCGGAAATTCGCCCATTCGCTCAGGTTCGCTTTTCCGAGGATGACCGCGCCGCCCGCGCGCAGCTTCGCGGCGACCGTCGAATCGCGCACCGCGGGCTGACCGGCGAGCGCAAACGATCCGGCCGTCGTCTGCGTCCGGTCGCCAGTGTCGATGTTGTCCTTCAGCAGTACTGGTATGCCGTGCAGCGGTCCGTGGAGACGTCCGCGGCGGCGATCCGCGTCGGCCATCTCCGCCATCGCGATCGCGTCGGGATTGAGCTCGATCACCGAGTTGAGGTGCGGTCCTCTCTCGTCGATCGCCTGGATGCGGCGCAGATAGAACCTCGTCAGCTCGACGGCCGACGTCGCCCTCTTGACATCGCCGCCTGCAGCTGCGCAGATCGTCGCTTCGTTGAAATCATCCGGACCGTCATCGTCGCGATCGGACGCGGACTGCACGCCGACCGGTGAACCGGCCAGCGACGCGCCGGCGCCGGCGGCGGCTCCCACTCGCAGAAAATCCCGGCGACTCCATTCGCTGCTCTCAGCCTTCATCACACACCTCCTCGTGCACTTGCGTGATTCAAGGACCGGTTGGCGAAAAGCGCCGCAGGATACAACCGCAGCATCGATAGAACAACGCAAAAGTCCATGAGCGAGCGGCGACAGAGTTCGTCTAGTGAACTCGCCGTCCGCCTGGACGGCCGCGAACCGAAGTGGAGAAGTAGATGAGTTGGTGAGCCCGACGTCAGTCCCTGCTGTCCTTTGTCTGATTGCTGATCTGCAGATCCCATCCGTCGGGATCGGTGACGTGCCAGCTCTTGAAGTTCTCGCCGACCATGTCCGGCCGTGGCTTGAGACCGCGCTTCTCGAGCTCAGCCTTCACCTTCTCGGTGTCCCACGGCTGCACGCCCCACGAGACGTGATTGATGACGCCGGTGATCGGCGGACGCACCGCCTGCCCTGCCTGGACATTCCCACTGCCGCTGCCGCTGGCGTTGCCGTTCCCCGCGGGCGGCGCGCCCGCGCTCTGCGTCGCGGCGGGCTCGCGGCGATTGCGGATGATGATGCCGCCGAGGTCGCCAATCTTGAGCGTCGCCTGGTTGTTGCCGTTGTCGTTGCGAATCTCCCATCCCATCAGGTCGCGATAGAACGCGGTGCTGCGCCGATAGTCCGACACGGCGTACGAGATGTGATCCAGCCACACGGTCTTCCAACCCGTCGGCTCGAATGCCTGCGGGATCGGCGCCTTCGCCGGCGTCGCCTGCGCCGCGCCTTGCGCCGCCACCGCAACGCCGGGCATCGCCGCCGCGGCCGCCATCGCCAGACTCTGAATCAGCTGACGACGGGTCATCTTGCCATCCTCGAAATCTTTCAACAGCCCGGCAATCACGGTTTCCATCATGGGTCTCCCAATTCGCTCTAGAGTCTGCGCGGCAGAAACGCCGAGGCCGTTTTCGTTTCTTACGTGGTGTCCGGCTTTAGCCGGACTTACGCGCGGTCCGCCTGAAGGCGGACACCACATACCGGAGCAGCCTGGAGGGCTGCGCTACCGTTGTTGTGAATGCGCGTTTAGTTCTGCGAGGTGCTTCTGCCGCTCGTCTTCAATCCGCCGCCGAACGGATCGGTGCCGATCTTGTAGCGTGACGCGACCGCCATCGTTTTCAGATCGACGACGACGATGTCGCCCATGCCGGACTCCATGACGTAGAGCTTGGTGCTGTCGGGCGAGAACAGCGGGAAGCCGGGACCGCGGCCGATCTTCACGGTCGCCTTGATCTCCTTCGTCGCGCCGTCGATGATCGCCACGTCCTCCGACGTGCTGTGCGTGGAGGCCGCGTAGCTGCCGTCGGGCGACACCGCCATGCGCCCGGCGCCCTTGCCGCCGGTCTGGATGACTTTGATCACCGCGTCGGTCTTCGAGTCGGCGACCGTGACCGATCCGTCGCCGTCCTCGTGGAACCACACCTCGCCGTTCGGCGCGAACGCCACGCCGACCGGCCCGCCGGCGACGGGGATGATCTTCACGATCCGATCGGTCTTCGTGTCGATGACGACGACGCGGTTGTCGTTGCGGTGCGGGTAATACGAGCTTGTCGGTCTTCGGCTGGATGGCGAGGTAATGGCCGCCCTCGAGCACGACGTCGATCTTCTTGAGGACCTTGCCGGCCTTGACGTCGTAGACAATCACGCCCGGGATGTCGGCGTTCTCGGTCCCGATGTAGAGCTTGGTGTTGTCGTTGTTCAGCGCCATGCCGTGCGGCGACGCGGAGGTCGTCGGCGGCGGCGGCGGACCGCCGTTGCGCCCGGCACGCTGGAGCGGCGTGCGCTTGAAGTGCTCGGTCTCGATCTTTCCTTTCTCCTTGAACGTCTTCGCGTCGAGGATCTCGACGAACGCCGCCATCGGGATCGACGCGAAGATGGTCGAGCCGTCGGCGCTGATCGCCGCTTCGTGCGGCTGATCGGGCGCGACGAACTCGTGCAGCACTTTGCCCGTCGCCGGATCGACCTCGTAGACGGTGTGGTTCAAGTGGCTGAGGGCGATGATGGTGTGATCCTGGGCGTGCGCAGGCGCGCCGAGGATCAGAACACAACAGGATGAGAGCGAGCGGCCGGATCATGCGGGCGACCTCCGGCGCCAATTCTACGCGCGGGACGCGCGCACGATCACACCGGTTTGCTCGATTCTTTGGCGATGAACGTTTCGAGGGCGGCTTCGTTCATCTTGGTGGAGACGATGCCGGCGCGATACCTGAGCTTTCTTGCCCTGCGAGTGCGGCTCGAGCCACGCCCATCGATGCTCCCTCCACGGCACGGCGCTCCGGCCGCTGCCACGAGCGTCACCGTCACCAGCTTGTTGACGTCGGGCTGCTTCGCGCACACTCACCTGCACGCCGCCGACCAGAGATCGAAGACTTCGCCGGCCTCGCCGTGCGACCCTGGCGTCGACGGCGTGCGGGAAAGCGGTGGCGCGTCGCGCGCCGCACCGCCTGCTCGGATGTCAGTGCGGCGGGTGTCTCGAGCGCATCGCGGTGAGCTCCCGACGTCTTTGAACTTCTCGCCTTTCTTCTTGCCGGCGACCTTGACCTGAAGCAGCCGCAGCGCCTTCGCGGCCTCGTCGCGCTGGCGCATCGCCTCCGCGGCACGCGACTCGGCGTCGTGCCAGGCGAGCTCCATGCGCGTGCGATCGGCTTCCGATCGCCTCGAAGCGCGCGTCGCCGCTCATCGGCGGCTGCTCGCTCCTGCGCCTTCGCGAGCGCCGCCGCGAGCTCGCGTCGCGTTCGCGAGTCAGCTCCTCGACCTGCGCCGCCGCGGCGTTCGCCGCGTCCTCCATCTGCGCGCGTTCCGCTTCGAGCGCGCTGAACCGGGCATCGAGGTCGGCCTGGCCGGCGGATGTCTCCTGCGCCGCCTGCTGAACCTTACCCCGCGCGTGTTCCAGCTGCGTCGTCAGCGCCGCGATCTTCCGCGCGGCTTCTTCATGTTGTCCCTGCAGCTCCTTTGGCCCGCGCATCGAGATCGGCAACACGCGCCGTGGCGTCCTTGGCGCGGCCCGTCGGCGTCCTTGACGCGCGCCTCCGTGTTCTTCCGCGCGCGTTTCGGCGTCCTTCACGCGGGTCTCGGCGTCGTTCAGACGAGAGCTGGCGTCCTTCGCGCGAGCCTCGGCCTCTTTCGCGCGCGACTCAGCGTCTTTCACGCGAGACTCAGCCTCTTTGGCGCGGGTCTCGACGCTCGCGACGCGCGTCTCGGCGGCGCCGACGCACGGGCTTCGGCCTCGGTGCTGCGCGCCTCCGCGTCCTTCGCCGCCCGCACCAGCCGCGCGCGCTCGGACTCGCTCGCGAACAGCTTCGCGTCCGTCTCCGCCTGCGCCGCGGCAGCTTCCTCGCGCGCCGCTTCGATCTCCGCGGCCAGCGCACCGCGCTGACGATTGGCGTCCTCCGCCCGCGCCTCGGCCTCCTTCGCCGCCTGCTCGGCGCGACCACGTTCGGCCTCGCTCGCCTGCAGCCGTGAGTCGATCTCCGCGCGGGCCGCCGCAACCTCGTGACGCGCCGCGTCGCGCTCCGCCGTCGCCCCGTCGCGCTGCCGGACCGCATCCTCGGCGCGCGCCTCGGCGTCCTTCGACGCACGCACCAGCCGCGCGCGTTCGGACTCGCTCGCGAACAGCTTCGCGTCCATCTCCGACTGCGTGGCGCCAGCCGCGTCGCGCACGGCGTCGAGCTCGGCGGCCATCGCGTCGCGCTCGCGTGACGCCGCGGCGGCGCGCGCCTCGGCAGCGCCCGACGCCTGTTCGATGCGGGCGCGCTCGGCGTCGGTCGCATGCGCCCGCGCGTCGAATGCCGCCTGCGCGGCGTGGGCGGCCTGACGCGCGGCGTCGAGCTCCGCGGACAACGCGTCGCGCGCACGAATCGCGTCGCTCGGCGCGCGCCTCGGCTTCCTTGGCGGCGCGCGCGCGCTTCGCGTCGATCGTCTCGAGCCGCGCATCGACGGCGGCCTGCATCCCCTGAACGGCCTGCCGCGCCGCGTCCAGCTCCGCGGCCAACGCATCGCGCTCGTCGATGGCCTTCTGCAGGCGCGCCTCGGCCTCACCGTGCGCACCCGAAGGCTTCGCGGCGCGAGCCGATTCACGCGCCGCAGCCAACTCGCGCTGCGCGCCGGCCAGCGAGTCGGCGAGATGGCGCTGCGCATCCTGTTGTTGTGCCAGCTCGGCCTCGAGCTCGGCGCGCTTCGCCTGCTCCTCGAGCACGGCCTGCTGCGCCTCGTCGACGTTTCGCCGCAGCGCGGCCGCCGCGTGCTCCGCGTCGTCGATGCTCCGGCGCAGCGAGGCCGCGGCTTGCTGCTCCGCAACGAGATCCGCGCGTGCCTGCTCGAGATCGTGGCCGTGGCCGAAACCGGCGGCGCGCTCCGAATCGAGCGCCGACCGCATCTCGTCGACCTGCCGGCGCAGCTTCTCGGCGCCTTCGCGTTCGGCGGCGATCGCCTTCTTCGCCTGGTCGAGCTCGAGCTGCAGCGCCCGCATCGCGGTCCGCTCGGCCTCGAGCGACTCCGCCTCGGCGCCGGTCGGCGCCCGCCCGTGCGCCTCCACCTGCGCGGCCAGCGATGCGCGGGCGGCGGCGGCGTCGGCCTCCGCCGTGGCGACACGCGCCAGGTCGAGAACCAGGTTGGCCAGGGAGGTCTGGGGAGTAGGATTTGCGAGCGCCGCCTCGAGGGCGGCGAGGCGGACATCCAACGCCGCTCGTAACTCATCCAGCTCACGCTGGGCGGTCTCGTCGAGGTAGCGGCGGGCCGCGTCGATGCTCATCGCGTCGCGAAGGCGATTATAGTTTCGTCTGTGGCCACCAGTAAGGAATTGCCGGATCAGCAAGCTGAACTGATTGCTGCCGCGCGCGCCGCCGTCAGCTGGGCGCGTACGCGACGGGCGACGTGGACGGAGGCGCCGCTGCCGGCGCCTGAAATCGATTTCTCGACGTTTGCGCCGCCGCTGCCGGCCGCGGAGGTATTGCCGCCGGCCGTGACCGTGCCCGCCGGTCCGAGCGCCGCATCGCGCGTCGCCGGACAGATCGGCGCGGCGGCCGGCCCGGTGTTACGGCGCCTGCCGCGAATCGCCGCGATCCTCGCGTTGCTGGCGGCCGGCGGCGCCGTCGGCATCTACGGCAGCCGCTATCTGCTCGACGCCTGTAACACCTATCGCGCGAACCAGGCAAAGGCCGCCCGCGAAGCGCCGCCGCCGCCGGCGGCGCGCACGCCGCGAGACGCCGGCACCCGCCCCGGCGCCAGGGTCGAAAAACGGGAGCCTGGACATCTCCTCGACGCCTTCGGGCGCGCAGGTGTGGATCGATGGCAAGATGCGCGGCAACACGCCGCTAAAGATCGCGGACATCAGTGCCGGCCGCCACACGATCGAGTTGAAAAGCACCGCGGGCAACGTGCAGCGGACGGTGACCGTCGAGGCCAGGAAGACTGCGGCCGTCGAGGAGTCGATCTTCTCCGGGTTCCTGGCGTTATGCTCGCCGATCGAGGTCGTCGTCACCGAGGGCGGACGTCGGCTGCAGTTCGACGAGCGCAGCCAGACGATGATGGTGCCGGGACGGCACGAACTGCGCGTGGCGAGCCAGGCGTTCGGCTACGAGTCGGTGGAGCACATCAGAGGTGAAGCCGGGCGAGACCGCGCGCCTGACGATCAAACCGGCGCCGACACCCGTCACGGTCACCGCGAACGAGGCGGCGGAAGTGTGGCTCGACGGCTCGCGCATCGGCGACGCGCCGGTGAACGAAATGCCGGTGCCGCTCGGCACGCACGAGATCATCGTCAAGCGCGCCGCCGGTGGTGAACGGAAGATGACGGTGACCGTCACGACGAAGCCGATGACGCTCAACGTCAGATTTCACAAAGCAGCCCTGAGGCTGTCCGAGCCACCCGACCTCTCCACCACGGAGGACACTGAGGACGCGGAGGAATCAATGTACTTTTCTCCGTGTCCTCCAGTGTCCTCAGTGGTGGAGAGCTAGAACTCACTCCTCAGCCCGCCAGGAACCACGCCGTCGCGGCGACCAGCGCGATCACCATCACACAGCCAAGCGCGAGCCCGCCGAGATCTTCGCGTGCACTCGCCCATCCGCCGCCTCCTGCCGCGCGGATCGGATGCAGCGCGTTGACCAGCAGCAGCGGACGCCGTGTCGCGTCCCCGCCGTCGCTCGACGTCTCGAGCCGATCGAAGAATGATTCGAGGCTCGCCGCCGGCTCCGGCGGCGTGGCGCAGCTCACCGTCACCAGCGCCGACGATGCCGGCGACGAGCGCGGCGAGGAAGACGTTCGCGTCCCAGTAGTCAGAGCCGCTCGCCGATCGCGTAGTAGAGAAGAAAATTCGCGGTCAACGACGTGACCAGGCTCGCGAACGCGCCCACCGGTTGGCGCGGCGCCACGACCAGGCCGCCGACGACGCTGATGCCGACAAACGTCGCCAGCGTTTCGGTGAGCAGGAACGTGTAGAGCACGCGCTGGATCAGAAACACGGCGTAGAGGACGCCGAGGCATCGTGATCGCGAATCCGCTGAGGCGCCCGACCCAGAAGGTAGTGCCGATCGTCGTGGTGCGGCGCGAGCTGCCGGCGGTAGAGCCCTTCGGTGAACAGCGCGCCGCTGCCGATCATGAACGAGGAGAGCGCCGACATGCTCGCCGCCAGAATCGACGCGATCAAGAGGCCCAGCGCGCCGGGAAACAGCAGCTGGCGGCACGCGAAGCCGAACGCGTTCTCCGGATCGCCGAGCGTCGCAGCGCTGCCGTGGCCCTGCGCGATCATCGCGGCGACGATCAGCCCGACCAGCGCCCACCCGACGGTGCAGACCCGCTTGACGAAGTTGCCGAACAGCATGCCGACACGGCAGGTGCGCTCGTCCCGCCCGGTGCCCACCGACGACAACTGCTGCGGCTGCGCCATGATCCCGATCAGGCCGTTCACCGTCAGCATCGCGATCACCCACGGACCGATCCCCGACGGTGTCGCGAGCGAGAAGCGAAACGGCGGCAGCGACGCGCGCATGCCGTCGAGTCCGCCGACGACCCGCCAGCCGAGCGGAATCAGCATGAACGACAGCACGATGATCAGGCAGCCCTGAACACATCGGTCCACGCGGCGGCGACGAGACCGCCGACGAAGCTGTAGAGGACGAACATCGCCGTCATCGCGACGACGATCTCGTTCACGCCGGTCGTCGCACCGGTCGCCTGACCGATCACCTTGCCCGCGCCCTTGAGCAGGCTGCCGATGTTGATGATGAAGAAGCACAGCGCGAAGACGATGTAGACGGCGCCCATCGCGGACCCGTAGCGATCCTCGGTGAACTCCGCCATCGTCGTGCGCCGGATGCGGCGGAACACCGGCGCCATGACCCAATAGAGCGGCGTGATGAACAGGTTCTTCCACTGGAACCAGATCGCCGAGGCGCCGATGGCCGTAGCACCGCGCCGGCGAGCGACACCGGCATCTCGGCGTGCGTGCCGACGCTGAGGCTTTGCGCGATCATCACCGCGGCGCCGAAGCGGCGCTCGCCGAGAAAATATTCGGCGCTGCGCCGGACGCGATAGCCGACGATCAGTCCGATGCCGGTGATGGCGATCAGGTAGACGACGAGGACGGCCCAGTCGAGCGGCGCGATCGTCATACGCTCGACGCCGACGAATCGGCAGCGTCTGCCGCTCCGCGTCCCATTCGGCGCGCACGCGTCCGGCGGTCGCCATGCCGAGGAACGCCGCCGGTATCGTCGAGGCCATCGGAATCACCTCGTCGAGCGGCAGCCCGGTGAATCGCACGGTATTGGCGATCGCGTGATCCATCGTCAGGCTCGAGCCGGCGAGATACGGCGTTCCCGGCAGCGACACGCGTCCGTCCTCACCGAGGTCGCAGGCAACGCCGCCGATCGTATAGCGGCCCGGCGCGCATCCTGCCGCCGCAATCGCGTCGGTCACGAGCATCGTCCGGCGCGCGCCTTTGGCGCGCACCATCGCCTTCACCGTCGCCGGCGGAGATGATGGCCGTCGACGATCAGGCTCGCCATACAGCGCCGTCGGCGGCAAGCTGCTCCCAGATGACGTTCGGATGCCGCGGCAGCAGCTGCGCGCAGCCGTTGCCGAGGATGCGTGGACGAGCGTCGCGCCGGCGGCGACCGCGGCCGCGATCTGCGGCGGCGTCGCCGCGGTGTGGCCGATCGATCGCGCACGCCCGACGCGACGAGGTGCTCGATGAGCGCCACCGCGCCGGCGACTTCGGGCGCGAGCGTGACGAGGACGATCCGGCCATCCGCGGCGTCCTGCCGGCGCGCGAAGTCGTCAATGAGCGCCGGCATCACATGCGCGCTGGATGCGCACCGCGCGCCGTCCTCGGGAGAGATGTGCGGCCCCTCCATGTGAATGCCGGCCACGCCGGATCGCCGGCGCGCGCCGCGAGCTGCGCAACAACCCGCGCGTTTCGCGCGAACTGGTCGAGCGATGATGTGATGAGCGTCGGCAGACAACGGGTCACCCCGTCGCGCGCATGCGCTCGACGGCTTCAGCGGCCCGATCGGTTGTGAGGGAAGGCGCGTTGAAATCGACGCCGCCGAAGCCGTTCACCTGAAGATCGAACAGACCCGGGAGATCGATGATCACGACAATTGGTAACTTGGTGAGTTGGTAAATTGGTTAGTTGAAGACGCGACCTCTCTCCATCAACTCACCAACTCACCAATTCACCCATTCACCAATTTCACCAACAGACCACGCATTTGTGGCTGTTCTTCGATCCGAGTTCTCGAGCAGGGCGCCACGGTTGCGGGAATCGGCGAGACGCGCTGCACCGGACCGTTGGCCATGTCGGCCGTGGTCTGGCCGCTGCGCGCCACGGCGGTGACGTCGGCGCCTTTCGACACGAGGTAGAGAATCATGTCGTTGTCGCCGCGCGCCGCCGCGTGGTGCAGCGGCGTGTAGCCGTCGTTGATCACGCGCGTTCACGTCGGCGCCGAGCTCCTCGACGAGGTAGCTCGATCGACGGCATCCAGCCGTCCGGCGCGTGGCGATGCGCGTTGCCGGCGAAGCCTTCGCCGTGACTCGACGCCGGCGGCGGCGTGGATCGAGAACGCGCCGGGCCCGCCGGGCGGAATCGGCGGCGCGTCGAAGCTTCTGCTGGTTCGCGGCCGCCGTCGGCGCGGCTCGGACCACCCGGCGCCGGGAGGCGGCGCGTCCAGCGGCGCCGCGGCGGATCGGCGACCGGCGGCGCGACGGTCGGGATGTTGGGATCGGCGCCGTAGCTCGATCAGCAGACGCATCGCGTCGACGTCGGTCGCGTAGGCGCCGCGCGCCAGAACGCCGTCGATCCGGCACGTGTCGGCGAGGCCGCAGTTGCGGTTGCCGCAGCCGCTGTAGACCAGATACCACGGATGGGTCTCGCGCGCGCGCGTTGGGATCCGGCGCCGGCGTCGAGCAGCGCCTTCATCACGTCGAGATAGGTCGCCTTCTGCTGCTCCATCTCCTGCGGCTGCGGATAGCGGGTGCGCGGCTGCCACTGCGTGTTGACGGCGGCCCACAGCGGCGTCACGCCGTTGCCGGCCGGCGACGAGGTTCGGGTTGGCGCCGCGCTCGATCAGGAACATCGCCATGTCGAACTGGCCGTTGATCGCCGCCATCAGCAGCGGCGTCGTCGCATCGCCGGCAGCCGGCCTGATTGATCGGCGCGCCGCCGTCGAGCAGCGCGCGCGCACCGCTTCGATGTAGCCCTGCCGCGCCGCGTGCAGCAGCGCCGTCAGGCCGCCCTTGGTCGCGACCGGCGGATTGATCTCTTCCGGATCGAAGTTCTGGTTCGAGCCGCGCGCCGCCGCGATCGCTGGCCGCGGCGCCTCCGCTTCGTATCAGGCGGCGGCATCTTGCCCGATGCGAACAGCTCGCGCGAGGCGTGCATCGCCGCCTGCACCTGGCTCGCCGTCGGCCGCTCGCCTTTCACGACCGAGGCCTCGAGCACCTTGCTTCTGACGTTCGGTCGCGGCGCGATCGAGCGCGCCCTGCTTGGCGATGTCGATCGTCTTGGTCGTGATCGTCGGATCGGCGCCTTGTGCGCGAGCAGCGCCTTGGATCGCGTCGGCGCGGGTTCAGCGCGGCTGCGTAAGATCAGCGGTGTCTGTCCCCAGTCGGCGTCCTTGGCGTTGGCGTCCGCGCCGGCATCGAGGAGCAGGTTCACGACTTCCGCGTTGCCCGGACGAGGCGGCGAGATGGAGCGGGGTGACGCCGGTCGTCGTCGTGCGGGCCGTCGCGGTGGCGCCGGCCTTCAACAGCGCGCGTGCACGACCGCGGCGCTGCCCGACTGGCTGGCGATGTGCAGCGGCGTGTACTGGCCGATACGCGTCGTCGCGCCGAGCGTTGGCGCCGGCGTAGACCAGCATCTCGACCATCGCGACGTCGCCGCGTTCGGCGGCGTGATGCAGCGCGGTCATGCCGTCGCCCTGCGCCGCGCTGACGTCCGCGCCCTGCTTGAGCAGCGTGCGCAGCCGGCGTCGCGATCGCCGCGCATCGCCGCGTCGGCGACCGGCGACGACGACGTCGCGGCGCCGACGAGCGCGGTCATGAACAACGCGACCAGAACACTCACGCTCAGTCGACGTCTCATCGTCTTTTACACTCGCTTCCGTGGCTCAGACTTCAGACTTCAGATTTCAGATTCTTCAAACAGCCGCTGTCGAGGCCGGCGGTCGTCAGCGAGAACTCGCCGGTGCTGTCGCCGATCGACTTCACATCGTCCAGACCGAGGTTGTGCATCAGCGTCAGCAGGACGTTGGCCATCGGCGTGTCGGCCGCGGCCTTGAGGTGCACGTTGCCCTTCAGCATCGCCGTTGCCGTGACCGAAGAGCACCAGCGGGCACGCGGCGATGGTTGTGGATGTTCGGATCCGCCATCGGCGAGCCCCAGATCGATCAGCGTCTTGTCGAGCAGGCTCGCGTCGCCGTCCATCGTGCTCTGCATCTTGTCGAGGAAGATACGGCAGCTGGCCGACGCGGAACTTGCAGATCTTGTTGAACTCCATGATCCGGTCCTCGCGGTTGCCGTGGTGCGAGGCCGGGTGGAACGGCTGCTTCGACTCGCATTCCGGGAAGACGCGGTTCTGCGCGTCGCGACCGGTCTTGAACGACGATGATGCGGGTCATGTCGGTCTGCAGCGCGAGCACCTGGATGTCGAACATCAGCTTCATGTGCTCGGTGAACGAGTCGGGCACGCCGGCCGGCGCGTCGGGCAGTTCGCGCTGCTCACCGCTCTGGTTGCGCGCCTCGACCGCCTGGATGCGGCGCTCGATCTCGCGCACGTTGTCCATGTAGCGATCGAGACGCTGGCGATCGCCGGTGCCGAGCTGACGGCGGACGCGCTCGACCTCGCCGCCGATCCAGTCGAGGATGCTGCTTGCGCGTCTCGCGGCGGGCGATGCGGTCTTCGCGGCGTGGCGCCCGGAACCGAACAGCATGTCGAAGGCGACGCGCGGGTCGCGGATCATCGGCAGCGGCTCGTTCGGCGACGCCCAGCTGATCGTGTCGGTGTAGGCGCACGAGTAGTTGTAGGTGCAGCCGCCGGCCTGATCGAGGTTCTCGATGCAGAACTGCATCGACGGCATCGGCGTGGTCCTGGCCGAAGCGCTTGCGCGTAGAGCTGATCCATCGACGTGCCGGCGAAGAGATCCGACCCGTTGGTCTGCTTCGGGTGCGACTGCGTGAGGAACACGGCGCTCGAGCGGAAGTGATCGCCGCCGATCTCGGGCAGCAGGAACGCCTCGGCGTTCCGCACGTCGGTGTTGCTGACGATCGTCATCTGATTGCGGAACTTCTCGAGCGTGCTGAGCGGATTGTCGGGGACCAGCGTGAAGTCGCGTCCCGTTGTCTCCGGCGCGAAGAGGAACTTGCTGGCGCCCCAGTTGTTGCAGCCGGCCAGGCCGTGCACCTCCTCGATGCACACCAGCCGCGCTGCGATCGGCGGTCGCCGCGCGGACGGCGCCGCGGCCGCCGGCACCATCGCATCCAGGAACGGCAGCGCCACGGTCGCGCCGACGCCCGCGCAGGAACGTCCGGCGGGGAACTGCTTTCTCAGTGATGAAATGTCACGTGTCGTCTCCTTTATTCGATGATGTCAGATCTGCAGATTGCAGATTGCAATGCTGATTGCACTTCGGTCAATCTGCAATCTGCAATCTGTAATCTGAATCTCATCGTCCCGCCTCGGTCGTAACCGGTTCTGCGCGCTTCATCTGAAACGCGTCGCTCTTGATCACGCCGAGGATGAACGACGACATCTTGTAGCTCGTTGGCTTCCGCCGCCTTGGCGATGACGCCGCACCGTTGGCTGATCGAAGTACTCGACCCGGCGGCCCAGCGCATACGCCATCAGGTTCTCCGTGAACGTCCGCACCAGCGGCATCGGCCGCTTCATCAGCGCGGTGAGCAGTTCGGCCGGCCGGCGTCACCGGGCGTGCCGTCGTAGAACTCGCCCTTGGTGTCGAGCGGCATGCCGTTCTCGCGTTCGCGCCACTTGCCGGTGACGTCGAAGTTGTCGAGCGCCAGGCCGATCGGATCCATGAAGCGGTGGCACGAGTTGCAGGTCGGGTTGGCCCGGTGCATTTCCATCCGCTCACGCGTCGTGAGCATGTGGCCGTTCTTCGCCGACGGCCGTCTCGTCGAACGCCGGCACGTCCGGCGGCGGCGGCGGCGGCGGCGTGCCCATCAGCACTTCCATCACCCACTTGCCGCGCAGCACCGGCGACGTGCGGTTGGCGAGCGAGGTCTGCACGAGCATGCTGCCCTGTCCCGAGCAGTCCGCGACGCGTGTCGTCCGGGTACTTGACGCGGCGGAACTGTTCGCCGGCGATGCCGGGAACCCGTAGTGCCGCGCCAGCCGCTCGTTCGACGAACGTGTAGTCGGCGCGGAACAGATCGAGCAGGCTGCGATCGTCGCGCACCAGGCTGTTGAAGAAGATCTCGGTCTCGCGCCGCATGTCGCTGGCGAGGTTGTCGTCGAAGTTCGGGATAGTTGTTGGGATCCGGATGGACCTTGTCGATGTCCTGCAGCCGCAGCCACTGCGCCGCGAACCGCGACGCCGAGCGCCTCCGCCCTGGGATCGGCGAGCATGCGCTTCGCCTGCTTCTCGAGCACGCCCGGCGCGCGACAGCTGCCCTGGTTGGCGAGCGCCAGCGAGTTCCTGATCCGGCAGCGTGCCCCATAGGAAGAAGGATAGCGCGCGACGCCAGATCGACGTCGGCGACCCGATACGTGCCGCCCGGCTTCGCCGCCTCGGGCTCCTTCTCGAGGCGGAAGATGAAATGACGGGCTGACGAGAATCGCTTCGAGCGCTTCGCGCACGCCGCCGTCGAAGCCGCCTTTGGCCGCGCCCTTCTCGTAGAACGGCATCAGGCGATCGATTTCGCTCGCGGTCAACGGCCGCCTGTACGCCTCGCTGCCGAGCCGCGACACGATCTGCCGCGCGCACGGCTTCTCTTCGCTCGAGCCGTCGGGCGGCACGAGAAGATGCGCTGACGGCTCGGCGTCTCCGAGATCCCGGTGATCCGGTACGGTCCCTTGATCGTCAGATCGCGGACATGCGGCAGCGTCGTGATGCCCGGGCCACCGGAGCCGCCGCCGGCGAACGACCAGTCGTGCGGCCGGATCGAGTCCTCGTACGGACCATCGAGCTTGCGCACGAACGCCGCGGCAACGCGATGCTGTCCGGCGCGGACCACGATCGGCTCGGTGCGCACGACGCGTCCGCCGCGGCCGTCGGCGCCGCCCGCGGGTCCCGGTTCGTATCGAGCAGCGCGAGGCGCTCACCGTTGATCGGAGATGTCGATGTCCTCGAAGCGCGCGTTCGATCCCGAGACCATCGAGATCTCGAACACGTACTCGGCGTCGGCCGGGAACACGTGCTCGACGACCATGCCGCCGCGGGTGCCGAACGGCGCACCCTCGACGTGGTCCCACGGATGCTGCGAGAGGTAGCCGGCGCTGGTATAGGTGGAGTCCACCGACGGCGCGTGACGATCGCCGATCGCCATGCGGCTGATCGCCGCCGCGGCGTTCAGGTACGACTCGAGCAGCGTCGGCGACAGCGCCTGCGCGTCGGCGATGTTGTCGAAGTTCGCGCTCTTGGTGTCGAGCGGCAGCCAGTTGCCGGCGTCGACGTCGAGGTCGAGCAGATCCGCGATCGCGCGCGCGTATTCGGATCGATTCAAACGCTGGAACGTGCGCACGCCGGGATTCGGCTTCGCCGCACTGGCGGCGTCGACCGTGGTCTCGAGCGTCGAGATCAGCTTGGCGTGAGATCGCCGCATCGGGGCGCGGCGACAGCGGCGGCGGCATCATGCCCGCCTGCAGCTTGCGGATCATCGCTTCCGGCGACCTCGGCGTGATCCGCCGCGCGCGCGACGTCGAACGACGCGAGCGACAGGTAGGATTGAGGTTCCGCATTCGCTGAAGATCTCGATCTGGCCACCGGGCAACCATGATATTCTTTTGTCGACCGGTGGCGTGGTGACGTCGTTAACACGGTCGGAACGGAATAACATTCACGCGCGGGAGAGGTCGAGGTGATTGATATTTTTTCTCCGATGCCCACCGTTCGTCAATATATTGACTCATGAGAATGCAGAAATGATGGATCAGCTCTCATTGAAGACGAGCGGTTCCCGCCTGTGTACGGCGCGTTTTGCAACAAACCAACGAGCAGGTTAAGACCGAACACGCGGCGCCCCGAACAATTATTTGCGCAGAAAGCGATAAATCCCGGGAGCGCGGGCGGCTGCCCTCTCGCATTCGAACAAAGTCTTCGTTCCTAGGATGCGCGCAGCGGTCTTGGTGCGCCAACTTCGTGGACCGCACTTGAGCACGTGGCCGTGATGCAGCAAGCGATCGAGCATGGCGCTGACCGCGGCGACATCGCCCAGCAGTTTGCCCCAGTCTTCGACCGGGCGGTTCGAAGTGAGCAGCGTGCTGAAGCGCTCGTAGCGGCGCATGATGATTTCCAGCAGATCCTCGGCGGCGGTGTGCGGCAGTTTGCGCATGCCGAAGTCGTCGATGATGAGCAGCGGCACGGTGGCCACCGATTCCATGTACTCTTTGCGCGTGCCGCCGGCGACCGCGTCGGCCAGTTCATCAAGCAGGACGTGCGTTTCGCGATACAGCACTTTGTAGCCCTGCTGGATGGCGCACTGGCCGATGGCCTGCGCCAAGTGGCTTTTGCCGGTTCCGCCGGGGCCGAGAAACAACGCGTCTTCGCGCTTGCTGATGAATGCGGCGGTGGCCAGATCGAAGCACCAGACTGCGATTCATCTTCGGATTGAAGGTGAAGTCGAAGTTGTCGAGGGTCCGGTCGGCATCGCGAAAGCCGGCCTGTTTGCGGCGGCGCTCGAGCAACCGGTCGGCGCGGCGAGTGAGTTCGTCGGAGACCAGGCACGAGATCAGAGTCGATGGGCAGCCATGGCTTCGGCCTGGGCCTGACGCAAGGCGGGTTTCGAGCACTGCGGCCATGCCGCCGAGGCGCAGTTGGCGCAGCGCGCGGTCGAGTTCGATGAGGTTCATGATGGATTCTCCTTGGCTTTGGTTCGGCTTTCGATGAGGTCGCGATAGAGCGTGAGCTGGCGGATCAGCGGATCGACCTGTCGCAGAGCTCAGCGGCAGTTGCGGGTTGCGTTCCAGGTAGCGGCGCACGAAGCGATAATTGCTCGACGCCGGTTTCCAGCGCCATGGCGCAAGCTTCATCGGCGGCAAGCGACGCCGTACTTTTTGGTCAGGCGCAGCACGCCGAGGATGCGGCGCACCGCTCCTCGCCCGGGTTTGATGCATGGCCTGGCACAAAGCACCCAATGTGCGGTCCGGCGATTTCGGCGCGGCGCAGTAGCTGTTGCGTGCTCAACGGTGTTCGCTGTGGGACGATCTTGTCGTTGAATGCGGTGGCGTCCGCGCTGTTGCCGCAAGTGCTCGCGCAGCAGTTGCCCGCTGAGCGGATCGATCAACCGCACATGCGCGTCATTCCACTGCACCTGAACGCGGCGTCCGATCCAGCCCGGAGGCGCGCCATAGTATGCGGCCTCGACTTCGACGCAGCCGTCCAGATGCACGGTGCGCTCGCCGTATTGGTAATAGCGGAAAGGTTCCAGCGGCAGACGGCAGCAGCGCCGGACGTCTCTTCGGCGAACATCGCCGCGACTTGCCGCTTGGTGGTGCCGTGAATGCCGCGTGTCGGCCCAGCGCTCTTCCCAGTGATCCAGATACGCCTGCGCTTCTTCCAGGCTCTCGAAGCGCTGACCCTTTCAGCGGCGTCTTTCTGCGCATGGCCGACGCCCGATTCGACCTTGCCTTTCCGGTCCGGATCTCGCACGCGGCACGGCAAAGCGACCGCGCCGTAATGCTTCAACACGTCGCGGTAGAGCGGATTGAGCGTGGGATCGTAGATGTCGGGCGTCAGCACGCCTTCGCGGAGATTATCCAGCACCACCACGCGCGTGGCTCCGCCCAATCGGCGAAACGCCGTCTCGTGCAACTCGGCCCAGACGCGCGAACTGGAGCGGAACACCAGCAGCCGAACGGATTTCCGGCTGTGGCCCAAGCGTCATCACGAACAGCCGCGTGCGCCGGTACTTGCCGCTCTGCGGATCGCGCACCATGGGGCCGGTGCCGTAATCCACCTGAGCTTCTTCGCCCGGAGCGGTTTCGATCACCACGCGGGCTTCCGGCGCGGACGACCCGCACAGCTTCCGCACGAAGCGCTTGACGCTGGCGTAGCGTCCCGCGAAACCGTGGCCGTCCACCAGGTCCTGCCAGATGGCCATCGCGTTGCGACCCTTCGCCAGCTCGGCTTCGATGAACTCCCGGTAGGGTTCGCAAGCGCTCGCCGAGGGGCTGCGGCCTGGTTGCCGAGGCGGTTTTCCGGCCTGGCAGAGTCGGTGGACACCTCTATGGCCGGTTTTGCCGGCATTCCGTCCCCAACCACCCGGCGGACGCACCGCGATTCCCGCAGCCCGGAGATAGGCTCCGGCGGTTTCGCGGCGAATATGTGCCGCTCTCTCAATGCGCCGCAACGACTCATCCCCAGTCGCCAGGTCCCGCGCCACGACCTGCCGCCGCCTTTCTTCGCTCGCGATCATTGTTTCTACGCGGCCGGAGCGTAAAACCCTCGCCGTCACAGTCACGTCCCGGTTCAGCGGATCTCCTGTGGCCGAAGTTTTCGCGCGCGTCCAATGCGCCGGCTGGTTTTGGGTGTCCCCGGATAGTAGGGTGATAGGCGATCTTCCTGGCGTCGTCGGAACGTGTTCATGCAGCATTTCCGGTCGTTGGTGTCGGGCCGATCGATTCTGATCACGAGGCAGAGCTATCGGCGCTGCGACCGTTCAAGCATGCAGCAGGTCAGCGACCGCCGATTGTCGGGCTTCGCAAAGTTGGTGATGGAAAACGCGCCAGCGTGTCGAGGTCCTGGAACAGGAACACCACGCACGGCGGGTACTCCGGGCGAGAGCAGGAACAGATGATTGGCGCGAAGTTGAACCTGAGGGGAACCAGTAGCGAGTGGCGGCAGCCTCCGGCCCACAAGCAGCGCCGTTGGAGTGGAAGTCTTCGGTGGATTCCTTCTCTGCGGAGGTAGTACGCATGAAAAGCGGCGCCCGACCGGGCCGGATTGTTACCGCCTGGAAAGAGAATTGCATATAGTTCTGGCTCTTACCGCCTCTCTACCTATTATGTTAGGCAAAATGCTTCATGAAAGCAGACCTACGCGCTCGGTGAGACAAGTTGCGCGGAAAAAACGCAATGGTGACGGCGATATTCATGCTCAGCAAACCCATGGTGGTGGCGAGCACTTCTTGCTGGATCATACCGTTTGCCAACGCGTGGTCCCACGCCAGTAGGGGCGAACAGGCGCCTTGCTTTTGAGATTAGATAGAAGGACCGAGAGGAAACTGCGCGCCGAGGAATCACGACAGGTGGACACTTCGTGTAGCGTCTCCTGATTGAGATGTGTACCGACAACGTTTCATTACGAAAATGCTATTCTCGGGTCTTCATGAGTATTTATCATGCCTGTTTCCTTAGCGGGAATAAACGTGACTCTTCAATATTCGATTGCCGGAGGTGCGCGGGTTGATTGATCGCGCCGCCGAGTTGACGGGCAAGAATCGGACGGATTCGTGCTCGAGCGGCCTGTCATGCGCAGAGGACGCGCTAGATCGCACGGTGTTTGTAACATGCAAGGCTCGATGGCGAGTTCTGGTAAAATGATGGCCTGCTTAAAGCGAATGAATGTTTGTAGTCGGAGCTTGAGACACCGCGCCCTGAAAGGAGTGCGGGGTCACTTTTCGCTGCTTCGCTTCTGGCTGGTCGGGGCACCGGTCTGAGGCTTTCTTCACCTGCGCGCGAGGTCGCCGGGACGACCGACAAAGGTGCCGGGCGCGCCAATCAGGCGTGAGCAAGTGCGTCGCGCGCACCCGCCGCTTGCCGAAGAGGATGGGCGAGCGTGGCAATCCCGGCCACTTGCGCGGTTTCCCGCTTGGGGGCGCTGGACTGCGGAAAGCGTGCTCTGGCAGGTTCAGGCGCAATATGCCGATCCGATCTGGCGGTTGGCATTTGCCCTGCTCTGCTGTGGGACCGCGCTTATCAGGGATGTGGTGGCGAAGCGCAAGCACCTGCGATGGGGCGCGCCGGTGGTTCGCGGTGGCTGACGCGATCGGTATCCGCGGAATCGGTTTACGCCGTGATGGAAGAGGCCTGAAATTTATCTCACGTTTGAGCCGCGATCGAAGCCTTTGGTGAACCAATGACAGCTTGTGGTCACTTGGCTGACGTGCGCGCTACGCTCTCCCAAAGGAACCCGACGGTCTGGGATCGCCCGCAAAGATCGAAGAAAACGTACGCGCCGGTGAAGCACACTGGCCTGTGGTTCTGCGGTTTTTGCGTCCGCCTGACCGGATTGCTACTGCCCGGTTTTTAGCGAAGTTCGCGCCAGTCGACGCCCACCGCTGGTGTCGCCGGAGCAGGAAGCTAACGCGATCGTGCTCACTCCCCTGACTGGAGCAGGACGGTCCATGCAGCGCGGCTATCTGCATTCTCTCCGCGCCATCTCCCGCCTTGGAAAAGTTCTTCCTTCTCGCAGTGGCGGCTTTCCACCTGGCGGGCGAGAACGCGTTTGATGCGGCGGCTTCTGCCGGGATTTCCTCTTGACGCCTCGTAGAGCCAGCCATCGAAGGATGATCCTCTCGACGTTTTTCTTTTTCATGCGCTCCTCCTTCGCCCAGCCAACTGACTTCCAGCGGCGGTCCTCCTCGGTCTTTTTGATGAAGCCGTGAAGCAGCACCATGCTGCCCTGCTCTACACAAAAAAGAACCCAGAGTACCCGGCCGCGTGGCAAAACCACTCCTCACCTCCCACAACCCGCGGCCCAGCGACGAACCATTGCATGCTCACTGGCCATGGTAATCAATGATCTTTATCAGTCCTTTCGCTGATCGCCTTCCGGTCCTCCGGCGCAAGCTCCTTCAACCACTCACGCACCGGCTCTGCCGCTATCCAGACGGTAGAAGCGTGCCGGCAGGCGCTTCAACCCGACTCAGCTTAATCGCACCACCTGGTAATTGCTATTTATATCGTTCAATCGCGACTGCTTAACTACCCAACTCCTGGCCCGTCCTTATTTTCCCCGCCCCCGCCGCGCTTTAGTTCTGAATCCTCGTGCTCCGCCTCGCAACCGCCTCTTATCCCCGTACGACTCAGAAGTTGGCTCTGACGCTCATCAACCGCGCGGCGCCTGACGTTCCGGAGTCCTCAGCGCACGCCACGACGATATCTAAAGAGCGCAAAGAGCCCATGCAGCGACTAAACGTGGAACCCACGCCACGGTCAAAACGGCTTCTGCTTCTGGGGATCGCGAGAATCAAGAGCAACCCGCGCGCCCAAGTGGAAGAAAAAGAAGGAAGGAAGCTGATAGGGAGTTTTTAGAAGACTCTAGCCCGAAGTGCGTCCGAACTTTCGCTTTTCGGCGTCCTTCCGGATTGTCGCTGCCGTGACTGCCGCAATTCTGCGTCCGCTTCCGGGTTGACTTTCAGCGCGGGGCTCAGTCGTCCGCGATGGGCGCCGTGTAGCTCGCGGGCGCACCGTTGGCAATTGAGTGAGTGAAGCATTGGTCGCCAAACCCAAACCGTGTATGATCGGCTGGCAGTCAGTTGCCGACCCAGCCAGGTGCCACGGTGCTTCACACGTTCCGGGGAACCATCCTGGCTGCAGACGTTAGAGGTCAGTGCTGATTTTCATCTGAAGAGTACGTTTCAGCGGATGAGCGGGTTTCAAAAAGAGTGCCATCGCCGAAGCCGTTCGCTCGCCAGTCATATCTCCAAGACATTTGAAGTAGCTGTTGCGCAGTGGAGTGTATTGCGGTTCCCGCGTTCGTGATCGTCCTGAGAAAGATTATTGATGCGCGACAGCGGTTGCCGCCAGAGTGGGCTGGAACGTCGCCGCCTGGTCAAATCGTGATCTCATGGCGGCTGCAAAGGGCTAAAGGACGAAGAGATCGCGGTCCCAGCAGCCGCTCTGTCAACCGACGTTCTACGCGCGACCTGGGCTTACACACCCCACCCTCTCATCCACGGCAGGACTGTCGGCTGCTGGGCAGTACGAGCGGGCGGCATTTGTCCGCCGCTTCTGCATCAATTCTGACTGATGTGCATCGGACCGCGCTGAAAGATCATGCGGACGCGCTTATGCGGCACGTGGTGGCACCAGCAGTGGCAACAGAGGTTCGTAGCCTGGGAGACACGGTCTTTAGCCGACGTCGTGGAACTCATATTGCCACTACCCAGATCGTGACTCGACGTCCAGAGCAACCTGCGGCGCCCACGAACCAATAGTAGGTAGTAGCGAAGAGTTTGTTTCGGCTGCGCCGGATTGAACAGCTTGTGATCTATGGTACAAAGCGGCGTTGGCGTTACAGGAGAATGATAGCTGGTAAAAGAGGTTTTTCTCTCCTCAATGGGTATGTCTCCAAAACAGGCATGGTTTCAGGCGATGGCGATCGAACATCGGCGAGGTTTCGGAGCACTCCTCTAGCTGCAACCAATTTATCAGCCAACCTGGGCTGCCGGTCGGAAGTGCGGGAGAAGATGCGCGACAGCGACCGGAGAAAGAATAAAGCCGACAGTGCGAACAGACCGCCAGCCGCCGGCAGTTCAAAGCACAGCAGATCGATCCAGGGGAGCGAATGATGATTGGTAAAAGCCCCGACGCGGGGAGCAGCCGCGGGCAATACGTAACTGAACGAAGTATCAAT
>ERZ1370068.3315-contig-2430_pt1 | contig 59131 bp, 111 predicted proteins | sample MGYA00561227_ERZ1370068 | MGnify/ENA primary metagenome ERZ1370068 (study PRJEB38410, sample SAMEA6850437) | metagenome | study: Metagenomic assessment of the ecological functions of the soil: analysis of the soil microbiota associated with the... | reverse complement strand
AAGCCGCTGCATTGCTGAAGACCGCGAACGATCGGCGTGCGCCTCGAATCGGAGACGCATCAAAGCTCCTCCATTGAGGATCACCGTCGAAGGTGGAGCGAGCACACCGGGCGACCGCATCAAGCTGATCGGCCTTGAAGACGAACACGGGCATTCTGCGTTCAGGCCACGCCGAGCTTCGCCAGATTTCCGGTCGATGGATCTCCCAGCGGTAACCCACCGGTCGAGATCACGGTTTCGCCCGGCCCGCATGTCGTGGATGAGCGCGGATGGATACGTGCAGGCGCAATTCGCACCATTTGGCTGCTGAGGTGGGCGGACGAAAGATTCAATCCTGACGCTCGAGAAGACGCCACCCATCACGAAACGGTGGTGGTTTTGGGCGAAGTGCGCCGTTGTCGCTTTGCCGTGACGCTCACGATCTTGATTGCTCAACCCTGAGCGATTCGAGCAAGGGAACGGATCGATCCAGGCGTCATTCGCGCACCTCTCGTTACCTTCTAGCTTCCCATGCGGGGGTCGGCGAGAGACCCCAACGCAATACGCCCGTTTTGGGACATTGAGCTAGGCTGTTGATAGCCCGCTGACCGCTTTTCTGGGCGGTCAGTGGGGAGCGCAGTTGTACTTTGAGCTTTAGAGCGTCGGACGGAGGGGCGTCCGATTACCCCCAAGTCGAGGTCATCGCCGGCAAGTACCTGGCTGAAACGCCTGGTGAAGGCGGCATGGGCTCCGTCCTCGAAGCGGGAGCACCTCGCTTCGCTAAACCCATCGCGATCAAGTTCTCAACCCCGGGATGTCAAATGACGATCATTCTCAGCGCTCTTCGAACGTGAGGCGGCCGCGACGTTGCGCAGTCGTCATGTCGTGCGTGGATGGATAGCCAGAGTCCACGCCCGAAGGCGTGCCGTACATGGTGATGGAGCTGCTCTCTGGCACCGACCCGCAGGCTTAGAGCGCGAGCTGACGTCGTCAGATGCCGTCTAAGCCGCGAAGCGGTCGATTGCGTCCTGCAAGCATGTGGAGCTTCGCGGAAGCGCACGATGCAGATCGTTCATCGCGATCTCAAGCCGGGAATCGGAGCTTTCGCGCGTGAAGACGGCGATCGCGTCATCGTCAAGGTGTCGACTTCGGCATTCAGTTCTGCAACGGCGATGATGTGAAGCTGACATCGGCGGGGGCGATCGGCGGCACCGCGCTCTACATGTCACCGGAATAGATCCGTGGAGACGCCCTGATCAGATGCACGCCTGGGATATTTTCGCGCTGGCGTATCTCACGAGCTGATCATGGACACCGTGGATGGCATCGACGCGCGGCCGCCAGGCGATCGTCGCGAGTCGGTCCCCGGATCTTGCGAGCCATCGTTCCCTTCTGGTCTCGAGGGCCTCGGCAAAGCATGATCGCATGGTAGATGTTTCGGAGAGGAAGTCCGACTGAATCGCCAGTTCTCGATCCTCGAGCTCGCGTGGGCGATCGTTTGCTTTGAGCAATCCGGTCGGCGTTGAGGTCAGTCGCGAAACCTCGCGCGTCGAAGCTTTCTGCCAGCTGGTCGTGATGTGCCAGATCTGCCAATGATCAAATGCACCCCACCGCGCCGATTACAGTCGACGGAGCTCCCCACCGAGTAGCTTGAACGCGCCGTTCCACAGTGGCGGCTCATCTGAGTGCGGCGGATCGATCGAGCGATGGCGGTGGAACATGTCGAGGCAAAGTGGCTACGCTGCGAAACCTGAGCGTGAATGCCACGATAATGGCCAGCACGATGACGCAAACATAGAACTCGAAGCTAAAATGGCCCTGCGTGTTCTCAGTGTCGTCGCAGCGTCGGAACGCTCGCGATCTGGGTGGGAAGCTGGGGCTGATCGTGCTCGCCAACGTCACTATGAAAACGCAGCTGCCAAACGACAGGCACATAAAACGAGCGGCATATCGAGCAGTACGACGACGTTTCGTTTTGTCAACATGGAGCTGGAGCTCCCACATCCACGATGCCAACACCATCTGTAATCGTCTAGCGACAATTTCGATACTGCAGTGACTGATAGCTCGGCAAAACGGTAACGGCAATGATAAGTCGCTGAAACAGCCGCTCCACCACACTGGTAGTCCGGCCATGGTGGGACGCACGCGCCGCCAACGTTTAATCGAACACACGCCTGGTCGTCGCACCGGGCAAAACCCTCCAGCACTTCCGCGCAGAACCAATCAATCCCTCCTTTCGAAGTGAAGAAAATCTGCCAGTCCGACTGGCGCAGGGAAGACCCGTGGCGGCGGCGTCTCCAAACCGATCGCCGTCGTCGTTTTTGCGCCGTGCGCCATCTGGCTACGCCATCGGGCGCGGTGCTTTTGCGCTGACCAGGCGGATGGCGCCGGTACGTGTCGGCGACGGTGATTTCTCCGCCCGTGGTGTTTACGGTGTGACGGCGGTGTCCCGTGCGGACAATCTTGAGTGTCGAGCGCGATCCGCTGACTTCCAGACCTGCGCGTAAGCGCCGTGAGATTGCGTCGAAGCAGATCTGGCGATCTTGATCGCCTTGTCGTGCTCTGTTGACTCTGGTGATGGGCGAGCGCATCAGTCGGCGATCGTCATCGAACAAACGCGTCTTTTGCGTAGCCGATCCGACCGACGCATCAGTATCGCGAAAACGCGGCAGCTTTTGTTTTGCTGGTGACACACCCTCATGGTTCTGATTCTGTTCATTAGCGAATGCCTGGCATGGCGATGCGAAGGCGGGCGACGTGTGTGGGCCCCGAACGGCAAGCGGGATCGCCCGAGGTCACAAAGTGCATCGAAAGAGTGGCACGTGAATCGGAGTTTCGAGCTGATGTTGGAGCGTGCGGTGACGATGGAGCTTGTCATGACGCTTGGTGACACGCCCCTCCCAACTGATGTTGAATCGCCAGGTGCGTGTGCGACTGGGAGAAGGTGTCTTCGCCCACTGGATGGTACGCGTCCGCGCTGGACAGCGCGACTTCCGCGAAACCCGGATCATGCCTGGTACCAGCGCGTTTCGAGCACGTCATGAAAAAGAGGAGGTGAGCTGAGCGATCGCGCGCGATCGCGATTGTTCGCTAATGATTATCCATCGCTCGGGCTGAACGGCATTTGAGAGTCGTTGGGCGCTGAGCGGCGCCGCTGGGGACGCGCCGGCATGTCGACGAACTTCTTGATAGCTGCTCGGTGAAATCCCTACACAGCGAGGGCAATAACGCCATGCTCAATTCAATGTGAAATGGGTTGCGCTTTGGCGCGATTTCGACCGCACAGCACTTCGGTGGTCGCCGCCCGCTGGTCATGAGTTTCACCTAAATTTTCGGCATCGCCTGCTGAGGCCGAACATCCTACGCGGCGTTCTCGACGACGCTTCTCGCCGCGTCGATCGGACGCTGGCGTCAGTCGCGCGTCAAGTCAACCTCACCGGGGTTGCTCATTTGCTTCTCCGCCATCGCCGGGCACACCCGCCAAAGCGCTTCTCGCGCACCAACCCCAGCGGCCGAGCGGTCGCCGCGGGGATCCCCTCAATTCCTCAGGGCCACTTCAAACGCGTCGGCGCTCGTAGAGATCATGGCAGGCGGCATGCGTGAAAACGCAGTTAATCGGGGGTGACACTGGTCAGCGGGCAGAACTTCCGGCCGCCCCGAAAGCGCTCAGCTGCGGTATAACGACTACGTCTGGCAGCTGGCCACCACGGCAATACGAGGGATCAATCGCCGTCCCCATCGCCACCGGCGGCTGGTGTTAGGGAAAACCCATCAAACGACGCTGGCAGACCGACACAGTGCGATGTCTCGGTGGTAGATGCAAGACCGCACTCCATTATTGGGCTGACTGACACCTTCTGCCAGCGGTGCAACCCTACGCGAAGGTGAAGCAAGGGACCATCGATCGCGAGCGCTCGATGGAGGGCTGTGGAAGCTGTGCGTGCGGTACGTGGGACTGCGGTCTTTTCGGTCTCGCTCGCGGAATTCCTCGTGCCTTGCGCTGACGAGCACCACGCGGTGCCGCGCAACCGACGGAAGTGACCGTGGCAGATCAGCCACCGACCCTGGCTGCGGTGAGTAATCTCCTCTGCGGGGATCTCTGCAGGGCGCCCGAGAGCCGCTCGACGTCGCGCCAGAAACGGGGGCACTGGGGAGTGCATCGGCCCCATCGAGCGCCAAACCCCCACAAGACGACTCCGCTAGATCGGAACGCTCGTCGTGGTTCCCGAGAGCGATGGTGCGGGATCAGGCAGCGAGGCGCAAGGCAACCCGTCAAAGTGATCGTTGCGCGCAATCACAAGAAGCCAACCGAGTGCGTCGGCGACAACCTCACGGACTGCATCATCGCCAACGCGGAGCGTTCTCGTTCGTGGATCACCAACGCGCAACGCGACTTCCGATACGCATGCTCAAGGATTGCATCGGAACACCATGTCCGTTTGGCACGACGTGCATCGCGGCAGGCAAGTGCGCGTCGAACGAGTGCGTGCCGGGTAGCGGCGACACCTGTCCACTCCCTCCAGTCGATGGAGGGGCGGTGTGATCGGTGTTGACGTTGGCCGGCGCCACCGCCCGTAACGGATGGTGGGCGTGGTGACGGTCGGACCGCCGCTCGTTCCGGCCCGCAAAGTGCGCCGACGGGCGGTCCCGGGATCGATGGAACGAGGCGCTGTCTGGCTTGCTCGAGGCACCAGTAGCACCCAGCGCGAGCCTGTTCGCGGCTTCCGACACAACGCTCTTTTTATGTGCACCCAAACCAATCCAAGCAAGGTCGTCGCCCAACCCAAAAACGGCAGCGGCCGCAACCGCGCGATGCATTCAAGGTTGTCCAAGGGTGCACGACATGCATCAAAGCGATTGCCGTGCGATGGGCCCGGCGTCGCGGGTCGGCTATCAGCGAGACGATTCCCAAAACGTCTATACGAATGACAAGATCGACGTAAACCGTTGGATGTCCGCGAGATGGCACCCCCTGCTGTCCCCAATCCAGTCCGAAATCATCAGCGCGTCAATCGGACCTACGAGCATCTCGCGGATCTATGCCGGGACATCGATTCGGATGTCTGGCGCCTGAGCGCCGCCACCCGCAACACAGCCATCCCTTCAACATCTTTTGGCGGCACAACATCCGGCCCTGCGCCTTGGCGTCGGAAGGCGCGGCGTTGGCAGCTGCTTCACGGACGGCAGCAAACGCGCCTCCCACGCCCTGCGCACGGAAGCTGGGACCTGCCACCGTGTAACAACGGTGGTAGGAGGCCAACGAATGCCTTCTTCCGCGAACGAACGGCCCAATCTCTCTCGCAGCCGGCGATAACAGGCTCGGCACGCTCAACAGCGGCGTGATGACGAATGTTCTCATCGGCACGTGGAAGGTGAGCGCCTTTGCCAGTGGACGATGCGTTCTACTGCTTCGTCGGTCACACGAACAACGACAGCTTGGACGCGATCGATCACCGACCTCGATCGAACGCCGAACGGCAAAGCACCCGGAAGAGATCTTCGACAAACCGGAGCGAAGTCGTCACGCACCTCGCGGTGCGATCCCGATCCCGTCACGGGGTCTCTATTATCGGATGACCAACAACGCTGGGGCGGGACCTCCTCGGCTCACGTAAAGCTCGTCGCGCGACCGAAGATCCCCACCCCCGCCACACAATGGCGAGCGCGAACGACTTTCGTGCTTCGGCTTGATTCTGATCGCGATGCTCAGTGTGGTCAAATCCGTACGAGGCGCGGTACACACATGCGCATGACGACCGCTCATGACTTCCTGGCAGCGAAAGGGCGATTCGAGGCGAAGAGAAGAAGCTTTGCAGACTACGAAGGTCAGGTGCAAAGCTCGTCGTAAACGTAGCCTCGAAGTGTGGGCTGACCCCGCAGTACACGGCCTCGAGGACTCAACCAGAAGTATCGCGAGAAGGGCCTTGCGCGTGCTCGGCTTCCCCGCGAACGAGTTCGGCGCGCAGGAGCCCGGATCGAACGAAGAGATCGCTGCATTCTGCACGACGAACTACAACGTCTCGTTCGACATGTTCTCGAAGGTCGTTGTCGAAGCGTGATCGGCATTCATCCGTTCTTCGATTGGCTCACGAGGAGACGGGCGGGCGACGATCCGATGGAACTTCGGCAAATTCCTCAGTCGGAAAGAACGGCGAAGTGCTCCATCGCTTCGACCCGACGTGGAGCCGGACGCAACCGAGATCACGAAGGCGCATCGAAGACGCGCTCACCTGAGCGCCATCTTGCTCCTCGAGAGCAGTGTCGGCGAGCGCGCGACGTCTTCGATCGTCAGCGATGCCATCGTAGAGCGCACGACCCACGATCGCGGACTCGACGTTCGGCGATCGCGGCCGGCGTGGAGATGTGCTTTCTAGTCGAGACACCCCCGACGCAATGACGGGGAATGGCGAGCGCGCGGCGAGCGCGGCCGTGCGATGTTCGGCCCGGTGCCCATCCATCACGCGCGACGTCCGTGGTAGAGCACCAGCCGCGATCGGTGCACCTGCAGAGCGCGAGTACGACATCGATTGCGGCCACGCGCGAGACCTCCGTCATCCCTCGGTTGCGACGAGCGCTTCCTTCGCATCCACCGCGATGACGACGACGTTTGGGATGCGCGGTCGCGAGCGCACGCACAAGCTCGGGGATCCTTTACCGCCGCGGTACCGAGCACGACGCGTTGTGCTCCGAGCGCCAGGTAAGCCTCGAGCGCTTCACGTGTGCGCACGCCACCGCCGCACTGAAGCGATTCCGCTGGCGTTCTCCGCGCGATCGCGCGAATGGCTGCACTCTGCATGGGTCGTCCAGCCTTCGCCCCTGCGAGGTCGACGACATGAAGACGTTCCGTGTGCGCGGCGAAGCGCGCGCGACCGCGGGCGAGATCAGTCCGAATAGATCGTGGATCTCGTCGTAGCGCACTTGCTTCAGGCGCACCGCCTTGCCATCGAGCAGATCGATCGCAGGAAGGATGTGCATCTCGCGTCCGCGCCTCTCTTACTTACTTGGCGTCGAAGCGATGCGGAGCGCGCGATCGCGCGAGCCCCGCGCGTTGGCTCTTTCGGGGTGAAACTGCACGCCGATGATCGTTGTCCCGCGGTGGACAGCGCTTGCACCTCTCGCTCACCTTCCCGTCGATGGCCGCGGCTTCCTTTAGCGAGCCAGTTCGCTGGTCGCGGAGTGGGCGCGGGCAGAAAAATCGGAGGCGAGGATGCCCTCTTGGTTGCTCGCCTCCTCTTCCACCACGTCCACGCGATTCCATCCGATGTGTGTGCAAGGGCGCTCGAATCCCATACCCCGTTCGGATCGACGCGCCGGGATGGAGGACGTCGAGCGGGAGCCTTGGAGCACGCCAAGCGCCACGACTCCCTGGAGCCTCTTCGCTCGACTCCAGGCAGAATTTGAAGGCCAAGGCAGATGCCGAAGTAGGGCGTGCCCGACCGAATGCGCTCTGATCAGCGCCTCGCGTAGCCCCACTGCCACCATGATCGAGCGCGTCGGCGAATGCGCCGAACAGAGCCTTTTGCCCCGGGACGACGATCGCGTCGGCTCTCGATCGGTACGATCGCAGGGTCAGCTGTGGCGGTGATCTCCTTTGGCCCCGGGACGTTGTGCTCGAGGGCGCAGAACGCTGTGGATGTTGCCCACTTCGTCAGGTTTGATCCGCATTGGTTTGCATCCCCGATCCGTGTCGCCAACGATCCGTTACTCGCGAGTAAGAGTAGGCCATATGCACACCCAACAAACCCCCGTGTATTGTCTCGCCCGCTTATCGTCGCGGGTCGCGCATTGGTTTTGCACGTCTAAGAGGATCTGAAAATGCGTAACGCCTGTCGGTCTCGTTCACTGGTTGGTCCCGCTCTCATGCTCGGCCTGCTCGCACCCGTTTTGCAGTGGCTGCGGCGCTAAAAGGCGCGATGGGTGCAGCTGAGCGACGACCGGAGGCGCAGTGGGCGCCATGCCTGACCTCACGAAGGTCGAGGCCATCATGGCGTACGACTTCGCGGCCAATCTCAAGATCAACGCAGAAGCAGGCGCCGTGCCAGCTGGTACTGCCGCTGCGATCGAGCCTGCTTCGCGGATCAGATTGACGCTGACCTCGGGCCGCGTGTGGAAACATCGGCGAAGACCTCGGTCAGACGGGCGACTTCAGACGGTAAGGCCGCGCGCTGCTGCGCCTAAAGGCATGGCTGATATCAAGGGCAAGATGGGCGCGAACGCGAAGATCACCACCATCAAGGAGCCAACAAAGCGTTCGGGCAGACATGAAGGCGCAGCGCCGATTGCGCCGGCTCTGCGATGCGAAGGTGACGCCCGGCTCGGCGAAGGTCGAGTGTGAGCCAGGCAAGCTCGGGCAAGTGCGAGGCAAACTGGTGAAGGCTCATGCGATGTCGAGGCTGGCGCCAAGTGCGACGGCGAGTGCAAAGGCAGCTGCGACGCCGAGATCAAGGGCTCGTGCTCCGGCAAGTGCAACGGCAAGTGTAGATGGCAAGAGCTCGAGCGGCGCATCGTGCGCGGGGCAGCTGCGAAGGCGCGGCGAAGGCGGCACGGTCAAGGGCGAGTGCAAGTGGGCAAGTGCGGTGGTGACTGCCAGCTCAAGGCCGGCGCGAAGTGCGAAAGGCACCCTGCAGCGGCAAGTGCTCGGCCGAGATGAAGCTGCACCGAAGTGCAACGGCGAAGGAAGCCAGCCGCAGATGAGCGCCGACTGCAAGGCTCACTGCGATACGAACGTCTCCGCAAAGATGGAGTGCGCACGCCCGCGAAGGCTGGTCTCGCGATCACTGGCGCAGCCGATGCGAACGTTGCGGCGAAGTTCCGGCGGACGATCGATAGTTGAACCCTCGCACCGTGCTCAAGATCGCCATCGGTATGGGTGAGCGCGTTGCGAAGGTGGCCGCGAACGCCTCCGCAGTCGTTGAAGGTGTCTCCGGAAGCGTCACGATCGCGCGAGACGAGAGCGGTGATCCAGCGAAGGCCGGGCCTGGTCGCCAGTCAGATACCGCCTGCCTCGGAGACCTGTGGTGCAGCCGGCGGCTGGAAGCCTGAAGGCCAACGTCAGCAACGTGTCCGTCGATGTGGAAGGCGAGCGCGAGCGCAAGTGGTGGTGGAAGGAAGGGCGGCACCACCGCCCGAGCTCGCGAGTGATCGAAAACACGAGAGAAGACACGGGTGAGCCTCGCATCCGACAGGGGGTGGATGCAATGCGGACGGGCGATCGTCGTCGTCATCGTCGTCCTCTTACGGGGCGATGACGCAGATCTCCCGACCTCGAAGGCGCGCATCTTTTTCGGCGCGCTGTTCGCCCTCACGATGATCGTCGTTGCGTGCGCCGCGTGTGGACCGAAGAAGCCACCACCCGTCGCGCCTCCGTCGTCGTCATCGCAACCGTCTCGCAGCGATGCCCTGATCTCGCCAAGGTCGACGAGCTCGCGGCGTTCGATTTGCAAAGAGTATGTCCTGTCACGCGATGTACCGACAAGTCAGCAGCGGCACTCGCGGCGATGGAGATCAACACGCTCGCCGACAAGCTCGACGCGGAGTTCGGCATCGCATGCGCTCAAGTCGCGCACGATCTCGGAAACAAAAGCGGCGATTGGCGCAACGGCAATGACAGATGCGCGGCCGCGATCAAAGCTGGTTCAGAGTCACAAATAACAGCCGGTCCGAAGGCAACGGCGCAGCTCGTCGTTCGTCAACCGGTGTGTCTCGTCGAAGCCTCACTCTTAACCAAGTGCGCAAGCATCTGCGATTCCTCCGTCCCCGCCGGCAAGGTGCGTGCAGAGTGCGAACAAAAAGCAGGGTGCCACGCGGATGGAAGTTGTGAAGGCGCGTGCGAGCCAAAGGCGCGGTCAAATGCGAAGGTGGATTTGCAGTGGCACGTGGAAGGGATCGATCAAGGGAACGTGCGGCGGTCGTTGCATCGGCACGCGTGCGACGGCAGGAAGGTCAACGGCGTCGGTTGCTCTGGCGTATGCAAAGGGCGCGCCTGTGCGACAGAAGGAGCTGATCAGCGTGGTGAGTGCAAAGGGCAATGCACTGGCTCATGCAAGCCGTCGAAGCCCGGTATCTGCGATGGTGTTTGTTTCTGAAGAAAACGTCGAGCTCGCCGATGAAGTGTGCGGGTGAGTTCAAGCCCTGAAGTGAGCACGGACTGCCGCGCACGTTGTGATCCGCGGTCATCAACAAGACGGAATGCTCGACACCACAGGTCGGCTACGTCGTCACGGGGCGAAGGATAGAGAGATCGGCGAAGCGATGAAGACCGCGGTTCCGACAAATCGTTCCCAGGTCTCATCAAGATCCTCAACGAGGTTGGAGCGCACGGTCCAAAGCGTGCTCAACGCAAAGTTGATGATCGAAGGGAGCGCGCACGGGGTCAAAGATATGGCGTTTCGGGCGGAGCTGCGACCGCCGCTTGTCCGAGGCTCAGCTGGCCAAGTGCTTCGATGATCCGGTTCAAGAAGGCCGAAGCCTCCGCGCTCGTCGTGAAGACGGGGATCGATCGGGCCTCTGGCGTTCGCGACGAAGCCACGGCACGACGAGCTTCTCCATCGCCGCCGCCCACTGGCAAGAAGGACGACAAGAAGGAGCTGGATAAGAAGTAGCGCGGCGCGCGGTGCGTGGTGTGGCGGTGCGCAGCCCGATTAGACGAGCTTCATATCGGCGGTAATGCGCACGACGCCGTTCTCGAACGTCGCGTCGATCGTACATGCCGCTTCAGGCGCTACACGTACGAGACCGAGCTTGCTCACCGATGTGACACGTTGCTCGACGTTATTGTGCGATCTCGAGGAGCTTTGCGCGATACGCCTCCTCGGGCCGTTCGAACGTGGATCCAGCGCAGTGTCGTCAGCGAGCTCCGTCGCGTTGAGCTCGGAAGCAAGGCAAGGCTCTTCGACGAGGACACGCGCCACGCCTTTTCCACCCGGATGTTCGGAAGCGAAAGAGGTGCGGATTCGATCTCCACCAACGCTCAATCAAGAGCCGTACTTGATCGCGCGTTCTCGCGGAGCAGCTCGCCCGTCACCGGAAGCGCGGCGATCATCTGACTGCCATCGACGCCTGGCGAACATCGCGGTTGAAGTACCCTTGCACGCTCGTCACGAGGAGCGTCACGGGCGTTCCGCCACCGGTCTGAACGGGGTACGCCGATGTTGAACGTGAAGTCGTGCCATGCCGCTGCCAGCGGTACCATAATCACAACCCTTCTTCGCCACCCGAGGCGTGGAGGAGAGCGGCACTGCCGGGATGGGTTGGTCGTGGGATGTGCGGTTAGCCGAGCAAACCGTCATCTCACTGAAGACGCGCAGCGCCTCGAACCGCTTCGCTATCGCTTCTGACTGTAGATGAGCACGAGGCGTGTCCCACGCGAAGCGTGCCTCCTGATGATCTGGATGACTCGCCGATCGTCGACGAGTTCATGTGCTCGAGTTGCTCGAAGTGCATCGGAAGAGGCACCTCAAAATGCAGCGCGTTCGAGGCGAGGCGTCACGAAGCGGGAGGATCGCGCGTGCCGGTTGACGATCCGTGCTGGCGATCACGCCAAACGAGCACGATCGATCCGTCCGCCGTGGTGCTGAGATCGATCGGAGAGCTCGCCCCGATGAGGGCGTCCTGCATGGTCGACACGTTCCCCTAAGCGTAGTGTCCTGCGACGCCACGCAACCAACGTTGCAAACTGGGGATCAAAGGAGACATCGTGGTTTTGAGCGCACGACGTGACCGTTTTTCACTTGCTAACGGACGGTAACTCTTCTCGATGTGCATGCACTGATGCCTGGCGGGGGTCGTGGCGCGGCGCGCCTTCTGACACGGCGTATCTCCCGGCAGTTGCCGTCGTTGCATGTGGCAATGGACGGCATACTGATTCTTCCTGCCGAGGCAGGTCAGCGCGCGTTGAAATCGGAACGAAATCCGGCCACCGAGTTTTCCGCGCCAATCCACGGTAGCGGCTCAAGTCCGCTAAAGCAACGATGCCTGCACCTCGGATGACGAAGAAGACGGTCAAAAGCCAACCTCGCCGCTGTGCCGAACTACTGATGTCACGGAGCTCGAAATCCATCTGAGATGCCGGAGCGGGCGTTCTTCGAGCGCTAGATCGATCGCGCGCGTCGCGCAGAGCTGATGAATTGCGCTGCTATCGGCGGGAGTGACTTCCACCCGAGGCGCGGTGCGCCAAGCGGCGCTCGGCTGACGTCGCGAAAGCGCAACGGACGCGAACTTGCCGACGCTCGCGACCCTCGAGCGCGCTTCGAACCGCGATCGGCACCGGGATCGGTGCGGAGCGCCGGTTGTCGATGAGACAGATCAGCCTGACACGCTCAGTCACGCGACGAACGGAGCTGTCGTGGCGCGATCCTTCGTCGCGCTTGGTGGCTTTCCATACGGCGCACATCGCCTGATGTGCCGCCACCATCAAGAGCCTTCGTCAGCGAGTTTGGCCAACGCGGTACCTGGCTCGCTCATCACCGAGGTCGCTGACAGTTCGCGCCTGCCAAATCGTTTTGCGCCACGCTGCAGGTAGCCCTACTGACGCGCCAAGATCCCGATCGTCTTCTTCAGCGATCCTGACCTCCGTCCTGAACGACAACCCCGCATCTGCGTACGGCGCACGTCGAAGCATCTCGAAGGAGTTCGGCGCTCGACCTGCTCATCAGCGAGTTCCGGCGTGATGTATCGCCAGATCCTCGAGGGCCGTACACGGCGCCTCGAGCACGCTTCCGGCTTGCCTCAACAATTGAATCGAAGAGCGCTGATCCAACCGCCCGCGGCTGGGCACGGCTAATTTCACTTATCGCCCAATCAAGATCCGCCCAGCGTTTGAAACTGGCCTTCTGCATTCAATCAAGATTCGGTGGCCCTGCGCCCTGATCCTACGGCGGCCACCAGCGGTTTCACCATCGCCCAATCAAGATCCGCCCCGGCGTTTCTCTTTCTGAGGCTCAACCCAGTTTTTTCGAACATATCGCCCAATCAAGATCCGACGGGACGGCCTAATGCGTCCCCTGATCCTGTGGCCACCAGCGGTTCAGTATCGCCGCAATCAATCCGCGACGTCCGCCGGTCTCGTTGCGTTCGCAAAGTACGTATCGAGAGGCGAGGCCTCGCCCCTTCACCCTTCTCGCCTTCGTGCCTTTCACCTCTGCTCACTTAACCCGTTTTACCTCGCCTTTCACCTTCACCTTCGCCTCATCTAAGAGGATCGATCGCAGCGGCACTCACCAGCGCTTTGTCGTGCGTGACGAGGTCGATCGATCACAGCGTTTGCCCACGCCCGACGAGATCGATCGATCACAGCGCGCGTTGCCGCGCCTGACGAGATCGGAGCTGGGCTCGTTGGCGCTTCCGTCGCTGACGTCATGTACAATGACTGGACAGTTGTGCACTCGATGGCGCAAGCGAGACGGATCGTTTAGGGGCGGGAGTGGTTAAAGGCGAGAGGGTTAAGGGAAGAGGTGAGAGGCGAGAGGGTTAAGGAAAAGGCGAGAGGCGAGAGGCGAGAGATGGTTAAGGGGAGAGGAAAGGTGAGAGGCGAGAGGGTTAAGGGAAAAAGAGAGGCGAGAGGGTTAAGGAGAGGTGGAAAGGTGAGAGGCGAGGTTAAGGAAAAGGCGAGAGGCGAGAGGGCTTATGGAGAGGTGCAGGCAGAGGTGAAAGGTGAAAGGTGAAAAAGTGCAAGAGGGCGGTCCAGGGAACAGGACAAGACATCGCTTGACACTCTGAGGACTGAAGACTCGAACGCTCGAAGGCTGCAACTCCTCGCTTGTGGATTGCCTGGTGAGCCTGTCGACGGGCGGCTTGGTCGTTCATACCCGCCGCGCACCTTGCGTGCCGGCACCTGCTACCGCTTTCCCCCTCTTCCTTTCGCGCCGTCACGCAGCCGCGCTTCCCAAGGGGCAGCTGAACCAGTTTTCTCCCACTCCATGCTCGTCCTTCCTCACCACGGTCTCGTCGCTTATCAAGTTGCCGGTCTGCTCTTGCTCGCGTCTGCGCTCTGACGCGACAAAGCTTCGCGACCGCTACTGCGCCGCTAAGGGCGCTTGTCTCAACATCGCGGAGGCCGCTGGTCGCGTTACTCGAGCCGACAAGGCTCGCGTGTTCACCATCGCTCGTGGCGAAAAAGTAGCTCGAGGTTGTTGCCGCCGCCGATTGTGACTCTGCAGGGGATGTCGACCAAGCGGCTGCTCACGCCTCCGTCGAGATCACCGCCAGCCGTCTCATCGCGTTGCTCACGGGGCCGTCTCGTTGAGGTAAAGTGCCGCACGCGCTCCTCTGGTCGCGCTGAATGACCACGTGTGCAACCACTGGAATTGTCATGAGTGTGATCCGGCTCGTTTCGATAATCGTCGTGCAGGCGACTCACCCGGCAATACCCCTACTTACGCATTTGTCGCTTTTCACTGTTTCTTGTTCGCGCTGAGTATGGACACGGTGATTCATCCGATGACAGGCTGAGAATCTGCGCCGTATTCACGCGCTCCATCTCTCTCTTCACTTTGTGCAGCGCATCCACTAAATCAGCAAATACCTGTTTCTTTGGTGGTGCTGATAAGCAGTGGAAACAGGACGGGCTTAAGCCGCAAAAAATGGAGGTCAGATAAGGAGACATCGCGCCTATGACGATTCCGGAATCTACTGCCTGGACAAAGATGCGAATTACACCTTCAACTACACGGCTTGACCTTCATGTGGTGGTTTTGGCCGATTCCTTCGGGCTGGCACCTTGTCCAAGACGTAATCCCCTTATTTTTGGCCTTGGCAGCGGTTACGATGCTGACCTTACGACCGTTACTTTGAATGCGAGGTGGGTGAATGACAGAAACACACCGCTAGCTCGGCCGCTGGCCTCAAAGCTGATTCTCGGCGTCACGACTGACGTCGCCCGCATCCTACGGGTGCCGACCAGCTGGAACCGCAAGGACCCGGAATAACTCCAGCGGAGTGCAGGGTCTTAGGCTGGGGTGTTGACTTAAAAGTCAACGACGTCGAGGCAGCGCTGGCTGACGTCCAACCACGGGTGGTTACGCCGTGTCTGCGCCGTCGCGCACCGGGATCGATCTCGCACACTTGCCACCCCGCCCCCCATCACCGGGCCGGATGCCGACCGCGTGCGCGCCGATCTGGAGCGGGCCCGGAGGTTACCAGTTTCGATCTGCTACGGTCATCCTGCTTACTGGTGGCGAGATACCGAGGGACGACACGGCAGCGGTGACCTTGAGCCAACGTGGTTCGCAAGTCGGCAAGCTGATGCGTTTCGTCCAGCATGGACGGGAGTGGTTCCATCGTCTGTCGGATGGCGACCCGCGCTACGACCGGGAGGCGACCGACGCCAAGTACGACAGTGCTACCACGACGGGCTGGCCGCGCTGCGCCACCCTCGCAGCGTCGAGCGCGCCAGCCGTGACGACATGCTCGCGCTGCCCGTACCTCTCACACTTAACCAGACACCGATCCACCATGCCATCGGTCGGTCGATGGCGTCACCGCCACCAGCGGTGACGCCGCCAGCGGGGTATGTCAACGGACATGCTAACGGTATCTTTCCACCGCCGGGCTACCAGCACACCGACGATCATTTTGTTTTGACACCAGACGGTGCGCAAGTGTTCGCCAACCCGGTATTAGGCATAGAAATCTCGGACGAATTCGACGGTAAATCGTACGTTCGAAGAATTCAGTTCGAAGTAGTGCGCGGCGCAAGTGATGGTGCGCGGACCAACACAGTTCGACATACCATACGAAGCCATGACAACCGCCCGAGAATTCCAGGCGAGCCGTGCTGAAGCACGGCCTCACCCTAACGACGCAGCGCTGAAGGTATTCATGCCTGACCTATTGACCCAAATCCACAACATGAAGCGCGTCCGTACGCAACAGCGCATGGGCTGGCTTGAAACTGATGGTGTGATCGAAGGCTTCTCTTTCGGCGGGCAAGTTCACGGACCAGAAGGTTCGCGAGCTACAGCTGTTCCTCATCCCTTCTATACACCACGCGGTTCGCTGGCTGAATGGAAAAAAGCTGCCAGTGTGTTCTTTCGGTCGTGGTCTTACCGAGATCGAAACACAATCGCTACGGCATTTGCAGCACCGTTGATCCGCTTTACCCTTATCGATGGTGCTGTCGTGTTCGTTCGGTCGTCTCAGTCGGGCGAAGGCAAGACAGCATCACTGGAAACGTCGGCTAGTGTATGGATGTCGAGACAAGGGATGCTGACCGACGGCACAATGAACGCCACGCTGGCGCGCATCACGACCTTGAATAACTTACCAATGAACTTCGACGAGTTCATCAAGGATACCAGCGACCAGACGGCAAGGCAGGCGGCCAAGGCGATCCTCAGCATCTCGGCAGGTAAGCAGCCTGCTCGCCTTAACCGCATGCTGAAGGAAATCCATCAGCTGCCATCGCGCACCATGATGGTAGGCAGTTCCAACATATCTCTGGTCGAGCTTGCTAGAATTCTGATACCAACGCACAGGCAGCACGCGTGTTGGAGATTGAACGTGTCCAACGTCGGCCAGAGGCTAGGTGTCACACACCGACAAGCTGCCGAGTTCAAGGAAGCACAGGAAGAGGAACTTCGGTAATGCCGGGTTGGTCTATGCTGCTACATCGGTAAGCACCACGAGAAAAGTCAAGCGTTGGGTAGCCGAGAAGGTCGGCGAGTTAGAAGGCATACTCGGTAGCCGAAATGAGTGAACGGTATTGGATCGATAGTATCGGCGACTGTCATCGTTGGTTCCGCCATTGCCAAAGCTCTGGACCTGCTCAAATTTGATACTGTAGGAATACAGAAAGTTCCTGCTCAACTTAATACGTAGCCACCGTGCTTATGGCCGACCGGGGCACGAACCCCGATGACCCCGATGAACAGCTGCGGCGGGTCGGTAACTTCCTCAACGAAAGCATCCGCAATCGCATCATTACCAAGAACGCGCCATCACAGGGACGTGCAAAGATGCTTGTCGAAAACTACGGCCGAATTGATGAACAGCAATGTGTTCACTGTACGTTGGGCAACAGAAGATCAATTGCTGTTGATCAGCGAACGGAGCGCTTAATGAATGGTTGCCGCCGCAACAACATAGGCAACTACATCCAAATGAGAACGGTGTTGGAACGCCATGGGTACTGCACGCGCAACCGCAATAATCGAAAGATCGGCGGCAACTGTGGGCCTGCATACACGACCAGCCCGGAGATCGTTCTCGAGTTTGACCTTACCAAGCCACAACTCGCCAACCTCAATCCACCCCGATGAAACAGGAGAGACCGATGCCGTATGATACGCCGTACTACATCGAAGAGACTGGCACGAAGAAAACCGGAAACGAGTGGACGATCTTCACGCCGGGCCGAAGGCATCGTATGCACCGGCCAGAACTTCGACGAGATGGTCAAGCTGGTCGATGCCGCCAACGAATTGGCGTTGCAGCTGACAGGAGATAAGGGACGATGAGCGAACGTTGACGTTCGCTATGGCTTGCGAGAGAACCCGCCGGCAAATGCCAGTGCCGCTGACAAGGCGGCACTGAGCAGGTCGAAGAACCTGCCTCTCATGTCGCACCCGCCTTCGCTCCAGCTTGGCGACCAACTCGTAGTTAACCCAGCAATGAACCATGGCGGCAATGCACAGCACGCAGTAGGTAGCGATCACCCCGGCGACGAGGAAGAACGCGGCGCGCACCGTATCGAACGGCGGCTTCTCGCTCATCTGATCGCCGGGGTATCACTACGTGCTCAGGCTTTAGGTACCGCAGTTCCCGGCGGAGGCACCGGCTGACCCGAGGGATGGTTACCGCTGCCCGACGCTGGCGGCACGGGCTTAGGCGGCACGGTGCCGCGGTGCCAACGCGGCATAGTGCCAGACGCCAGCCTGATCGCGGATCATCACCAGCACTTCGCCGGGACCGACCTGCACGGGCGGACCGGACGGCAGGACGGTTGTCAGGATGGCCGGGCGAGCCGGGCAGTCCGTGGTCGAGCCGCGGTCCGCCGACGTGCCGGGGAACCACGGATGAGGCACCACCACCGGGCAAGTCATGACCGGGTCGCAGACCCGCACCGATGCCGTAGCCGGGATCGACCATGCCGCCACCCAACCACCACCGAAACCGGGGTCGACGGCACCGAGCCGGGCTCGATGAGGGCGAGGTTCGCACCGATGGAACGAACAAAAAATACTGGCATGCTGTAGCTCCTCTGTTCAGTTGTAATAAGTTTTGTCACCCCTGTTGGAGTGCACGTCACGCAGCCGGAAGTGGAGGGTCGTTGGACCCACCAGCCTCCAGCGACTTGATGTGGTCGACATCCTTACCGCGAAGGGCAGCTTCTCCATAACGTTTTATCGCCAGCCGCCGTGCGCGTGGGCGCGCTGCGTGTTTAGCGCGTACCCGGGGGTCCGATTGTACGCCCTGTCGTACGCGGTGTGAGACCCGGCCCGAGGGTGCAGCCATTCATTTAACCTTTCTGTAATCCTGTCCGTAGTTGGCGCTGCCGCCCTTGGCGAAGCCGACCGGGCCACCCCTCTTCATCAGCTGGAGTTCTTCCGGCCCGATGCCGGGACCACCGAAGGCACTTCCGCCACGACCTATCGGCAGCTTGCCACCGCCGCCACCGCCGCCACCGCCGCCCCCGCTGCGACCGCCACCCTTGGCACCTCTGACACCGGCAGAACCCGGTGGCGGTGCGTTGCGCGGCGTGATCGAGGGTCGGTTGATCTTGGGCTCAGGATCAGGGTTGGTCGCTGGCTCATCTTCTGCGTCGCCCGCATAGATGTCCTTGCCCTGCTTGATGCTCCTCCTTGGTCGTATCTTTGAGGGCATTGAACGCGTCGCGTCCTGCCTTGGATGCGGGACCGGGCATGTTATTTCCTCTTGATCTTTTTGAGCTTGGTCGCAGTGCCACCGCCGCTGCGCCGTGCCATGTCCATCGCAATGGCGACGGCCTAGCTTCTGCGGCTTGTCGTGGGCGATCTCAGTGCGGATGTTTTCCGAGACGACCTTCTGTGACGTACCTTTTTAAGGGGCATGGCTACACCTTCTGGCACAGGCAACGTGGGTCGACGAGCCGTGCTTGACCGAACCACCACGATTGTAGAGGTGAGGAATTTCTTCTAGCCGTCGCTTGTGCTCGGCAGTCTCATGCCGGCTGGCCCGATCAACTGCTTCCAGCGACGTGTTGTTCTTTGGTGCAAGCTCGAACGTCGGCACGCGGGCTTGTACTACTCCGGGCTGCGCTTCGACAGCGCGTGTCAGCGGGTCCTTGCTGGTGGCTTGGCCGACCTTGCGGTCAAGCTCGGCTACGGCGCTCCGTATCCGAAGGCCACTGGACACCGCCAGTGGGATCAAGGTTGCGAGCGATCTTGTCGGCCATTACCTGCCTCCTCTTCCATCCAGCTTGGGTGGTCGAGCCGTGCTTGACCGATCCACCGTTCAGATAGCCACGCAGCGGCACGTCCTTCACCGGGGATCGGGCTCGCCCGTCAACTCGCGCACCGTCTGCTCCCGCTTCTGCGCATTGAGTTCTGCGTTTGGTGTCGAGCGGGGTCGCATGTTTGCGCGGCAGGATGGGAACAGCAACGCTGCCGCCCTTCTCGTACTGCTGCGTCGGCTTGGTTTTCACGTAACCGCCGGGGCTGATCGGTATGCTGGGTAGGTCCTTTTGCAGATTGCCACCCGGACGGACGCTCGACGGCGGCTTGGGTTTTACTTTTGCCCGCTTCCCAATCTTCCAAGTCTTTAGCCATGTCACGTTCCTTTCTTGCGATAGAACTTATGGTTTAACACGGGTCCGCCTCGGGCACGATCAGTCAGTGGCTTGGTATCCATGTAACCCTTCTGACCGGGCTTGCGCAGGAAGTCGACCTCGGCACTCTCGGGCAGGCCGAGTTCTTCCTCGACGTTCTCCATGCCGGGCAACGGTGGGCCGGCCAACTTAAGGTCCTCATCCAGCGGATCGGGCTTGATGATGTCATCGCCGCGCCGTGTCGCCACCATACTTGCCGCCTTTCTTCTCCGACTTATGGCACCGGGCTTGTTGCCGACACCACCGATCTTGGCACTGATATCCGGCTCGGCACCGGCACCACCCAGCGGCTTGACGCTGTACGGGTTCTTCACGGTTTTCTTTTTCATCTGTACCTCCGACCTTTAAAGGTCAAGCTACGCTGCAATCTGAGGAAGGTCTCGCCGTCGCCGTAGTCGGCGAAGTAGGTGGCCAGCTGCATCGGCTCAGACCTTGTCGAAGAAAGCAGAGGTTGGGGACGTAGGTCCGCTGTCCCTCCTCACCCTCCCAGTCACCCATGTCGGGGTCGTCGATCAGCTTCTCGATCAGCGCGTCGTTAGTCTGGTCATGCTTCATCCAGCCCCCGTGGTTACTGGTTGTACGCCGCAGGGATGTTCTCGAACTGCCTCGCCTCGTTTATCAGACGGCAGACCCAGTTGGGAAGCTGGGGCACGCTGGGCCTTCTGCCGTGCATTCTGCGCCTTCAGCAGAGTCCTGCTTCTGCAAATGGTCACCCTGTGGTTGGGTCCGGTTCCACGCCTGCTATCTTCGGCCACATCATGGTGCGCTCGTTGGGCTGTGCGTCTCACCCCAGAGGTCGAGCCACGACTTGCGCTCGGCAGCCAGATGGGCTGGTCGCTGCCTGCTTGGCCCGCCGTGCCTCGCTGCTCTCCAGCCTCCCGGGCAGGCGTGAAGCCGACCGCCTTGGCTGCTGCCTCCCACGGTCCGTAGGGCTCGCGCATCAGGCGGCCCTGACCGGGTCTGCATGCCTTCCGGTGTCATCTTGCGTGCAGCATCAGAGCGCATCGCCGACCATGCGGAACATGACGAGGTTCTTCGACGCCTCGATCAGGTCACGGTTGCCGACCGACGTCGCGCCTTGGCTGTAGGCACTCACTGGCTGACGACGGCTTCTGCAAGCCTAGGCAGGAACTCGAGCTCGACGAACCCGGCGCACCGCTGAACATGGTGGCAGGGCTGGCTTGCAGGTCCTTAGGGCTTGTTGGTGGCAGGCGAGCCGAAGGTCCACATCGTGTTCTGGCCGAGGCGGCTGGCGAAGTCGACACCGAGCAGGCGCAGCACGCCGTGGGCTGGCGATCTCACCTCCGGTCACGCCGAACTGCTTGGCTGCCCACTGACGGTAGCCGTCCTGCACGTCGTCCCAGTTGTACGGCGAGAGGCCGGCGATGTAGAGCGTATTGAGCGGCACGGCGAATAGCTCGGTCGGCAAGCCCATCGCGCCAGCCGCCAACGCCTGCGCGTCCGCCAGCATGTAGGCCAGCTGCTTAGCCCGTTCCTTGTTCTCCTGGACTAACCTCGCTCCACTTGCCGGTCCTGCGCCAACTCGCCAGCGCCCTTTACCGTGCCGACCATGGCACGGATAGCGGTTGGCGGTGATGCGCTGCGGGTACTTCTTGAACTGGAAAAGCGATGCGGCCCGGCCGCACCCGATCCGAAGATCGGCGGCGCGTTGCTAGCTGGAGTAGATACCGTTGGCTTCAGTGCGCGATGCCCAGCGCGTAGTCGACGGACTTCTGATGAGCATCGGCATCACCTGCCTTGGTGAGCTTAGCGAACTCGAGACGATAAGCCGTGCCGATGGTGACAAAGCGGTTGAGGTTTTCAATCGCCGTGTTGGCTCCTTGGAACATACCGCTGTAGCCAGTCGGCGGCACGGTCGACGGCGTTGCGCGACGTCAGGAACGCCCGGTCGAAATCGAGGCTGGCGCTGCTGTCGAAGTGGTTGCGTTCGTCTGCCTGCTGGTAAAGATTGGACAGGCGGTCGCCGTCGGCCTGTGTGGCAGCACGGTCCATGAACAGCTTGGATCCAGTTCGAACCGCTCGCCCCGTTTCCAGAAGGCATTGGATGGCGTCGGCCCCGCCCTCGCGCAGGAACTTCGACGCACCAGCCAGCTTGTACATGCCAGCCATCGTGCCGACGATCTGATCAGGCCGATGATGGTTGGTCATCAACGGCGCGCCGATGAAGCCGGAGCTCGGTCGTCTGCACCATGAAGTAGGCCGAAGCTCGGCGGCTTGTCGAGCATGGTCCAGCGCAGCGCCCGCTCGATGTTGCGGTTGAGCCACGTGTCGCGTGGGTTGACGGAGGGCGCATGCAGCCGCTCCATGAACTCGTTGTAGATGCGACCGTCGACCATGGCGTTAGTGTTGCCAGCGGCATGCTCGAACGCCTTGACGTGGGTCGCGCGTCGCTTCGCTGCGCTCCTTGATGTCGGCGGCATAGCGCACCTTGGCGAGGTAGCCCGCCGTCATCCCGGCCCATTCGCTGTAGGTCTCCAGCGGGTTGGTCGACGCGCCTCGACGTAGCCACGCGGCAGGTAGCGCTGCTTGATGCCGCGTCGCATAGTGTACTGCTGACCCGCCATGTTCATCGCGTTGCTGATGCCGGCCCGCTCCATCGGATGCATGTTGGAGTAGGCATCCGACGCACGCACGGTGCGGATCAGGTTCATCAGCTGCTGTCCGACATAGCGCTTCGTTGACCTGACCATCGACCTCCAGCACGTCCTTGGGCTGAGTGATCTGCCATCTCGAAGCCCTTGTCCTTGGCGTGCGCTTGCCGCTCGGCAGCAGCCTTGGCGGCAGTCCGCTCGGTCGGGTGGAACTCCAAGAACTTGGTCTGGAACTGGACGTAGAACTGTTCCTCGATGGGCCTGCCATCCTCAATCGCCTTGTTCAACGCCTTGCCGCGCAGCGCGCACCTGCTCGGGATCCGGTATCATCAGGGTCAGCTTCAGGATCGTCGTGGTACGGCGGCTTTTTGGTCTCGGTGTCGATGTAGATTTTACCGGCCTTGATCAGCTTGATGCCGTAGCGGTCGCTGATCTCCTTGATCCATGCACGGGCTGCCGCCTCGGTCGGAAACACGTAGCGCGGGTTGCCTAATCTTCTCGTTGGTCTGCGGGTTGACGGCACGCTCCAGTTCTGATAGCGCCGTCGGGCGTCTTGAGAACAAATTGCCCTGAGATGGCGTAGTCACCGCGCCGGGTGAACGGCGTGTAGGGACCAGCAATCAGCTTTAGGTCCTCTGTCTTGGCGATCTTATCGAGGATATTCTCGACCGCGTGTGAGTTGAGATCACCCACCGTCTGCCTGAGCAACCGCTCCTCAACTTGCTTCATGGTGCGCTCACCCTCGACCTTGTCGGCATCGACGGCCTTCTCCAGCACATCCAGCACCCGCTGATGGGCCGCTTTGTCCGCTGGGAAGTTAAGACCGGACGCCTTGAGGATGTCGCGAATGCGCCCGCTGCGCATCAGTGTCTCGCGTTCCAGTGCCCACGCGTGCACCATCTTGCGCATTTCCATGAAACCCGGTGCCGCCTGTTCGATGTCACGCAGCATCTGCATCATGGCGGGATGTTCAAGGAGCGATCTGAGCATTCTTCAGGCTGTCGTCGAATTCGCGTGGCTTGTTCTCAGCCGCTTTTCTTCGGCAGTCTGTTTCTTGAACAGGTGTTCGTTACGTGGATCGTTCAAATCAGCGTCGGCAAACGCACCGTGGTAGCTCTCATCGACCAGCGTCGCCTGCACCCGCTTGCGCAGTTCCTTGTCGGCAATGCCGTTGAGGTAGCGCTCCATGATGTCGAGCTTGGGCCGGTCAAGCTCACGCAGGATGCGGCGCGCTCGTGGTTCTGTCGTTCGACCGTCTCCAGCAGGCGACCGGCCAGCCACCGCTGTATTTCGGCCGAGCCGCGCTTCGTCAGGTCGGACAGCGTGTGAGCGCATGAGGCCGATACCACGGTTCTTGTCACCGTGTTCCACGCGTAGCGTGCAGCGTCACCCAGATCGTGGCCCTTCTCGACCCCCGTGCCGATAAGCTGGCCAACGGAACGCTTTCGATCCGGCAGGCTCAGATAGTATTTGCCATCGCCGCCGAAGTTAGCCTCCCGCAGCAGGCGCGACAAACGGCGGGCGACCGTCGCGTTTGATGGTCTCCATCATGCGAAACCACCAGCATCAGCCTGACCGAGCACGTTGGACTGATCGTAGTACAAAACGTCGAGGGCGGTATCGCCGTGCAGGGCACCCATCAGGCGGCGGAAGCCATCGCGGATCGCCTTGTACAACGAGTTCAGTACGTTCTTCGCACCTTGGATCACGCCGTAACCGGGCGGCGACTGAACACGGTACGGGAACTGCCGAAAGTCTTTATTAGACTGCCGTCTCGGTCAGGAATTCGTGAGCGTTGGTCAGACCATAAAGCTCGCGCGGCAGCTTGTTCGGATCATGTCCCTGCCTCTTGGCGAACGCGAGTGCCTTGGCGTGCAATCCGTGCACCTCCTGAGCAAAGCGCGGGTCAGTTCATCAGCATGCGCATCTCAACAGCATGCGCGATCTCATGCACAGCTGACTGCGCCTCACACTTGCGCCGACGCGTCACTCGGCAAAGGCAATGGCGGTCGGTCTCGGTTGGTAGAAAGCGATGCCCCTGCGGCCGAGCGACGAGGCAACATCAAGTGGCGTGTTGTAGATGGAGACGTCGCCAGCATTTATCGCCAGCTGATCGAGGAACTCCGGGTTGATGTACTTCTCGGGTATGCCGTGGTTCTTCAGCCCCTTCGCCAGCATGTCCTTGACTTCGGCAATCACTCGCGTTGCCGACATCCTCGGCCCAATCAGCGGGTGATCCATGTTGGCACCCGGATCAGCAAAACCTGATCGTAGGCAGCAAGATGCGCATGCGCTGGTTGTGGGTCAGGCTCGTTTCTGGACTGACCGGGCTTCCACTTCGGCAGGCGCTTACGGTCGGCAGACCAGTGTCGGTTGAATTCCCGCGCGGCCATGTACAGGACCGCCACTTGCGCAACTTGGCCAGCGCTCGCCTTGTCACGGGCAACCGGATCGGTCGGCAAACGTCTGCTGGCAGCAGGGAAATCACTTGGCAGTCTGGTCGAGACCGGATTTCCTGTTCACTGCGCGGAATCCGTTTGCCGCAAACCACGGTGCACCAGCTCGCGCCCGACGACCTTCCCTTCGTCAGTTTCCTTTCCAGCCGATTAAGCAGGAATTCTTCCTGAATATTGACGCCGCGATCCAGCGCCAGCCTCTGCCACCGCCTTTCAGCCGTTCTCGCTGCGACATCGACGCCTTCGATGGGATCGTAGTCGGGATGGTTGGGGTCCCGGCGCTCGGATCGCCGGAGCGCACCGACCCGCTCTGTGATGAACTCATGGCACGACGACGTGTGGCAGCTGTTTTGGCTTTGGTATCCCATGACATCGTCTCGTTGACGATATCTTCGACGTCGGTACCGTCGGGCAGCAATGTCGGCGACATCGGGCCGGTGCTGTACACCTCTTCATCCACTGTTTCCGGTTATGATTTCGTCCGGAAGCGCCTCCTCGGCCGCCGGACCCTCGTACTGCGCTTCCAGTCGCACCGTAGGCATCCCGTGCCTCTATCCCGCCTTCAGCGTCCGGGCGATACGCGCCAAGCCCACTTCGGACGCTGGTGTGGGTGCGCTTCTCCCTTTCGCTTTTGCAGCTGCTGCCCGCGCATCTCGGCAATTTGACCGAGGTTGTCGTCCAAAAAGAAATTTCCCATGTTCTCAGGGAAATCGCGCAACGCTGCATCCATCGCGTCAGCGATGAAGACGCCGCAACTCTTCCGGCTTCGATGCAACCTCACCGATGCGTGGCTCTGCCGTTCGATCGACTCGGACACACCGCGCTCTGCGCGCCTTGGCAACCGGCGAGGCCGCCCGAGCCAGCGGCTTGATCGACGGACGCTCGGCACCGCGCACGCACGTCAGTCAGGTTCTTGATGCAGTCGCCGAGATTTTCATTGAGTTTCTGGATGTCGTTGGCAAAATTGTGGTTCCAGTTGCTCTCCGCTTCCTTGCCGCTCTGGAACGTAACTTTTTGTTGATAACATTGCCGTTCTTGTCGACCTGCTCGCCAGTGGTTCGCTTCGCCAGCTGCCACTCAATGCTGCGACCACCTTTCTTGAGGCCCATATTTTCCTGAGTTTGCACCAAGTCCTTGTTCGTCTTGTCGATAGCGAAATCGAAGAACGTCTTAAGCTGCCGGGCCAACATGAGTTGTTCTTTTTGGCGTTCATATAGATGTCGCGATGCCCATAGCGGATATCGCGCAGACCGTAGAGCCCTTCGCCTACCACATATTTTTCTTTTTCCAGTGCGCCGTTCGACCTCGTCGGCTCTCTCGGCCAAGAACCTATTGGCAACCACGCCACGATTTCCGGGTCAGTCCCTTCAGGCAGGCGGGTGCGAGGCGAGATAAGCTCCTGACCCTTACGATTGCGCACCGTGCGGCGCGTGATCTTGCTCAGGATTTCGATCTTGGCGAGCAGCTGCCGGAACTTTTCTCTGTACCAAACCGGTTCTTGACGGCATCCTTGAACGACGTGTTGATGCTATTCTCGCGTGCTGCGTAGAAGGGATCGCGAGTTCTCTTCGTAGTGCGCTGCTGCTCGCTGCTCAGCCGCTTGCCTTCGGCGAACGCAGCAAGAGCTTCCTCCATCGATGGCAGGTAACCGGCCACGGTGCGTAGCGGTTTACGCCCCGCCAACCTTGCACGCTGCTTGGCAGTCAGTTCCCGATGCGGTTCTTCGAACGGCAGCAGGCACTTCGGGCAATGCGCTCGCGTGCCTGATCCAGCGTGATCGTTCCCTTGAGGGGTTTCAACTTAACCGATGCTTCGCGGAACGGTGTCTTACCTTCGGTAACGCGCTCTCGCGTATCCTCGGCAACCCGCGCTTCCGTCAGGTCACGGATGAGGTCCTGCACATCGCCCGGCTTGATCCTTTCGATGAACCAGCTTGCCGGCGTTGAGCCATCCTTTGATACGCGCTGCGGTCAACTTCGCGGCACCTGGCGCTTGTAGTGCTCGGTCCAACGCCTCCTGCCGTTCCGAACGGCTCAGGAGTAGGACGCTTCACTGGTCTCATACTTTCAGGCAGCGGCGGCGAGGATCCCTTCTCTCTGCGCAGGCGTGTGGCGACCGATTGCAGGGCGTGTGCGTTCGCGCATGCGCTCGGCGAGCCCCCTTGGAGCGCCTGCCGTTCACCGGCACTGATTAATTTGTCCTCGCCACCCCGCATAAAGGATGCGGCGTTCTTCTCCGCGCAGTTCATCCGACCACAGCTTGGCGTCGGAGTACGCTTGGTTCTCACTGCTCTGTTCCCAGTTCATCAGGCCAAGGCTTACCTGAGCGCGCTTCATCATCGTCGACAGTGATGTCGGCAGCAGTGACACCCTTGGGCAGATATCGTTCACCCCTTGCCCAAGACGTTTCGATTTAGAGAGCAGCCAGTGGTCAGCCGTTTGCCGTAGGAACGTCTGGCGGTACGGTATCGACGTATCGGCCATGCGCCTTGACGATGGCATCCATCGTCTGCTTTTCCTTGGGTGCCATCACAGCACGCTCTGGCGGAGCAGGACGGCGTGCTGCATAGGGACTTTCCGTTGGACGCCAGACCAGCCCTGCTTCGACAAGCGTGTCGTACATAAGTCCGACGGGTATCGGCAGTTGCTTTTCTCTGGCAGCAACTCGCTCGGCATTGATCTGGAATAGCCGGGCGACTATCGTCCAGCGCGCTCCCTGACTGCCTCGATGTGTGCGCGCGATGCTCGTCGGTGTCACTGGAAGCTGAGCGTATCAGGCATGGCGAACTCTTGGATCGACAAGTCCTCAGGGTCGCGCACCAGCTGACCGAACTCCTGCTCGGGCGGCGGCTTTCTCTTGGCCGCTTCTCCCTGTCGACGCGCTGCTGTTCCAGCTTCTCTTCCTGTTCCTGCCGGGCGAAGCGGGTCAGATGAGCGCGACGCTTGTCGGCGCGCCCTTCCTTCATCTGACGCTTTCTCTCCCGCTGCTCGCGGGCCTTCGCCTGAATTTGCTCGCGCTTCACGCTCACGCAGCTTCGCCTGCGCTTCCCGTGACGGCGGCGCATCGCTCCAGCTGCTTTACGTATTTGCGGTCGAGACCGTTAGCCTCCCGTACGTTGTCGAGACGAACAGCACGATCACGCAGCGCCGACCATTTATCTCGGGACTGTGCGAACGGAGCCCCTCCAACCACGCAGTGCTGCTTCCGAAGGCGCGCTCCATACCCGTCAGAACCTTGCCGGTACGCTGAGGCGGCAAATCTTGCTTGACCTTTAAAGGTCCAGCCTCGGCTTTGCGCCAGTGCCGCAGCGCGTGTCTCTTCGGTAGCGCGTTCCTCACCACGTCCACGCACCTGCTGGCGCGCCTGAATTTCCTCGCAAGAACCGGATGTACCTCACCCATCGTGGCTTCGGGCGGGCGACGGATAATCTCGATGGCACGCTCGGGGTTATGCTCCAGTGCACGACCCACCGCACCGCGTTCCTCCGGTGTCAGAATTTGGCTCTCCGGCACTTTTGGCAAGCCAGCCTTCGTTCGTTCCTCATTCGACGTCAGGCGTAGTTCAGGCGGCATCTCGAAGCGTCCGATACGTCCATTACGCTGGAGCAGCTGAGACAGGTAACGACCAAACTTCTCTCGGTCCTCGGCACTGAACGGCGCAAGGCCGCTGCGCATCAGGTCCTCTTGCTCCTGCGGAACGCCACCACGAGCCTCGGGCTCGGTCGGCTCAATATCACGCCCAGCCGTACTCACCCTCGATCTCCTGCTCGCCTTCCTCCGGTCGATACGTTCCCTCGGCAGGTTCGTCTACTTCACCACGTCGCCGGAACGGGAGAACGTGCCGGTGCCGGTGCACCGGATGGTTCACCCGGTTCCTTGATGGGTGTGGAAGTACGGCTGACGTGGTGCCTCGGGGGTAGCGACGGGTGGGCCCTCGCCTTCCATGCGCCCTGTCGCTACGGTCTTGCCGTAAGGCTTGACGCGGCGCTGCTTGATACCCGATGCAGCCATCGCCTCGCGCCGCCCACGCACCTGACCCGGTGCCGTCGGACTACCGATGTAAGCTTGCAGCTGGTCCATCTGCTTCTGAGCATCGGCATGCTCGGTCTCGATCTGAGCCCGCGCCTGATCCATCTCCATGCCACGGTTCGCTGCATAGTTGAGCAGCGCATCGTCGTTGGTCAAAATTTCCTCGCGCTGTGTCTGTCCTTCCTCCAGATCCACGGAGCCGGGTTTCTAATTTGCTGAATGGTGTCGCCGCTGTACGGCACCTTGGTACCGGTCTGGGTAGGCGGTGCAGGTGGGCCGTACTGCTCACGCACCTGCGGCGTAACCTCGGTGATCTCATTGCCAAAACATGAACCTGCTGACGCTCCCTTCCAAAGCTCGACGGGGGTCATGCCGACTTGCAGTTCGGGCGATACATCTTGCCCATCGTCCGACGTTCGAACTTACCTTTAGATTTACCACTGCGTACTGGACACCCCACTGACCGTTCGGACGCCTGAGCGATGCGCTTGGTGTTGTAGGTCTCCGGCTTGCATCAAACCCAGCTGGATGGCGTGCTCCGCGTCGTGTAGAACGTCGCCTCGCTGCGTTGTTTGATGCCCTTGTCGTCGCCGTGCTCAGGACGCTGCGCCTTGTTGCGAACCGTCGTGCCATCATCGAAGTGGTAATACTTCGACCCCTTGACCGTCGTGTACGTATGGCTGATCTCACCATTGAGCGACATGTCGTCAGCCGCTTGCGGTGCCTCGTCGGTCGATCTCGGTGCCGGGGACCGTACTGGGGTATCCCCCTTCGGCGGCGCAGGCGGACCGAACTGCTCGTCGAAAGGACCCTTCTGGAAGGGATTAGGCGGCCCGTACGGGGTCGGGCGACCGAACTGCTCAGGGGCTGCCACGGCCCATGCATGTTAGGCGGGCCGAATTGCTCCGGTGTGCCCGCCATGGTCCCATCTGACCCGACGGCGTGCCCGCCGGCGGTTGCGGTGCCAGCTTGGCGTTCAGTGCCTGCAACTCGGCAAGACCTGCTCCGTCCCGGGTGCTCACCTTGTGGGCAGGCGGGCGATAGCATGGAACGCCGCCATCGGACCGGCGAACACCGCGCCCGAGGCGATACCTCTCTCGATCTCACCGCCTTCGATCTGCTCCTGCTCGCCAGTCGCACCGTGGCCAGCTGGCTGATGTACGCCCGGCGCCACCTCGCCGGCACCCAGCAGTCCACCCTCGATGCCGCCTTCGACCGCACCGTACAGCCGGTCCTTGACGCCCTCGCGCGCACCCCGGGTCACACCCTGACGCCGCCGCGACCGAGGCCGCGCATGAACGCCGGCACACTTCCAACGCATTGACAAGGAAGTTGAACGTCAACGACTTGGGATCAAGGCTGTCGCGAACAACTGATCGCGCGCCTTACGCTCATCGCTGCGTTCTGCTCCATCAATCCTTTCCACACCGGCAGTTCTTCCAGCTGCTTGATGGGGGTCTGATCGGAGAGTCGCGCAGTTCATTAATCGCCCGCCGCCACCAAACACACCTGCTGCCGCCGTTCCGGCTCCACGTGCTGCGACGCCGGCAACACCACTGATGCCACCCGTCAAGACACCGGCAATGATGTACGGCACAGACGGCAGCATGCTGTGAAGGCTGCCCGCAATTGGCTCGCGCCAGAAGCTGCGCTCTGTCGGGGCCCGGTGCCAGTGACAGCGTGTCGAGCGCCTGCGCTCGCGGTGACCGTTCCTCGTCCAGCGCTTTCTGCTGGCGGCCCGTCCAACGATCGATGTCAGCGGCGGTGCTTATCCTCGCCGTACGCCGCACGGGCGGCCTGCAGCCGGTGCGTACGGCACTGAGCACCGGCTTGGCCAGCGCATCGATGGCGACGTCCTCGGCGAACGTTCCCCAACTGCGGAGTTCCTCAGTATCAACACCCTGCTGCTCGCTGGTATCACCCCGATCAATACCGGACAGATACTCGGGTGTTGTGAAGGTATTTCTCATTTGAACCTATCTCGGATGTCATTAATTGTTCGACCAACCAACACCCGGTTGCTCCGCTGCCTTGCGATCTGCCTGATATTTACGGGACGCGGCGTAACCCTTCTCGCGTGCCTCCACAAGCTGATCCAAACTTCCGGTGGAGGCGCAGCCTGCGATGGTCTGACGTTTCGATTACTACCCGATCACGCACGTCGCGCCCAATCACCTTGTACGACGCGCCACCCGATCCTGGCCTGCCGTTATACCCGGTGTAAGGTAAGCCAGTCTTGTCGTCGTAGCCAACCGGTGATCCGATGCCTAAAACGTAGTCGACCGCTTGGTCTACCGAAACGTCGGTTCCAGCGTAGCGATCGTGCCAGCCGCGGCATCGCGCAGCGGCGTGTTGTCCGAAAGTTCCATCTGGTCGAGCGCGCCGCATCGTCGACAATGGCGACGTCTTCGAGAATCGTAGTCGTACTTATTCCTGATCTCTTCGGGTCACCGTGCTTGGTCCACGCCTCGGTTTCCTTGAGCTGCTATTCGACGTAGCCGCCCACCGTTGCGGCGCTCTTTTCACGCTGCAGTCAAAATTGTCGAACTTCTCGTCGCCGACCCGCAACAGTTCCTCATGCCGCTTGCGCACCTCGGCATTCTGCTGCTTGAGGTCGCTCAGCTGAGATCCCCTCATCTCCATCGCTCGCCAGACGGCAGGGGCTGACGCGCTGCCTGGCTCCTGCTTGGTCAGGGTCGGCCAGACCTTGGTTACGAGTTCGTTGTACCTCTCGTAGAGAGAGATGCTCGTTCCCAACTTGGTTTCCCTGCGAGATCGGATTGAAGCAGCTAAGATGTGACAGCGCGCCGTCGCCATGTTACGATAAGCAATCGGAGGCATCGCGCTGAGCGAGGGCGCTCGCTCATTCGCATCGTCGGCATCGTCGAACTTGTCGAGCCCCCATTTAGACGCTTCCGACGGCGGCTTTGATGGCGGAGTGCTATATTGGTCTGCAACGCGCCTCCGGTCGCAGGCGGCGGAGCGGGTGGGCCAGCAGGCTGCTGCGGAGGTGCGGGCGCTTGCGGCGTAACCACGGGTGGTTGGGCCGGCAGGCGCAGCCTGATTGCCTTCCCTGTCGAGACCCCACAGGTCCCGCATCGGCACCGCGTTGGGGTCGAGTGCTACATTCGGATCAGCCATTGCCTTCACCCGGCTCCAGGTGGAACGTAATCGGGCGAGAGATAGCTGCCCGAACTGGGACGAGGTCCACTAGACGCCGCTACCTGCGGTCCATAATGACCGAGCAAGGCATCAGCAGCAGAGGCATTGCCGCTAACCGGCGATGCCCTGCCTCCACCTACCGTGCATTACGTAGCTGTCGCGCGCCGATGATCTGCTCATCGAGCAGCTGTCCACGCCGTGCACGATTAGCAGCATCCTTGTCAGGTGGGGTCAGCGACGCCACCGAGCCTTGCAGAGCACCCCACAGCATTGAGCCGTCGCTGGAGGCCCATCGCCAGCGCGAGGGATGCGCCTGACCATTCATCGGCGTTGTCGCCGTCACCTGTCCGGTGCGCGGGTCGATGGTGAGTGATCGACTGCCCGTCCGGGCTCGGCTTGTGCTGCATGCCGTCCGGCAAATAACCCAATCCGTCAGTCGCCGTTTTCAGTGCTCCATTACGGTCGCCTGAACGGATTTGATCGAGAAGCTCGTTCGACCACGCGTTGCTGCCTCTAGGTTCGCTGCCTGAATGAGACCCCACGCCGCTACCGACGCTTCCTTCTGACGTCCTTGCCGCAGCAGTTCCTTGTAGCGCCCAACCATGCCGACCAAAAGCGCATCGCCGGGCCCGAGTTTGCCGCCCTGATTGTGTGCCTGCATCGAACGCACTGGAACACCGGACGTGATGCGGCACCTTCGCCGGGGCACGGGAGCGCGACCGTTCTTCGGAGCCTCCGACATCGCGCCTTGCATCGTCGTGTGGATGTCTCTGGTTGGTGTAGAGCGGCGTCGGCGCTCCTGTTGCCTCCGTGATCTACCTGTCGTGTCGACGGCGAACACATTGCGGCTGTCAGTCGGATCGCCCGGCATGACCGTGCCAGTCGGATCGAATGCCGCCGTACGCGTCTGATCGCCCAGCGATCCCTTCGGTGCCGTCTGTGCCGTGTACGGCTGCGAGGCACCACGCGGTGGCGCAGGCTGATTGGCACCGGGTGATCCACCCGGCGTGTTGTTGCCCGTCGTCGCCGGACCGTGCTGGTCTTGGGAGCGTTCTTGGGCGGCACCACATTGGTTTTCTAGGCGGCGGGATGTCCGGCGTTCCACCCGTCTCTCCGACATCCTTTCGACCAAACAGCGTCGCGGCAGGATCAATCGCCTGCTGGGTACCTGTCGACGGAGGCGGCGGAGCCTTAGCAGCGCCGGGTGCAGTTTGACCGGGCTGAGCGGGCACGGTCTGACCGGGCGCCGCCGCTGCCTGCTCAGTGCCACGTAGCGTCGCCAGTTCCTGTTTCTTCGCTGCAATCTGCTCGTCGATAGTAGCAGCCTTTGGCGGCGGCTTCACGACGTTCAACCGGATATCGTCGCTTCGAACGAACCCGGCGTGACACTCAGTTTCTCGCGCTCCAACCGGCGAATTTCCTGCTCGATCTTGTACGCGTCGAGCGCTGCATCTCGACTGAGAACGCGACCAACTCCCGAGGTTGCTTCGGTCGTCGGACCGCCCACCACAGGCGAGCCTTCAACGCTGGCACGGGAACTGGACCACCGGGAGCGACAGGGGTAGCTGCTTGCGGTGGGATCACAGGCGAGCCTTCGACACTGGGTGCTTCCTCGCCGGTCCGCCAGTCGGTGGCGCAGTAGTAAGCGCCTGCTCCTCGGCGCGGCGCCTTCTGCTGCGCCGCGACCGTCGCCTGTTGACGCGGCGATGCAGCGGAGGCGGTCCTGCGGCAGGTTGCGGCGGGATCACAGGCGGCATTCCTCGACGCTCGGCGCCTCGCCGGAGCCTGTGCCGCTGCCGCTGAACCACGCGACGGTGGCGGTGTCGTTTCCATTGCCGCCGCGTCACCGCCCGTAGCCGCAATCGCCGCATTCAGATCGGGCTGCGTCTGTCGGGCTCGCTGATTAGGTTGCTGCTCGGCAGCTATACGTGCTTCCGTTTCAGGATCGATAACCGGCGAACCTTCAACCGACGACGGTCGGAAGCATGCCCTGCCGGGCACGCGTATTCGGTGCACCTTCAGCGGCAATGCGCGCCTCTCTTTCAGGGTCGACAGGCGGCGCATTCACTGGCTGCTGTGGCGGGCGGCGCGGCGCATACGGTCCCAGATCAGCCTTCTGATCACGCAGTATCCCGGCGATCACCATGTCGGCAGGATTGTCCTGCTCGAAGATGCTGCCGCCGTCGGCGTAGCTGGAAACCGGCCCACCGCTTTCGAAGCGTTGACCTTTAAAGGTCGGGCGAGCGATACGACCACCTCGCCGATAGACCGGCGGCAGGTCGGGTGTTACCGCTTGCTGCGGCATCTGTCCGTAGCTACTGTTCCCGGCATCGACGTCGACGCCATGGTCTTAGGCCGGCGACGGCGGATTGACCGCCCATCGTCTGTTCCCTCGCCTTGACTTCATTCTCTCCTGCCGTCGACCTTCTCGTCATCCTGCCGTTTCTTTTTGGCGATCTTGTACATCTCGTCGTAGTAGCGATCCTGCGTCGTTGGCGTCAGCGCCTTGTAGGCTGCGATGCCTTCGAAGATTTCGTTCTTGAGCTATCATGTCAGGCCCCCGCAGTCTGGAAGGTCGGCGGCGAGATCGCCATTGCCGACGGCGGGACCCTGCTCAGGCTCAGCCTCCTGCGGTCCGGCAATCTCGTCGTGAGCCTTCTTGATCAAGTTCTGAAAGAACTCCTCGCCGTGCCAGCGCACGACTTCCTTCGAATGACGAACTCACCTTCGTTGAGCAAACGCATGCACGTCGTCAGTTTCCTTACCGCCGGACGGCGACATCTCGGCCTGACAACGTCGTCGGGACCCTGCGGCGGCTCAGCCATCTCTTCATCCGGCGTGTCGACGAACTCTTCCTCGTCCGGCACATCGCCGCCTTCGGCGTAGCCCTTGAACGGTGCAGTGTAGTAGCGACCATTACGCATCTCGAGCCCGTAACCTTCTCGATCGCGTCAACGTCGACACCATGATCGAATGTCGGATGACGGCGACCCTGAGCAGCAGCCCGCTACCGGGGCTCCGGCTCGGCTAATGCGGCACGGTATCGTGCGGCACTGGTTGAGGGCTCAGCCCGGCATCGCGCGCCTGCTTATAGTCATAGCCTTTACCCTCTGGATCGAACTGCGGTATGTAGTCGGGAATGTCGTCGACGTTGCCACCGTTGGCGTAGTTGGGCCCCCACTTCGGCTGTGATAATTACCCGTGTCGCTATCAGGCCACTCAGCTTGTTCGCTCGGTTCCGGTTGATATTCACGACCCACTTCCGGCACATCATCATCCTGCCCCGGGCGATACACGGGCTCGGTCGTCGTACCCTCGTCGTCCTCTTCCTGGCGACGGCACCGGACCACCGGCACGGAACCGCCCCACCGACCGCCGTGCTCAGCTTTATCAAACATCTTGCCCGCGCTGGAACCGATGCTGGAACCGGATCATGCCGCCAGCGGGACCACCATAGATCGTGCCGAGGATACCGGCACCGGCACCGAGCATCGCACCAATACCGCTCGACGAACTCTCCCTGCGCTTCTGCTCAGCCTCAAATGCCTGCTGCGCATCCGGTTCTGCTGCATGCCTAAGCCCGTCTGCTCACAATGACTGCTTCCACTCCTTCAGCGCCGCGTCACCAGCACCAACCCAGCCTGACGGCTCCGTCATGCGACGCGACGCATCACCAATGGCAATGCCAGTGTTCGCCGCCGGCGTTGCCCGCCGCCAGTTGTGTTCCGCCTGTTCGCCGACTGACCTGGCAGCGCCGCACCCGTACGGATGGCGCGGTCGAGGTATTCCTGCCCCAACGCCTCAGTGTCACGATCCGACTTGGTGCCCGCTGCCGCAGCCGTCGCCGCGTTCTTCGCACGCAACCCTGCATCGAGCCCGGCATAGCGTCCTGACGGATGGGTCGACACCAAAGCCCATCAACTCCTGCTTAGCCTTGTTGCCCATAGCCTCACCGGTAATGTTTACCCAGTGAGATTGCACCAGCCCGGTTCGCCGCCATGCGACCCGGCGTGGTGCAGCCACGGGCGAAGTCCATCCGCTCCTGCATCGCAGGCTTGTAGGTGCCTTCCCAAACCCGCGATCCGCCTGGCCCAGTCACCGAACGTCTTGCTAGTATCGAGTGCCTGCTCGGTGACCCGGTCACCGAGTTCGCCGAGCTTGCCACGCTGGCCCATGCCCCAGTCGTACGCTTCGTTGGCACGCTCATCGTAAGCCTGCCCGCGCTCCTGCTGCATGCCACGATAACCACCGAGGTCAGTCAGCGGATTGCCGACCGTCGTTGGATCAACGCCACCCTTCGACGCTGGCTTTCGAAAGGTTCGAGGACCAATTACTGGGAACAGAAACAGCCATCGAACTCTCCTCACGGGTTCAGCCTCGTCACGGCGCGTACCCGCCGCGCCTATGGCGATGTTAGTCGCCGAAGGCGGATGAATGGCAGCACGCGCACCACGCGTGCCCTGAGCGATTTCGACGTTCCGTTTGAGCGCCATCACCTGATTGTACAATGGAGGCAGGGTCCTCGTTCGGCGTCGGGATGGACGGAACGGTGACAGGACTTGCAGTGGACATTAGACGTACTCCCAAATTTTGCGACGGCGTACTAATGAAATAGTTGATCGGTCGACGCCGTAGGTTGCAGCAATATCATTTTGTTTTCGACCATCCTGTCTTATTGCCAGCACGTCCTGCTCAGTGAGTTTAGCACGGCCATGTTGTTCTCCGCAGTAGCGAAGCTAGGAACAGGAAAACAAAACGTCCTTTGGCGATACAGTCGTGAGCGTTGTCCCGCTCAGTACCAAGGAACAAATGATTAAACTCAGCACACAGCTTCACGTCGCAGCGATGGCAGACACACAGACCTTTCGGGATAGGTCCTCGTCTATGTTTCCAAACAGCGCGATGTACACTTTGAACTTCCCTTCAAACCAAATTAGACCGTACCCACGACCAGTCACACCACCGAGCCATAGCAAACAGCCAGAGTTGGGTTCCGGTATCGTAAGAGCGGCAAGTCTATCTTCAAAACTACTCATACTTCTCGAAGCTCCTGCGGCGACGTTGCCACCCGCATGTTGTGGATCATCAGCTGGCCTTCGAGTTCAAACTGAACGAAGTCCGCTCTGAACCCGGAGGGTGGGGACGAAACTGCTCACCTGACTTCCGAACAGGCCGCGTAAACTTCAGCCTTTGATCGGCGTAATAACGGAACACGGTCGGCTCGCTGATTTCAGGACTAGGGGGCGGTGAGAAGAAAAATTTTAGCAGCGGCAAAATTCTCTTCCAGTTGGTCTGGATCAACTTCGACCGCCAGATATAGCTCTGACGTGGAGCGTATCGCCGCCGGTCGACGTGGAAAACACCTCAGCCACTGCGGGATCACCAGCGTCTCGCCCGTCCAAGCATCCAGCATGACGTTGTAGGTCGGACTCGTCGCAAGTCAGCGTCATATAGCTCCAGCCGCTGATCGGACAGGGCGATATGCGCACCCAGTCAGCGTGCTTCTTGAGAATCTTCCCCTGAACGAAGTCCTCTTGGAAGCAGTCCTCATTGGGCGGCGGTTGGGTCTGGAACACCCCTCGGTCGCGCCCGAGTAAGTGTGCGATAGCCGTTCATGAAATAGGTGGCGTGGATCGACGTCAGGGCTGGAGCAGGCGCAGCCACTCAATCTTTGCGGATCATATCGAACGTCAGATTACGGCCGCCACTGGGACCGATCGTGATCATCCATTGTAACTCGTGTAGAGCACTCCCCGCGGCGTGCTCACGATGGAGCCCCGTGCCGTGCACGGTTCGAGCGGCTGTACCTGCCGCATCGCTCACGACCTCAGGGTGAATGCTCCACCACCACGGTAGGGCTGGCTCCGACGTCAGCGTCCATGCAACTCTGGTCGATAGTACCCAGACCGACAATGGGGTAGTCGACGTTGACTACGTACTTGACCGGCCACGCATGCGGTCGATAAGGCTCACAGAACCAAACCTCGTTGTCTTTCCAGCCGGCGATCATACCATTCCGGCATCGACACCAGACCCTGCTAAGCTGCCGGTGGGCGCCAGAACCGGTCCTCGCTGCTTGGCAGGATCGCGCTGTTCGCGCTACGAGATACGCTCGACTTGACATCGTCGTAGTCGAGGTCGGTGATGGGGAGTTCATCGACGAAGAAAAACGCAAATCCGTAACACCATCCGGAGCCAACCTCGGCGCGGTAGATGCGCGTGTAGGTGAGCGTAAGCGGTTGGTCGTGTCTCGCAAACGCGTCGCGCAGCCATCACAATATGCCACGCTCCATCGAGATTGCCTATGTCTGAAGCGCGGGCGGACCGGGTGGTCTCTTCGCTCGCGATGCCGACACCCACGTGGCACAGACGTCGCACGCCCGCGTGCCAGTCGGCGTCGTCGCACTCTACTCCGTCACCGTCACGGTTGGCGCGATAGCCGGCGCAGGGAATGCCTTCCAAGACGAGCGGTGGCACCGCAACCTTCCAGCCGCTGCTCGGTCGTGTATCCCGGCGGTGCGTTACCGTTAGCGAAGTAGAACCTGCCGCCGTCGGCAAGATCGGTCACGGGGCTGCGCACAACTGTCGTGTTGTCATCCTCGAACTCGAGCCACCAGCCAGTCCTTGATGTGATCGACGTCGGGCTGATTGAACGGGCACGCGGAAGGCGTAGCGCGCCGCCGGGTTCGTCAACGTGTGAATGTCGATGTCAGCAGCAAGCGGCTCAAGCCGACCACCAGCTTGAAGGAACGCGTTCTCGGCATAGGCCGAATTTTCCAGCGGCAGAAGTAGCTGGTCGATAGCTGGTATTTGTCCACCACAACTGCTGGTCGAACTCGGATTGCCGCCACACTAACCCTCCCGTGGTTACTGCGTCTTTAGCCGTGCGGCCCGCCACCGGAAATACCGGCCTGCGTTCCTCGCAGCAGGGGGCGTAATGTCGATTGGTTTCGCCTTCGGCAAACAGCCTTCGCTGCCTCGGGGTCCTCAAGCGCAGCCCGCCGCCTCGGCAGCCCGCGCCTTTTCAGCTAACTCGAACGCCGCAGCATTCAGCCGCTGCCGACTTCCCGCCCGCTTCCATCTCAGCCTTGGTCTGTTCGGCTGGGACAGATTTAGCACATTCAGGATTTTCCATTTGAACCTCTTAGTGCTTTTTTCGATTAAGTAATTCAATCACCAAACGTCGGCGGCAGGTTGTTGAACGCAGGACTGCCACCAGCCGACATTGCTGATGTGCCGACACCGTGATGCCGGTCGTATTCGACGAAGTATCTTTCGCCGCACTCTCCTGCACCACGTCACCAGCACCACTGCCACCGAGACCACCAGACTTCTGAAAACGCCTGCATGGACATTGACCTCGCGATCGGTCACTCGTCGCGATCGTGGTTATGCGACGGCATCTGCGCGTTACCCGCAAGGTCTGCGCTTGTACACCGCCGAAGCTCCCGCTCCAGCGTATCGCCGTCAGGGAGCGCACCACGGCGCAGTCAATCTGCCGGCATTTCGATCTGGAGCAGCGATCAGCTACACGCCCGCGAAGATCAGGTAGGGCGCGAATTCGCCCGTCGTGCCATCGCCTGCACCAAAAACCGTTCCAATAGCGGCGAACAACTGTGGAAAGGTCGCACGAGCCACAAAAGTTGACCGGCACACATCAACCATCCGGCAGGTGCCGTATTCGCGGCGTAAGCGACTGCCGGTGCCGGGCAGGAACATGCTGGAGCATGGGAAGTTCCTGTACGTCACCCCTCCCCAACTCCCCGCCGCACGTCCGAGAACGACGGCGTCGGTGGACGTCTTGAAATCGTGCTCGGCGTTCCAACCGGTCGGCCTGACACGCGTCGTGTCCGGGCCGTCACCCTTCCCGTTACGAATTTGTGTTTGGCGCGAGAAACCATCAGGTGAACCCCTTCGTTCACCGTCGCAAACTGCCGCGGAAACCGCCAGTTCTGGGCGGCTGTAAACGTTGCGCGCGACATCATCGTTGGCACGCGCCAGCGTTCGAAACCGCTGATGTACGCCCGCTGGTGTCTGTGCCGCCATCATCGGATTGGAATAGGGTTTCTGCGGCTCCCATTGCAGGCGCGCGATGATGCCACGACCAATCGTGTCGGCGTATTTGTCGACGATCCGGACCATCGTGATCACCGGATACTTGTTGTCAGGGTTCACCGGCTCTGCCGTGCGGCTGGCGGCGATCACTGCCCACCCACAGCACTCTGGCTCAAATCCCTCGGTAAGGTCAGCACGCCGGGAACGCGCATCACCATCGGACCACCCGGCCAGAAGTTCGGATTGGGCGGGTAGTTGGCTCTCGAAGGCGGCAAGCGTGAAGATCAGGGGTCCAGCCTGCGGTTGCCCATCGTCCAGATAGACAATCATCAGTCGGTTAGGGCTTCCCTTCCTGCTGTGAGGTAATTGATAGACTTCGTAACGTGCGGCTCGACTTCTTTATGGGTACGTGCTCCCTGCCAGATGTTCGTCGTCTGGGTAAAGTCATCCATCACCCGAAACACTTCCTGCTTAAGCATCGGCGTCAATAACCGCTCGGCAGGTCCTTGCGGACGTCAGCGAAAATGCGATCAAAGGGAGAGGGCATCGCCTTCTCACTCACGCGGGCGCGAGTAGCATGGAAACAACTTGGTGAGGAAGCATTGGCGCGAGCATCCTGCGTTCCTTCATCGTCGCGCAACTGCGCCATGCCGACAGCATAGTAGACTATCGCCGGAACATGCTGCGGCTCGACGGTGATTGGTACGTCTAGTTGAGTATCGCTGTAAATAGGAATTTTGAAACGAGGTCGAGGAAGATGTCTGGTCGGATGCGATGACATCTCCATCAAACACTGGTTGATGTTGAGCACCAGCGAACTCGGTCGAATAACGATACTCGTTCCCCGACGTATCGGTATCCTGCAAAAGTATTCTAATCTGATCGAGCAAGTCGCCCAGCGTATAGAGAGCATCGTCGTCGGTGTCGTAGAAGCCGATCACCCAGCCGTAGCCGTTCCACTGATAGACGACGCCAATCGAGTTGGTGAACTTCGTCCAAGCGTCGGTGAACTGTGGGAAGTCCATCTCTGACATCACAGACCTCCAGTTGGTACCCACTGCGATGTGGTACCGTCGTTGTACCCAGGATATACAGCCTGCCACCGCCAATCGAAGCATCAGTAAAAACCACAGTGGGTTCGTCGTCGGCGAGGCCGGCGGTGTCGCTCCGAAGAAAATTACCGGACCTGCCGGACCTGCCGGACCTGTCGAACCCGGCGGTCCTGTCAAACCCGGCGGTCCCGGCACCGTACTGGTTGACCCGCTGGACCCGTTGCTCCCGGTGGTCCTGTCGAGCCGGGTGATCCGGGTGGCCCTTGGTTGCCGCCACGCCCAACCGTCGTCACCACCCACCGCTGCGTATTGCCGTCATCGTAGTAGATGGAAAAAGAACCCGGTGATGCTGTCGTACCAAAGGATCATTGGGGCTTGGACCACCGGAGGGGCAGGTCCGCTAGAGCACAGCGGAACACGGCTAATCGAGACCAGCGGCCCCGGCGCGGTCATCACCCACGCCACGCCGATCCATTCGTATACTCAGTAACACCTTCGGTGCCGCTGACCGACGGTAGGGTTGTCGGGAAAGGCCATTAGCCGATCCTAAACGCCGACATATTGCCACCCTGCGCATTCATCCCGGCAATAGCTTGATTGGCGACCCACTCGAAATAGTCGGTACCGTTGGCGTCCACGTAGACGCCGCAAGTCAACCCGATCCAAAGGGTTTGCCCACCCGATCCGCTAACCCCGCAATTGGGAATTACCACGCCGTTCTTCGCGGCTTGAGCGCCCACGTCCCGTTGGCAGCAGTCGGAGCCTGCGTTCCGGCGTTGGCGTAGAACCAATACTTCCCAGCAGGCGTGGTGTAGCGACTGGTGGAAGTATTCCACCAGTTGCCAGAGTTACCGCTGACTATCGTTTGAAAGGGATCGAAGCGTCGACGCCGACTTGTTGGACATAGAGCCCGCCGGTGCGCCGTGACATGACCATCACCAAACGATCCAGAGATCGCCACCCACAGACCGGGAGCGGGCGTCGTCTGAAACTTGTAGGTGATACCCGTTGGCGGGCGTGAAAAGCTGCCCGTTGGTCGGAGAAGCAGGAAAGTCGATAGCAGCCATCGCGTCACCTCATTCTGATCCAGTTATCCCACTTTGAATGCCGTAATTGAATAGTTGGCCTGAGGTCCCATTGATGCCGCCCCGCAATTGACGACGAAGTCGAAAAACATCAAGTGCCGTTAAGTGATCGACGTAGGTGCCGAGCGTGAGCGGAATAAAGAACGAAGCCGACCCCGATCCCATTGGACCGTTAGTCAGTACCGAGCCGTTTTTTCGCATCTTCATCTGAGTTGAGCCGTTACCACCAGCAGGTGCCTGAACACTACCCTGACACTGAATAAAATACTTTCCAGCAGGTGGCGTATAGCGGCCCGTAGATACGTTGAACCACGAACCGGTGTTGCCTCCCTGCAAAGTGAAAGCACCGACAACGTTGTCGGCGACAGCATTAGGGTGAGTACCACTGACCACCGTGACTTGGCCGCCGAGCGATGCAGCGGTCACTGCCGTCTGTCACGAACGCCGTCGTGGCGATGCTGGTGTCGTTGTCGTTGGTGGCAGGCGTCGGGGCTGTCGGGTTTCCGTAAGAGCAGGCGAGGCGAGCGTGGCGTAAGCCTGCGCCTTGACGAACGCCGTGGTTGCTACCGACGTGCTGTTGTCTGCCGTTGCCGGCGTTAGTGCAGTGGGCGTCCCGGTGAACGCCATGATCTGCGTAGCGCGACTGATGACGAACGCAGAACCGAGCGGACTGACGCCGTCGTCAGCGTAGGCGGTCAGATAAAAATCACTGCCCGCGTTACTGCCGCTTTCGGCGGTCGTGTTCTTGCCAATGTACCAGCGAACCGAGGCTCCTGTCGAAAAGTAAGTGACCGCCGCCGACCCAGCGTCGGACCGCAGGATCAACGCAGAGATTGCCGCGTCGCCTGTTCGATCAACAGTGATGGAGCCTGCGTTGGAGGCGAAACTCCCAACATTAACCGCGCCGGTGAACGTCGCCGTGTCCGCCCGAACATCGCTCCAACGCAACGCGGCAGTACCCAGCGCGTGTCGTGTCGTCAGCACCGGGCACAAGCCCGGTGCTGACAAGCGTGGCCAGCTTGGTTGGTCCAGTGCCCGCCCAAAAATTGAACGCACCAACTGAACGCAGATCGAACGATCCACTGACGTGCCCAGACCGTTAATGCTCGTTCCAGCCGAATTGTACCACTGGATCATGCCAGCGGTGCCCGCCGTCTCGACCGTGTTCCCAGACGCCACGCGCAAAGGCCCGGCAGTCGTCAATTTCTTAGTCGCCGGGTCCCATGCGAAGTCGGCAAGGACACCCGTGACACCTGTCGTGCCTGATGTGTCGCCGTAAGCCACCGGCACCGACCGGAACCCGACACTCGTTCGTTATCGCCGCTGCCACGAACGCCGTCGTGGCGAGCGATGTCGAACTGTCACCCGCCGTCATCGTCGGTGCGGTCGGCGTCGCGTTGAACGCCATGACGCGGGTTGAGCGGGTGATTACGTACGCATTGCCGATCAACGCGCCCGCGTCATCAAATGCCTGAAAAGAAAAATCACTACCGACATTCGCACCGGGTTCCGGTGCTGTTAACTTTCTGCGCCCGCCAACGAGCCCGTTGCCGGTACGAAAATCAATCAGACTGAGGAACCCCACATCGGACCCTGATGTCGATGGAGGCATGAGCAGCGTCACCAACGCGGTCAACCAGTATACTGCCGCCGCTTGCCGTGATGCTACCGCCCGTGCTGGTGATGTGTGCCGCTCATCGACACTGACGTACCGCTCCAACGCACCGCTAAGCGTACCGCCCGTCAGCAACAGATAAGGCGGCGTCGTCCAAGCTGTGGCGAAATCAACGGCCGAAGTTTTGGACAGATACTGCCCGGTTGTACCACCCGTCGGAACACCCGGACCTGCTGCACCCGTGTTGCCAGTCGGTCCTCTGGAACCCGTCGCGCCCGTCGTACCCGTCGCGCCCGTAGTCGCCTTTTTCTCCCTGCGGGCTGACAGCAGGCAGGCACCCACTGTGTGGAGCTGCCGTCATTGTACGAAATGTAAAGCTGGCCACCACCGTTAACCGCCCCATCAGTGTAGTACCAAAGTTGGCCGTTGGTCGGTGATCCCGGCGCTGCCACACCAGTGAAGTCAGTACCCGCTGCACCTGTCGAACCGGTCGCACCAGCCGGACCCTGTATGCCCTGCGAACCTGTCGCGCCCGTCGTACCCGTCGCACCAACATCACCCCTCTGGTATCGTCAACATTAAGAGTTTGGTTTGGACTGGTACCCGTAATAGTCGACGCCGCTGCGCTGCCCGGTGCGCCTGTCGTCACCGTACCGATGCTAAGCGTGTTTGCTGGACCAGCCGATCCAGTCGCGCCGGTATTACCAGTCAGGCCCGTATTGCCCGTCGCGCCCGTCGCGCCCGTCGCACCTTGCGGACCCATCGCGCCAGCGGGACCAATTGGACCTTGTGGCCCGACCGGGCTGTTAGCAGCAGGCACCCATTGTCGTATTGCCGTCGTTGTACGAGATGTACAACTGCCCACCGCCGCCGACAGCATCGGTGTAGTACCAAAGCTGGCCAGCGGTTGGTGACCCCGGTGCAACCGTGCGCAACCGAAGTCGTGCCCGCTGGTCCCGCAGTACCCGTAGCACCAGCCGGACCTTGTGCGCCGGTCGCACCAGCAGGACCCCGTGTACCAGTAGCACCATCAGCACCAGCCGGACCCGCAGCACCCGTGGCACCCACAGCACCAGCAGCACCCGCCGGCCCCGCTGGTCCCGGCGGACTATTGGCAGCAGGCACCCACTGCGTGCTGCTGCCGTCGTTGTACGAGATGTACAGCTGACCACCGCCGCTAACAGCATCAGTGTAATACCAAAGCTGCCCAGTAAGCGGCGATCCCGGTGCCGTCACACTGACAGTAGTCGTACCAGCTACACCTTGAGCGCCTGTCGCGCCCGCCGGTCCCTGCGCACCGGTTGCACCAGCAGCACCCGTCGCACCAGTCAAGCCAATTGGTCCCGGCGGACTAACCGCAGCAGGCACCCACTGTGTCGAGTTGCCGTCGTCGTACGAAATGTACAGTTGACCACCAGCACCAGTGGCGTCGGTGTAATACCAAAGCTGCCCATTACCCGGCGCTACAGGCGCGGTCGTGCCGACCAGAGTTGTGCCCGCCGCACCCGTCGCTCCTGCGGCACCGGTTGACCTGCTGCACCGGTCGCACCAGTAAGGCCAATAGGTCCCGGCGGACTGACGGCAGCAGGCACCCACTGTGTAGAGTTGCCGTCGTTGTACGAGATGTGCAACATACCGCCGCCAGTAAGGGCGTCGGTGTAGTACCAGAGTTGCCCGCCGACGGGCGTTCCGGGCGCAGTCACGCTAACCGAAGTTGTACCTACGGGTCCCGCTACGCCCGTGTCACCTTCTTTGGACCCACCGCACCAGCTGGTCCCGCTGCACCCGGTGGGCTGTTCGCAGCAGGCACCCACTGCGTAGAATTACCATCGTCGTATGAAATGTAGAGTTGGCCGCCACCGTTGATCGCATCGGTGAAGTACCAAAGCTGCCCATCAGCCGGCGTTCCGGGCGCAGTCGGACCGACGAAGGCTGTACCTTGCGCACCACCTGTGCCCGGTGGTCCCGCCGGTCCCGCCGGTCCCTGCGGACTATCTCCGCAGCAGGCACCCACTGCGTCGAGTTGCCGTCGTTGTATGAAATGTAGAGTTGGCCATCAGCGCCAGACGCTTCGGTGTAATACCAAAGCTGTCCGTTGGTCGGCGTTGCTGGCGCTGTCGCACTGATCGACGTCGATCCCGCCGCACCCACGGCACCTGTAGCGCCGGTTGCACCTTGTGCGCCGGTTGCACCCCGTGCGCCAGTCGCACCTGTGGCACCGGCAGGGCCCACGGCACCGGTAGAACCCGTATTGCCCTTCGGGCCCTGCGCACCAGTTGCGCCCGTGTCGCCCTTCGGACCCTCTTGGCCTGAAGGACCCGGTGGACCCTCTGCACCACCGCGACCGGGGTTTGTCACTACCCACTGTCGAGTGTTGCCGTCGTCGTAATAGATGAAGAAAATCCGGTGACCGTGTCGAACCACAAATCGGTCGGTTTGGCACCAGTCGGCGGCACCATCGCCGTCGTACAATTGGGAATGTCAGTATGGTCGAACAGTGTTGCAGCGGGTGGAGATGACGCAGCACTTGGAGCCACGGTTGGCCCAACCGTGCGAACAATCTTCTGCACCCAAACGCCGCCTCCCGGCGGCGTTGGTCTGGCAGTCCACACGAAAATGCGGTCCGCCTGATCCACCCATTCGTCGCCAAAATTAGGCGACGCTGGTGGCGTAGGACTGAGCGTCCGTTCGGGCATTCTCGCCCCCGGTTAAAACCGGTCCCTGACCTTTAAAGGTCAGGGACCAAGGGGAGAGAACTAAACCCCAGCTGCGGGGTAACGATAGCCTGAGAAATCGCAACGCCGTCGATGACCTTGTAGCCGTAAACCTGCAAGCCGCGCAGGATTTGGCCGAAGGTGTGCTCGACCGCAACGTCTCAACCTTGGACACCTGCGAGGCAAACGTGAGCCCGTGCGGATGGCCGGCATACATGACCCATTCACCAGCCGCGAGCGCCGGAGGTCCGGTCACCGGCCCCTTCGGCAGCAGGTTCGAGACATAGATCGTGAAGCGGTCGACCATGCCGAGCCGCCCGTTGCGCAGCATCGAGACGCTGTCGCCGGACAGATAGGCTTGACGCAGTTCGGACTGCTTGATCGCGCGTCGCGGCCCACGTCGGGATGATCGCCCAGCGACCTTCCTCGGGGACGTTCTGCTCATCAAGCGCCTGCCCCATGCGCAACAGGACGATCGAGAACTGAGACAGAAGCGGCAGGGGTGCCGGTAATCGCCGAGACCGAGAGCGGCGTACCGGTAATGCCGAGGTTGATCGCCGCACTGATCTTGCCGGCGGTCGCACCACGGTTGGCAGCATCGGCCTGACCCAAGAACGCCAAGCAGGACGTCGCTGTCGATCTTGATCTTCATCTGCTGGCTGGCGTCGTCCGACCAGATGCCGAGCAGGTTGATGTCCGACTGCACCTCCATCACGTCGTCGAGGATGGTGGCGAAGTATTTACCCTTGTTGATCACGAGATCGATGATGTTGGAACTCGGACGTTCCACCACGATGCCACCATCGGCGAGGTAATCGTTGATGGTGATCGTCGGCTTGGTGCGGATATGAACCGTGTCGCCTTGGTTCTTGATCTCACCTTCGTAGGCGGTGTTCGAGATCGCCGCCAACACTGTGCTGGCGTAAAACTTCTCAAGCAGTTTGCCCGACCAAATCTCGGGGATGACGGTATGCGAGTAAGCCGGAGAGGGCGTGAGTGACCCGACCGGATAGATGGCAGGCGTGGTGCCTGATCCAGCAAGAGGATAGACGGCCATGGAGGCTCCTGCGGCGACCGCCGCCGAGCCTTCAGTGCCCAGTCAGCGTGGTCGCCGTGCGAGGGTTGACCTGAATACGCCCTTCGCGCTGTGCCGCCATAAGGTCAGCCTCAGTCGCGATGCGCTCTGCATCCCGTCCTCGGAATTTGCCGGCAGCCACGTCGCCATAGAACTGGGAAATGCCTTGGGCAGTCCAGACGGGCTTGCCTGCGGGGACCGTAGCCGCCGCTCGGGCTCTGCCGGGAGCCGCCAGCTGCTCTAGTGTCACGCGTGCAGGGGCTTGGGGTGAGTGGGAGAAGCAGGCCCTGCGGCGTGTCCTCCGTACTCTCCCTGCGCCTGCTGGCGGGCCTGAGCAGCTGCCGGGTCGGTGGCAGCCTCCTCTGCAAGAAACCCCTGAAAGAAAGCTGCGACACGGTTGCTATCGCCTGCGTACCACGCCTTCTGGAGTAATTCCTGCCGGTTAAGGCCAGAATATACGTCGCTCCGTTTGGTCCACGCAATGAAATTCGGATCACGGTTGAGGTCTTGCCAGCCGGGCAGCAGACTATCCATTGAACCGTGCATGCGATTGAGGAACTGCTTCGCCGGTCTCCGCCTCGGTCGTTTCGACGCGTGCCTGCACCTGACCAACCGTCGTTGCAATCGGCTTGAGCAGCGGGAATGACTGCTTCCTAGTGCCGCCCGCTTAATGACGTCGATGAGGTCCGCGCCATAGTCATCGATATCTTCTTGGCTGACCAAAACCGGCGGCTTCGTCCTCGCCGGGCAGCGGGGCAGGTGGATTGGCCTGCGCAGTCAACTCGCGCATGCGCTGCTCGTACTGTTGCTGCGTCTCGCCCCAGCGCCGGCTGTCGGCGTCGTAGCGACCTCTTCAGTGCCTTGAACCGGTTCTCCCAGTTGATCGTGCCATCAGGGTTCGTCTCAGAAAGCTCAGGCTGAGCCAGTGGTAATTCACCCTGTCCGTTAGGTGGCGGAGTTCCGTTGTTGGTGCAGCTGCTCCATCAGCCGGTGGAGCATAAGCTGCCGCATGAGCGGCATCACCACGTGCGATGGAAGCGCGGGACTTCCGGCGGGAGCGTGACGTTCGGATCGACGCCATTCGACGGCACCTGCTGGTTAGGCGGGACTGGATCGGGCATTGGTTTCTCTCTTGTGTACGTGTCACGCAACTCGGCGCTATCCGTCAGGTGCTTCCTAAGTTGCTGCACAGTTTTTACTTTACCTTGCGCGCGGAATACGTCGTGTGGCGTATCGCCTGCCAACATCTCAGCAATGGCTTGAACCTCATACGCACGGAACGCGTCACACAACATCTGAAAATGGTTGGGCGCAACACCCTTCAGCACTTGCTGCCATGACGATATCAGACAGCGGGTTCGCCATCAGCGTGTAACCTCGGTGCCCAATTTAGCCATGTCGATGATAGTCGAGTATTTGCTCGGCGCGTTGCGTCCGCTCGGTGTCAGCTTGGCGTAGTTGCCCATCGAGCGCTGCCACGGATTACCCTTGGTCACCCGTCCATCGCATGACGTGACGGCAGAAGTTGTTCCTTGCCACCCTTGCCTTTGTGCTGGATCAGGCGACCGGTACCGGATTGATCTTGGCGGGACCGAACTTCATTTGATTTTCGGCATCTTGGGCATCGCGCCGATCTTGGGTCCAACCTTGAAGTTGGGAGCCTTCGGTGCGAGCGCCGCCTTGGGCGCGGTCGGTCCGCTGATCTTACCGCCGAAGTTGCCACCGCCACCTTTCGGCTTGGGCAGGCCCGGTGGCAGGCCGAGCATCTTGCGTCCGCCCGTACTGCCGGGCTTGGGCGGCGGCACGGTGCCCTCGCCGCCCTGCCGCATCGCCGCTGACATGGGAAGTTTCTTTGAAACACCATGGCTTAACCTCCCGTGGTTAACAACCGCTCTGGCCGGGTTTGGCCGGAACCGACCCGCGATTGCTGAACATGGCGGTGGTGCCGCCCTTGGCCCACGGCTGGTCGCCACCGCTCTTGGTCGGGCCCGACGTGCCAGCCTGCTGCGTTCCCGCATAGTCCTTGTTGGTCGTGTCGCCGGAGAAGAACCCGGCACCCGGCGGACCTGCCTGTGGCTCCTGCCCGCTCGAGATCGCGCTGTCGCCTTCCTGCGAACTCTGACCGGGCGTCTGCGTACCGGTACCCTTCGCCGGATGGCATAGAATGATTGCCGCCCGTCAGGAACGGTGCGCGATCACCACCGTCGGCATCCTTGGTCTCTTCAGCCATGATCATCTCCAAAGTTCGTTTCGGCGTATGCGTCGAACGATTGAACCAGAGACGCCGTACTCTGCACCAACCGCATTGCTCGAACGAGGATCGGCACGAATAGCAGCCGCCTGTACGCCAGGTCAGTTTAGCGCGACCATGCGTATCGCGTCTGGCGTGCCGTCCCTTGCAACTTTGTCCGCCATATTCAGTGCATCATCACCAAGAAAAATGTCGGAACTCAATGCACGTCGGGTTGTCGCAATGATGCAAGACTTGCTGTCCCGGCAGCAGCTTCGTTCCAGTAGCTTCTTCCCAAATGACGTGACTAACATTCCGCTGATGATCATCCGTCAGCGATCGTAGATAGCCGCCCGGCTGACCTCCGAGACTGGTCGTAACGCAATGGCAGCCGTTCACGATTGGGGTAGAAAATCGTATCCAAGCGTACGTTGCGCTGATGCGTCTCAAGAGCAGTCTGTCGATCCATTACCTACCTCTCGGTCTCTGGACAAAGGTGCTAGTACGCGGCGCTTGCGCCTTGGCGCTCTCGCCACCCGGCTTACCGGCTTGCTGCGGTGTACCACCGCCGCCCCGGTGGGCCACCCGGCTGTGGTGGCCCCTCCAGCTGCTTGGGCGGTCCGATCCCGGTGGGCGCTGCCCGTCGCCCGGACCTTTGCCGGGCTCGGGCGGTTCCTGCTCGTGACCCGGCTTGCCGGTAGCCGCAGCCAGTGCGGCAGCCTGTGCTTGCTGCTGCTGAAGCTCGTCCTCGGAGGGAACGATTTCCTCGCCGGGCATGCCGATGGTGTTCGACACAGAACGGAGGACGGCAGCGCGCCCTTTGGGGCCCATGATCGACATGTCAATCGGGTTAGCCGTGAGTTGCAGGAACTCCAGCTGACGGGCCCGCATCGTCTCGCGCTGCATGGCGACGGCAACACCCTTGGGCGTCACGCTCTCGGTACCTTGCAGCATTCCGGTCTGGTCGGTGAGCAGGATCAAATCCATCAAGTTGGTCAGCGCCGGGTTCATCATGTCGCGGTCGACATTGGCGCACACCGTCTGGAGAATTTTCGATGCGTTGCCCATCAGCATGGCAAGCCCGGAAGCAGTCCGCCCTGCACCGCCTCCGGGCGAGTTGCCGGACAGATATCGGGGAATGGCCGACACGTCGTCCGACAAGTCGTAAATCGCTTTGAAAACCGTCAGCAGTTCCTGCGCGTTGGACTGCGGCTGGAAGAACTCGACGGGTTTCTCGGTGGAACTGGTGAGCAATGGGTTGGTGACGTGCCAGCGCTTCCACGGGAAGATGTCCTCTCCCGTCTCAAGGCCCGACAGACGCTCATCGTTGACCACCACCTGTGGGCCCGACGCGATGCTGAGGTTGTTGACCAGTGACCGGAGAGAGGCATTGCAAACCTCCTGCAAGTCGGAAATCTGATCAGGATGGCGTTGCCAACCGGCGTGCCGGGCACCTTCTCCCAGCTGGTGATATAATACTTGTGGCGACGACGCGGCGAGACACCGAGTTGCACCTTGATGAGATACTGACCGATCATCCACGCCTCGATGGCGTAGTCGCGGATCGGATCGGGTATGTCGTCGGCGGTGAAGCCGTACTCAAGCAGCATGCGGCCTTGAACATTTCCAGTGTACTGAAGGCAGCTGATCATGTGGCTCTGGTTGAACCACGGGTCCTCGCGGCTTTCGAGTTGTGCTCGCGGGCTCTCTGCCATATCCCACTCGGCACTGAGCCCGCCACGACCGTAATTGTCGAGCACGGCACGAACAGCGACTTTGTCGAAGCCTTCGAAGTCGAGAAGATCGTTCAGGTCGGTGCGGGTGAACCGGGTACGCTCGATGATGGCGGCATCCTCGATGTCAGCAGCGCCGGGTGTCCAGTACACATCGAAGGGCGATATCCGTTCCCACCACAGCTTGGGTTTGCGTTGCATGAGCGGCCGTCCACTCGACCAGTCAACCTCAAACACCATGCGCACCGAAGGCCCTTTGAGCACCGCATAGGGAAACAGGGGGATGTCGGTGATGATGTCGGCGAGAGCGCCGTAAAAATTCCCTTCAGTGAGAATTTCATCGATCTTGTCCTCGGCGAGATTAGCTTTGTCCTCGCCGGATTTCTGGCGGCGGTGCGCGCCTTGGCCATCAGGCCCCACAGCCGTTCCTTGATCTGGTGAGGACCGATCTCCATGCCGATGGACTGGGCCTCCATCAACTCGCTTTGCATCAGCTGCTGGATCGATTGCTGTATCTCGGGTGGCACCTCGGGATCAGCCTCGGGTTCAAGTCCCCATGCCCGGTCGGCCCCGAGATACACATCGCGCAGGAGGGAACTGGCACCCCGGCATTTGGCTGCGATCAGCCGGGCGTACACTTCGGAGCCGCCGAACTTCTTGATCTCCATCAATTTCTGCGGATCGTAGACGCCATTGAAGGCGCGCATCGCCCGAGCAATCGCTCGGTCCAGCCGACCACCGTGTCGCGGTGGCGACGCATGATGTCCCACTCGTTCCTGATAAAACCTAATAGCGGTGTGAACTTCTCGGTACTGGCGACAGCCTGCTGTTCGAGGGCCTGCTGACCAGCTTCCATCTGGTCGATGCCTTCATTTGACACCACGCGCAACGATGTCGGATATCGTTGGGCCATCGGGACAGACGTCGGCGCTGGTGCCGCTTCGAACGGTGTCGCCATTAAAACTTCCCCTGCAACACTCGACGCCAGTGGTCAGTTATTGCGAGGTATAGTAGTCCTTACGTAATTTTGCCACAAGGAGTGCCGGATGGCTCTCGATACTCCGCCCGAACGGCAGATCACCGAACTCGATATCAGTCGTCTGGCCCGCGAAATCGCCCGTGATTTGCGGCCTTTAGAGCTAACGCTCGACCAGATGAAGATCAACAGCGAGCAGTGGGATCGCATCCAGTCGAACCCGATTTTTCACACCCGCATGGTCGAAGAGGCGCAGATGTGGAGCGCGTCGACCAAGCAGAACGTCCGCGAACGGGTGGCGCTCAAGGCGTCGGTGATGGTCGAAGAATTGCTGCTCGAAGCCGTCGGCATGGTGCAGGACCCCGGCATCCCGGGCGCGGCACGGGTGCAGGCATTGCAGTTCATCGCCAAGATGGGCCATCTCGGCGAAGGTACGATGTCGAAGGACGACGGCAGTGGACGGGTCCAGATCAACATCATGATTGGTAACCAGAAACTTTCCTTTGAAAAGGAACACGTGGTCCTCGAAGGCGAAGCTCAAAAGGTCGAACCATGATGGAGTACCTGTCCTATATCCTGCTCGCAGGCGGTTTTCTGATCCTGTTATTGCTGTGGCTGTACCGATGATCGAGATCACCTTCTCGCCACCGCCGACCGGCAGCCAGATGATGCTGTCGGATAGTTTCTACCGCATGATCTTGGGCCCGCTGGGCAGCGGCAAGACGACCACCGTCCTGTTTGAACTGGTGCGCCGGGCGTGCGAGCAGTGGCCCGGCCCCGACGGCATACGGCGCACCCGGTTTGCCCTGCTGCGGCAGACCCTCAGTCAGCTGAAGAACACGGTTTTAAAGATATAATTTCTGGTTCTCGCCGATCTGCGACTGGCGGGTCAGCGAGAGCACGGTCTACTTCAAGTTCGGCGACGTGGTCAGCGAATGGATGCTGCTGCCTCTGGAGACGCCGGAGGATCAGAAGCGAATTCTGTCGATGAACCTGACGGGCGCGTTTGTGTCAGAGGCCATCGAGGTCGATTTCGACCTGATGGTCGCCATCGCCGGACGATGCGGTCGTTTTCCACTGCCAGCCGATGGCGGGGCGAAGTGGTACGGCGTGGTGCTCGACAGCAACATGCCGACCGAGGGAACACCGTGGCACGAGGCCGTTTCATCGCCGCCTCCCGAGTGGCAGATTTTCATCCAGCCCAGTGGGCTCTCGCTGGAGGCAGAAAATCTAAACTGGCTGTTGCAGACCCCGACGACGCTGGTGCTGCCGCTTGACCATCCCGAGCGCTTGGCGAAGGGCCGGGAATATTACCAGCGGCTCAGCACGAGCACCAACCCGGCGTGGGTCAAGCGCTATGTAATGGCAGAGTTCGGTCCTGACCCCAGTGGCGCTGCGGTCTATGCCGGAATGTTTTTCAGTGGTTTTCATTGTCGCGACGAACTCCTTGTCATCCCCGGTGCTCCCCTGTTGATCGGCATGGACCTTGGCCGGGACCCGTGGGCGCTGCTCGGTCAGCTTGACAGCAACAGCCGGTTATTGATCCATGAAGAAGTTCCTGCCGATGACATTGGCCTCAAGCTGCAACTGCCGCGCATCCGCCAAGTCGTCAACGGTCGCCGCTACGTTGGTTGTCCGGTATGCATCGTGTTCGATCCAGCCGGCATGTCCAAGAGCCAGCACGATGAACTTACCTCTTTTGATGTTATTCGTTCTTTGGCTTTATGTGCATGCCTGCTCCTTCAAATCGTCTTGCACCCCGGCTTAACGCCGTAGAGCGCTTCCTGACCGAGAGCCGGGGCGGCACGGCGGCAATGCTGGTCAACCGCCCGCTGTGCCCGACCTTGGTGGGAGCGCTGAACGGCAACTACCGGTTTGTGTTCAATCAGATTGGCGAGAGCCAGCCGATCCCCGAAAAGAACAAGTGGTCACACGTCGCCGACGCGCACCAGTATCTCTGTCAGGCGGCAAGTGGTGGCACTGCTGTCGCCATCGCGCGCCGTGTCATACGGGCGCGCGATCTGGCACATATGTACCGCAAGCCTGCGCCGTCGAGCGCAGGCTGGACATGATTAGCCGGGCGAGGAGGTATCGAGGGTCGGCCGGGCCGGCAGCGTGGTGTTGCCGGTGACCGTCGCCGGGCCCTGCGTCACCTTGTTGCCGGGCACGCCCCACAGCTTGCTGCTGTTGACCTTGGCGGTGAAGGTGGTGCGGTTATCGACGGCAATGACGTTGGTATGGTCGTTGACGAAAGTGCAATCGTCGACCGTCAGGCTCGAGTTGGACGGTGGCGGGTTCTCGCCGCCGAAGTGCAGCATGATGACGTTGCCCGGATTGGGCTTCGCTGGAAGGTGCACTCGCTGATGGACGTGACGCCACCATCGGGGATGTCGACGTTGTAGCCCTCGGCGGCTCCCGTGCCGTCGTAGAAGCGCGAATTGGTGATGGTGGTTTTCTTGGCTCGGCTTTTGAGCTGATGACCGGTGATGTTGTCATGGCTGTAGATGTTGTCGACGATCAGCTCGGCCACGGCATTGATGTAGATGTTGTGGGCGTTGGAGCCCGGCGCACCGTTGCGGTTGAACTCCGAGTTCTTGATGGTGACCGTACCGGCCCCCGAGGCACTGGCGAGAATGCCCATCTGGTTGTCGTGGAACAGGCACTTGTCGACGACCAGTTTGCCGCCCTCGTAGCGGATACCGGCTCCGTTGAGATCGGACACCTTGCAGCCCATGAACTCGATATTTTCGAAGGTAATGTCGTTCTGGGTGACGAGGATGCCTTTGCCGTTGCCGGGCGACTGGGTGGCGCTGAGTTTAGGTTTGGTCGCGCCGACACCACGGATGGTGAGTTTCTTGGTGATGGTCGAGAAGTCGTTGGTGTAGGTGCCGCTGTCGACGGCAATGACGTTGCCATCGCGAGCGGCATCTATGCCCGCCTTAAGCGTTTTATACTGGAGCGCGTTGAGCCGACCTGAATGTCGGCAGTTGGCTCGGGACCGGGATCAGGACCGGGTCGGGCGGCACGATGACGTCGCCGACCGGGTAGACGACGGTTCCGGTAGCATCCTTGACGACGAGGTTGTCGCCTTCGACGGTGATTTTATCGGGCATGGTTTGCTGCCTTTTTGGAGGATGTGCGGCGAGTGGATCAGACGGCGACGATGGCGTTGGAAACGACCGGAGCGGAACTGCCAAACGCATTGGCGGCAACCATGGTGCAGGTGAAGCTCTGGCCACGGTCGGGCGCAGTGACGGTGTAGGTGGCAGCATTGATGCCGACGTTGGTGGCACCGCGTTTCCACTGGTAGGTGCGCGAGGTCGGTGCTTGGTCCCAGTTGCCCAAGGTGCAATTGAGCGTACTGCCAGTCTGACTGACAACGGGGCATCGACCACGGTCGGTGGTCCGGTCGGAGCCTGCGCCAGATCGGCTTCGAAAGTAGGCGATCATCTCGTCCTGAAGTTCAGGCGGCGTGCGCGACAGGATGTAGTCGCGCATGGCGTGGATCGCCGACGGCTTAAGCTGACCGTAGAGGTCAACCGCCGCTTCAGTCGGGGTCGTCATGGTTACGCCGCAGGCTGCTGCGGACCGTAAACGGCACCGGCAGGCTGGGCAGGAGGCTGGTTGCCCGGCTGGACGGCAGGCTGCTGAACTGAAACGCGACCCTGCTCGTACTGGGCCATCGAGAGCGCCACCGGAGGAGCCGGCCAGTCGGCCTCGATCTTGGTCGTCATGTATTCCTGATAGCGCGCCGGGGTGCGCGCCAGCACGTAGTCGCGTGCACTGGCAACAGCCATCGGCTTAAGCTCGTCATAGAGCAGATCGGCGGCAGCGGTCTCTTCGGGGGTGAGAGGTTCGGCGGCCATTGCAATCTCCTGTTCGAGGGGTGCAGGGGTGGCAGGGGAGGTGACCAGTTATTCCCGGCTGGGGCCACTCCACGGCCTGTGGTGTGACAGCACCCTCGGAACAACGCCGGGCCAGATGTCCGCTGCCCCTACCGATGCGGACCCACGGACATCCAGCCTACGGCGTCGTCAGCTTCGATCAAGGGGCTCCCGAGAGGTTCGCCGATCATGCGCTTGGTCGTGAACAAACCAGCGTGCTGCGGGTAGCTGTGTTTCCAGAAGCGGGCGTAGAAGGCAAAGTATTCGTTGGAAATCTTGAAATCGTCACCACGCCCGGCCAGTGGTCCGGTCGGCGTCGTGGTAAGAAAACTTCCCAACGAATGCGGTTCATGATCAGCCAGTGACTGATTTTCGCACGGCCCCGGTTGATCGCCTGAAAGGCAAACTGCTGGAAATAATTCCAGACCTCGGGGTTGTCGTTGTGCCACTGCCACCACTCGCGTTTCTTGGCGAGCCACAGGCGATAGGCAGGGTCCTCGGGCGGCTCGGCAAACGGGCTGACGCCCAGCGGCGGCTCGCTCATTTGACGCGCTCCGCCAAACCCAGTGCCTCCTTGACCGGCCAGCCACGCTGAATGCGACGGTAAACGGTCTGGTAGTTCTCCTTGCACTTGTGGGCCTCTATCGCCTCGACGAGGCTCGTGCGCTTGCCATTGAGAAGAACCAGCGGCACGGCAGAACGCGGACCACCAAACAACCGGAAGCCCGACTTCTCGAACTTGCGCTGATACTTCTCGACCATCGCGTTGCCCTTGGTTTTCTCGAGCCCGACGTTGACCGCCATCAACTCGAAATCCTTGACGCTGCCGTCCGGCATATCGCGCAGATGGTTGCGCTTGGTCTTGGCGCGGTGGCGGATCATCGACATCAGGACCGCCGCACGACCCCGCGCGTTGGACGTGTAGCTGATGAAGGCAGCACGGCGGCGTTTGTTGATCAGGATCAGGATGGCAGGCTTGAGCGGCATCGGCGAAGGATCGCACTTGATCTTGGCATCGTAAGCCATGAGGGAAATCTCCGTTAAACGAGGGCGGTGTACCACGCCTTTGGGGGTGTGGAAGCCCATTATAACCCCGCGTGGTTAGGTTGTCAAGTGGTAATTCTTGTTAGTTGGGGTTTTTGGATTTTTGGGGGTTAAGTGGAAAGCCTTGGATTTTGGGAAGCCAGATTTTTAGATGGAAAAAGCGCGCACGTGGGGGCCGCCGCCTGTCCATCTCTCCCGTGGCTGCTTGACCTTTAAAGGTCAAGGTGCTTAATACGATGTACACATGGAAATGCCCATTACACTTGGTCTAGTAGTATGAGGGTCCGCCATGGTGGCGGATGCGCTTCATTCAATGGTTCAACCTTTAAAGGTGAACCGATCATAGGAGGTCCCAATGGGACGCGCGAAGAGTGAAATCGACGTTGTTGCTTATAGCAATAGCGTCGCGAAGATGGGCGTAAGTGCTATCGCAATCGAAGCTGGCAAGGTTGGCGACACACAGAGCGAAGGCGCGACGATGATTAAGGTCGCGATGCTTTTCACTCGGTTCGGCATTCTGAAGGCGAGCGACCCCAAAGTCGCGAAGATGGATAGCACCAAAGAGGTGTGGGACAACTTCGCCGCGACGCACTACGGCGAGAACCGCACGGACAAGCGCCGCCGCGAAGCGCCGAAGGGCGATAAGCGGACCAAGGCCGCCGCGAAGTATAAGCACTTCGAGGCATGCGGCGCGATGAAGGCGTGGGGTGACAATCGTCTCTCCATCGCCCGCGAGGTGATCGGCGCGTATGAGTTGAACCCGCTTGGCCTGAGCGTCAAGGCCGCGCTTCTGAACACGCTGATGCAGGATAACACTGCGAAGGCTCCACCTTTAAAGGTGGTGCAGGAAGCGATCACGGCGCGGGCGAAAAAGAGGACCACCTCTGAATACAACTGCCGCGCCGGCATGAAGCGGGTCGCATCGACCGTCGCATCGTGGTTTGCCACGGAGAAGGATGCGAAGGCGTTCTGGACTTCATTCATCGAGACCGATGATGATGACAAGGCGAACCTCACGCCGCGCGCCAAGGCGCTCGCGGTCACGCTGATCCAGACGGCGATGGAGTTGGGCCTCGCCGTTTCCAACTCGCCGGAACTGAAGAAGGCACGCGAGACCGTGCTCGCTTCGCTCGCCGCGAATGGCAAGCTCTACTCGAAGGAGCTTAAGGCCAACTCGCTGCACGCCTAGCACTGCCGAACTGCTACCAATCCGCCCGGCTTCGGCCGGGCGGATTTCTTTGTGCGCCTGAAACTTTCCGTGATAACATGCCCGACCTTTAAAGGTTGGGCTCTTTGTCGTTTCCTCTTAACCACTGGTGGTTAATGTTTAATCGAAACTTTCCGTATGTACATTGTTTAATGGATAGCTGGCAGTGAGGGTCCCTTTCGGGACTGTAATGCGCGTCATAGGCATGGGGGCAAATGTATTAATGGAATAAATGGCAGTTAATTTTATCTGTACCTTTAATTCTAATGGTGCTAAATCCCTATTATATATATATATTCTCTATTCAAGTAAATAATAAAGTAATTAACTGAGAAAACGAGAGTAGTGTAGCTCTTCCTAGAGGGCTGACATCGACATCGCATCGATGTCGATAGCAATACGTAACTGAACGAAGTACAA
>ERZ1370068.4580-contig-3644_pt1 | contig 59148 bp, 76 predicted proteins | sample MGYA00561227_ERZ1370068 | MGnify/ENA primary metagenome ERZ1370068 (study PRJEB38410, sample SAMEA6850437) | metagenome | study: Metagenomic assessment of the ecological functions of the soil: analysis of the soil microbiota associated with the... | reverse complement strand
GTTACGTACAGCAGACTTTGCCGCCGGGCACCGATATGGGTCCGATGGCTCGGCGCGATCTGCGCGATCAGGTGGCCGCCGTGTCCGCGCCGTCGCCGCCGGCGCCACCCTACCTGCGGCGGTGCGCTCCCGCGAGGACCTGGACGGGTTCTACTACCCGCCCACCGTGCCGGCATGACATCACCCCCGCCATAAATGGTCTACGCCCAGGAGAGGTGGTCGGCCCGGTGGCCGCCATCATCACTGCCGTCGCCGACGCCGACGAGGCGGTCGCGGTGGCCAACGACAATTCCCTTCGGGCTCGGCGCCAGCGTGTGGAGCCGCCGACGTCGAGGCCGCCCTCGCGGTCGGGCGGCGCGTCACCTCCGGCGCCTGCTTCATCAACGCCCTCGTGGCCTCCGACGCCCGGATGCCCTTCGGCGGCACCAAACGCAGCGGCTACGGCCGCGAACTCGCCGCCCCCGCATCCGCGAATTCGTCAACGTCCGCACCTGGTGGGCCCTCAACCAGCCCCAGGCCCAAGCACCCGCCTCCGAATAAGCCGTCACCACCACCACATCGCACCACTTCACCGAGCACCTCAAAGTGAGCTACCACCATGACCGACACCGCCGTCGCCGAGACGATCCGCCCGAGCTGCGTGACGGCCGCACCGCGGCGATCCTGCGCCCCGCCCAGATCACCCCCGCGCCCTGCGCGGCGGCGGCGCCCGCACCATCCCGATGGTCCCCGACAGGTCGGCGCCAAGGACCTCCTCAACGGCATCACCGCGTTCGGCCGCCTCCGGCGCCGCCATCCCCGAGTCACTTCCACAACTGCGACGAATCCGTGCTCATCACCCGCGTGCTCCGTCGGTGGCCCACATCGACGGACACACCTACCCGGTCGGGGCCGGCGACACCTCGTTCATCCCCGCCGGCATCCCGCACTACTTCCAAGAACGCCTCCGACACCGAGGAACTCCACATCTTCTGCACCTACGCCTCTCCATCCACGCCGACCGCACCATCAGTCGCCACCGGCGTCACCACCCGCATCGACGAGGAACACGGCACGAACATTGTCTAGGCACCAACACCACACACTGAAGGTGTCATTGGTGGACTGCGACGCATTCGCATGATCGTTCGGAGCTCCGAGAGCCTGCGTGGCTGCCGCCGAAGAGTCGCTACCGTGCCAGGTCCCAGGCCGCATGGAGGTCGGCGATCGCGATGCCTATCCTGACCTCGATTTTGCTGACCACGGTCATTGTCGCCCCGGGCAGGTGGCGCCGTAGAACGGTAGTGCGCCCCCGTCGGTGTCACGAATTCCGCTGTAACGCCGTTTTCGTCACGTATGACCTGCCAGCCCGGTGATTCCTTTCGTAGTCGCAGTGCTCGCACATGCCGAGGCCGTTCTGGCGCTGGTCGGCCCACCTCGGCCGCGCGGCTGCAAGGTGATGGCGATGGCGGATCGGCGCATCACAGTACGGCGTCCGACACGTCGCGTAACCCGATAAACGTCGCCAACCCCGCGGCAAACGGCGCGACCGCGATTCCATCGCCACCAGCGACCCACTCGTCGGGTGAGCGTAGAGCCGCCGCAACGTCGCGCATGACCGTTTGTCGCCCACGGCTCCATCGACCAACCGCCGCGCGACCCTGCCGGGATGGGTCAGTATCCGAGCACCGCCGGACTGCCGTCGCGGCTGAACAGCGTCCGATCCGACATCACCAGGTTCAGCGCCACCGGTTGCGGCACGTCGGCCGGTCTTCCAGTGACCTCGCCTGACCAAGGCGTCGGCCATCACCTGCCCCGGAGCGGTTGTCGAAAGTCGCATCGGCCGCGCGCTTGAGCATTGTCGGGTGATTTGCTAACAGACCCATAACAGACACCCGAGAAGGGACACCATCATCATGACCACCACAACCGACAACCTGAACAACGTCCCGACCTGCGCCGCGGTCGCGTACGACGCGAAGGGCTGGACGTCGACGTCGCATTACTGGCGTGATCTCGCAGTCGTCTCGATCGAGGCGACGTAGGTTTAATAAGGACCATGCGCCGCCGTTGAGTGGACAGAGATCTCTGATGAGCACCATGCCGGCGCGGCAGGACCATTACGTGGTCGCCATGCGACTAGTCGAACCGCCAGACTGACGGTGGGTGATGACCCTGTACAAGCTGTTCACCGATGAACAGGGTCATCAAGTCGAAGATAAGCTCGGCTGCTATTTGCGCAACACAGGAGAAGGCCAAGGGTATTGCCCAAGTCTGGCCGATCAGGCCTAACTTTTCCCGCCGAACAGCGTGCAGTTGGTTCTCATCGACTCCGCGGCGGCGCACCTGTTCCTCCCGAACAAATCGCGGAAATCGAAGCCAACTGAGCGGGGCTACCGTGACGGCGCGCGCCTGCCAAGCCCTTGGTAGTCGACCTGCTCGTCGAGTCTCGACGACCGAGACGAGGACATCCACGGTGAAATCGACGGCATCCAACGCCCGGATGGGCAAACTGCGCGTTGGGTCACCTCCACACTCACGCCGAGCAGGCCTCGCTCTGGCCAGGCGTTGCTAGTGGCGGCCGACGAGTATGAGCAGACGGCAGGTTACGATCAGATCACAGTCTTCAACAACTCGTGTTTCGACGCTGAACCGGGCGGATGATTACGTCGACTGCGATGGCCGGGGGCATTGACTACCAAGTTCGCCAAGTCCGTGTTGGCGGAGCCGTGACGATGCCTATTGGTGGCATGCAGAACCGTTGACGGCGAATCCCGCGGCCGTCGCGTTCGTCTTGGACACAGGCGCGGCAACTTTCAGGCGACCGACAACGTTCCGGGTTTGAGCCGGTACCTATTCTCGATGGGGGTGCAGGCTCGTGAACGGCCCAACCTCCATTCCAAGTACCGGCGCCCGCCGTAATCTGGAGACGTGTGCTGGGCGAGCTAGTACAGACAACGGACCGGAAGTGGATCACCCACCCGCCGACCCGCTGCCCGAATGGAGCACACGCTCGGCCCAGGCGAAGTCGCTCGTCGGCCATCAGGCGTGTCTCGGGCATGGCGGTGGGCACACGCACCTGACCTGCCGCAACTAGGCGAAACTGTTTACACGCCAGTGTTTTCCGATCAATGACGGTTGCCGCGCCGGCACAACGAGGCTGTCCATTGGTCGGCACCAATGCCAATCTCTAGAGTCCGGATCCGGCCAGGGTGAAGGACGTGCCGACCGCGTTCGGCACGAATGCGCTGGGCAGCGCAGCGGCAAGCCGATGCTGGGCCTTCCAGCCCGTGCAGTGCGCTGGCACCAGCACATCGGGTGCCATGTCGACGAACGCAGCCACGGTGGGCTCGATGACGGGCTCGAAGGCCGGTCCGGTGAGGTGGAAACCGCCGAGCAGGGCATGCAGCCGGTCCACACCGGTCAGCCGCATCGCGTGCCGGGCGATGTTCACCGCACCGGCGTGGCCACAGCCGGTGAGCACCACCGAGTCCGCGCCCGCGGACGTGGACCACCAGCGCCTGCTCGTCGAGGATCAGCGGGTCGGGCTCCCACCGCCCGTCGCGCCAGGCCTCGTGGTACGGCAGGCCGCGCTCGAACTCCGTGGTGCGGTCGACCTCCCCGGTGATGAGTATCGAGCCGTCCAGCAGCAGCGAGGGCTGCCGCCGCTCGATCACCTCGAGGCCCTCGGCTTCCAGCGCGGAACGGCTCGAGCGTCGGCAGCTCCCAGGGCGGGTGATCGGGCAGGGCGAGGCGGCGCCGGCTCCAGACCAGCGGGTGCACGGTGAGCGGCAGCCCGCTGCGGCCCCGCAACCGGACCAGCCCGGGAAGCCGCCATCGTGATCGAGGTGGCCGTGGCTGAGCACCACGACCTCGATCGCGGCCGCATCGAGGTCGAGCTGCTCGAAGTTGATCGCCATCCCGTCTGGTGACACCCCGGTGTCGAACAGCACGGTGTGCGCGGTCGCACCGCGGCGGGTGGTCACCAGCGCGGAGAAGCCGTGCTCGGCGATCAGCCCGGGAAACGTGCGGCCCTCCTCGAACTGCGGTGCCGGGACACTGGCGACCCCGGGCAACGGCGCGCGGCGGGCCGCGCCGGTGTCGCCCATCAGCGCGTCGTAGCTGTTGTCCACGAGCGTCGTGATGACGACCTCGTCGACCGGTTCCAGAGCGATGGGGTCCACCGCCGTTCCCTCCGCCGGCCGCGGGAGGGTCGCCGCGACCTCGGTGGGCGAGCCGCCACCATCACACATAAACCCATGCTGCACCCCCCGGCGGCCTGGGGGCCAAGGCCCCGAGGCCGGCCCTGGGCATTATTAGATGCCGGCAGGCGATTCGCTGCAGATCCGTGGGGAATACTCACCGCCTCGACCGAGCGAGGTCACGTCGCCTTGGGCACCTCGGATGACTTCACGGGGAGGAATAGCGCACGTTCGGGATATGTCCACTCCGGCCAGTAAACACGAGCGAAACTGCCTACACACCACTGCTTTCCGAACATTGCAGGATGCGGAACCTCGACAAGAGGTGAGTGCCGTCCAGCTGCGGGGCGAAGCATCCGGCGGACGCCGCAGCAGCAGATTCAGTCCTCGCATCGGCTGGCGTACGTCAGCGGCACCTGCCGATAGCGCCCGACCGTGGAACCGGCGCGGAACCTACGAATGATGACACGGCGGCTGGTGTGCCGACGGTCATTATCAGGTAGACCTGGGGGTGTGCTCGAGCTGCGCCCCAACTGCGAATGTTGCGACGTCGATCCCACCGGAGGCAAATACGCGTTCTGACGGATGGTCTTCGGCTACCGAAACCAGATAGTCGAGTAGTCCGTCCATCTAGGGCCAAAAACAGGTAACCCGGTACGCGCTCCCTGTCGCACCTGGGCCTCAGGCTTGTCAACAACTACCTTCGGGGAACACCATGACCATCGACGTGATCCGGACCAACGCCCCGAGCGTCTTCGAGGCCGAACTACCCACCGTCGCCTACGAGCATGCTCAGAGTGCCGAGCGAGGCCCACGAGCTGATCCGAAGGCACGACGACACGGCCCGATCGCGATGGGACCGTACGGACCGGAGGTGCTGGCCTATGACCTCGTCCGAACGGGTTCGCGGACGACCGGTTCGCCATGCCAAAGGGGGCGCGCTACCGGCACAGGGCATCACCTCCGGCGAGCTGTGGGACATCGTCGTCAAGGGGCTGCTGAGTCTCGACGGTGCCGCACACCACCGGCAGCAGCGCCGGCTGGTGTCAAAGGCGTTCACCCCCAGGAGGCGCTCCGGCTTCGCACGACGTGCGCCGACATCATCGCCGAGCTCGTGTACCAACACGCCGGTGCGGGCCGATGCGACGCCGTTGCCGACATTGCCAGGCAATACCCGATTCCCATCATCTGCGCCCTGCTCGGCACCCCTCGCGAGGACTGGCATTTGTTCTCGACCTGCGGCCGACGACATCTGCAAGGCTCTTCGACTGGAACGTCGTCAACGACGCACCGCGACATCGTGCGGGCGTGGAACGAACTCGAGGGCCTACCTCGACGAGATGGTCACCCAGAGGCGTGACGCGCTGACCGACGACCTGCTCTCCGGACATGATGCGCGCAGAGGTCGACGGCGACCGGCTCAGCCATGACGAACTGCTCACCCTCGCCTGCCCTCTGCTGATGGCGGGTACCGACACGACGCGCAATCAGCTGCAGCCGCTGCGGTGCAGGTCTTCTGCAAGCACCCTGACCAATGGCGCGGCCGCTTGCGAGCATCCCTGAGCTGGCGCCCTGCAAGCGGTGGAAGAGGCGATGCGGTTTTCACCGGTCATATTCATGACGATGCGCATAGCCGTTGACGACGTCGAACTCGGCGGCGTCACCATCCCGGCCGGCACATTCATCATCGCCAATACCGCTGCGGCTAACCACGACCCGGCAGTTCATGACGAGCCGGACCGGTTCGATATCACCCGTGAAGGGGCGCCGGCGATGCTCTCACCTTCGGCGGCGGCATCCACTACTGCCTCGGTGCGCACCTGGCGAGAATCGAGCTCGCAGAGGCCCTCACGACCATGGCCCGTAGGATGCCCAACATACGGTGCACCGGGCGCAGCCCGGTGGAAGCCGTTGACGGGCATCACCGGTCCGATCGGCCTGCCGGTCGAATTCGACTGCGGGTACTGAACAGCTCACCACCTCCGCCTTCGAGCCGATCGCGATACGACCGACCGTCCGGGTCGTAGATCGATCCGGTACGCGGGTTCGGCCCACAACCGGGTCAGCAGACCCGGCCGCTCCTGCCTTGTTGCGGCCGCAGCCGGCCCGGTGGCCGCGGACCGCTGCGACCGGACGCGTGCCAGTGCTTCCAGAGCCTCTGCCGCGGCCACGATCTCCCGCACCGCCGAGTGCGGATCGACCAGCCCACCGTCTCGCTGCCGTCAGCCGCACGGTCCAGGTGTTCACGCATCAGCCGCAGCCGCAGGTCGCCGCGCGAACTCGCCCGTGTCATCCAATACCGCACATGACAATTCGCTGTCGTGTGTCCACGACCGGCGGTTGAAGTTGTCGCTGCCGACGCACGCCCAGACGTCGTCGACGACACAGACCTTCGCATGCACGTACACCGGCGTGCGCCTGCGTGGTTCTCGACATCGAAGACGATGAACCCGCTGCCGGGCTGGCCGCCTGACACGCACTCGATGGCCTGACGACGGCCAATCTATGTTGGGCGGCAGCGCCAGACGCCCGTCGACGTCAGGTACCGCGGCACCACCGCGACGAGATGCAGCTCGGGATTGCTCCGCAGTGCACGGCGAACAAGTCGCGCGACCTGCTTCGACCACAGGTACTGGTCCTCGAGGTAGATCAGCCGCCTCGGCGCGCCTGACCGCCTTGCTGTAACCGCGCGCGACGCTGCGTTCGCCGTTGGGCGCGAAGTCGTATTCGAAGTGCGCGTCAGGATACGTGCGCAGCACCTGCACAGCATGCGGCCCGCACTGCGGCGGGATCGGAGGCTGTTCCGGAAGCCTGCCCGCCTTCAGGTCCGCGCCGCGCAGCTTTGTCCTCGAGCCACGCGATCGGCGACAGCGTGTCCAGCGGCGCCGGGTCGTTCCAGCGCTCCCGGAACGTGAGTGTCGAGCGCGCCGACGACCGGCCCTCTCAGCCGCAGCTGCACGTCGTGCCACGGCGGGCGGTCGCCGTAGCGTTTCGACATGCTGCGACCGCCTGCGGATCACCGCGGTGCGATTCGTCGTCGCGGCGGGAGTGGCACAGGTCGATACCGCCGCGCGAACGCCACATCTCGCGACGGCTCCGCCGGATGCCGGAGCACCACCGAGCTTCTGATGATGCGAGCCACCCGAACCGGACCCGCTGGTCCAGCAGGCACCTCGCCACCCGCACGCTCGATGGCCTCGCCGGGTGCTGGTTCTCCTCTTCGCTGTATTGGAACCGGTCCAGGTGTGAGCGCCACAACAAGCCCTTGACCACGACGCCGCGTTTGGCAGCCGCGCTGAACGACTCGGCGACGGTCGGTCCGCCGTCGCGCAGCTTTCGTCCGGGTCGCCACGCCAGTCGGTGAAGAACAGGTGATCACCCGAGGCCGCAGCGCCTCGACTTCGGTCGCCAGCACGGTCGAAGTACGTCGCGCCATGAACCAAGCGGCTCCGCCCGGTTGTCCGTCGCACCAGGCAGGCAGCCGGGTGGCGGGATTACCGCGTTCCGTCGTGGCGAGGAACCAGCCCGTCGCGATCCGACACGCCCCTACCGGATGCCCGATTGAAAGCCGAAATACGCAAATCCTGCGCGGCCACTCTGCCAAGATCCGCGGCATGTCGCCGCGTACGGCGCCTCCTCGCGCGTGATCAGCGCCCTCGCCATGCTCACCGGCTGCGCGCCCGGCGGCGCTGCCGATCGAGACTCCGACCTCAACCACCGACGACCACGAAGGCGGACGCCGTGATGCGCATCGTCCGCGACACCGTGGCGCAGGCGCACCTGAAGGCCGTCATCGTGCGGGCAACCGTCGACGGCAAGGAGGTCGTCACCCAGGCCGTCGGCGAGTCGATGACCGGTGTGCCGGCCACCACCGACATGCACTTCCGCAACGGCGCCGTCGCGATCTCCGTACGTGTCCACACTGCTGCTCAAGCTCGTCGACGAGAAGAAGGTGAGCCTCGACGACAAGCTGTCGAAGTGGCTGCCCGACGATGCCACACGCCGACCGGGTCACGCTGGGCCAGCTCGCTCAGATGACGTCCGGCTACGTCGATTACGTCATCGGCAATACCGCGATGAACGACGCACTCTACGCAAACCCGTTCCGGCAGTGGACCGATCACGACATCCTCGAGCTACGCCGCCGCCCAGCCGCTGCTCTACGAGCCCGGCACGCAACTGGAACTACGCCCACACCAACTACGTGCTGCTCGGCCTGGCGCTGGAGAAGGCGACCGGCGAGGAGATGCCGAAGCTGTTGTCGGACAAGGTGCTTCGGCCCGCTCGGGTCTGACGAACACGGCCAACTCACTGACTCCGGAGATCCCGCACGCCGGTCCTGCACGCCTTCACGCTCCGAGCGCCGAGGCGCTTCCTGAAGATCCCCGCAGGCACACCGTTTTACGAGGAATCCACGTTCTGGAACCCGTCGTGGACGATCACCCACGGCGCGATCCAGACGACCAACATCTACGACATGGAGGCCGACCGCGGCCGGCATCGGTTCGGGCAAGCTGCTCACCGACCGACTCGTACAAGAAGATGGTGTCGACCGACCTGCGCGGCAAGACCCACGAACAGCCCGGCTGCACCACCTGCGACGCGATGAACGACGTCTACACCTACGGTCTCGGCGATCGTGCATCTCGGGCAACTGGCTGCTGCAGAACCCGCTGATGTTCGCCGGGATACGCCGGCGCTGACGGCCTACCTGCCGTCGCAGAAGATCGCGATCGCCGTCGCCGTCACCTACCAGCCCGAAGCGTTCGACGACCAGGGCAACTACACCAACGCAGCCGACATCCTATTCCGCAAGATCGGCGCCGAGCTGGCCCCCGACGATGCGCCACCCATGCCACCGCCGAAATAATGTCGGCGTGGCGCCCAAAGTTCTGTTCATCTACAACGAACATCTGGCGACCGAGGCCCTGCTCGGCGAGGCGTTCACGGAATGCGGCTTCGACGTCGACACCGTTCGAGGTGGTGCCCGCCGGAACGCGTCGACGACCCCGCCGGCGACGTGATCTTCCCCGACCCGACCGGCTACGACGTGATCGTCCCCGCTCGGGGCGCGTTGGCCCGTGTACGACGACGCGCTGCGTCAGCACCTGGGTGGGCGCCGAGACAGAGCTGGTGCGCGACGCCGCCGACGCGGGGTTGCGCTGCTCGGCGTGTGCTTCGGCGGTCAACTGCTGGCGCAGGCGTTCGGCGGGTCGGTCGAGCGGTCGACCGTCCCGGAGATCGGCTGGTACGACGTCGACACCGACCAACCCGACCTGGTGCCCGGCGGGCCCGTGGTTCCAGTGGCATTTCGACCGGTGGACGCTGCCGCCCGGCGCAACCGAGATCGCCAGCACCGCGAACTGCGTCGCAGGCATTCGTGCTCGGCCGCGCGTTGGCGCTGCAGTTCCACCCCGAGATCGATCAGCTGACAGCTGCTCGAGTTGTGGCTGGCCGACGACCGCGACGGCGAGGTCGTCGGCGCCGGGCTCAGCCACGACGAATTACGCGAGCGCACAACCGAACTCGCGCGACGACGCCGCGAAACGAATCCGCGGCCTGGTGCGCGGCTTCCTGGACGCATGTGGCGCGTCAGCCGTGCCCGAGTTCGTGAGCCAGCGCGTCTGCGATCTGTGACCGCCGGAAGCGGTGGCCCAGCGCTTTCAGCTTGGTCGGCACCACCCGTTGATCGGCCTCGGCGAGCTCACGGTGCGCCCTGCTCGCCCAGCAGCAGCCGCGGACCCAGCGACGGAACCGGCAGCACCGCCGGGCGGTGCAGCACCCCGGCGAGCGCCCTGGTGTAGTCGGCGTTGCGCACCGGGTTCGGGCGCCGACGGCGTTGACGGATCCGGTGAGCCGCGGTCGTCGTACAGCGCGCGGTGATACACGTCGAGCAGGTCGTCGAGCCCGATCCACGACAACCACTGCTCGCCACTGCCGAGCCGGCCGCCCAAGCCCGGCCGCGAACAGCGGGCGCATCAGCTTCAGCGTGCCGCCGCGCGCCGATCTGCACGATTCCCGTGCGCACGGTGACCACCCGCAGCCCCGCCTCCGCGGCCGGCGCCGTCGCCGCCTCCCAGTCGGCCACCACGTCGGCCAGAAAACCGTCGCCGCGCACACTTTCTTCACACAGCAGCGCGTCGCCGCGGTCGAAGCCGTAGTAGCCGATCGCCGATGCGCTGACAAAGGTAGCCGGACCGTCGTCGGCGCAGTGCCGCGGCGTCGGCGAGCCTGCGGGTCGGCTCGATGCGGCTGTCGCGGATCGCGGCCTTGTGGCGCATCGGTGAACCGTCCGGCGATCGACGCGCCCGCCAGGTGCACGACCGCGTCGACGCCGGACAGCAGATCGGGTGCCGGGCGGTCCGGATTCCATTGCCGCTCAGCGTCGTTGCGCGCCGGTCGGCGCAACCAGCCGGATGACGCGATGCCCACCCGTGCTCAGGAACGCCGACAACGCCGGAGCCGACCAGACCTGATGCGCCGGTGACGGCGACGACCATCGGCCGCGCGCCCGCGTCTGCGGCGCGCGGTGTGCGGCGAGATCGTCGGCCAGCTGCCTGTGCCGATAGACGAACGTTGACCGCAGCGCCGCGGCGGGCACTGAGGTGTCGACGTGGTCGTAGCACCCTCGTGCCCACCGGGCGCCTCGCTGAACTCATGCGTGTGCCGCCACCAGCCGACGATCCGCGCGCGGCCACGATGACGGGCCCTGCGACGACAGTTCGTCGACGAATCGGTGCGGCGGATCGAAACCCGATGGATCGTGCTGCGCCACCCAGCGCAGTCCACCCGGCAGCCGCAGCACGGCCCGCCCGTCGGCCAGCGACTCGCGTCTCCGCCACCACCGTCATCGGCTGCCACGGCGGCACCAGCCGGGTCATCGCGCCGGGGCGGGTGTGCCACGCGAACACCTCGGCGAGCGGATGGTCGACGACGCTTTCGTATTCGATGCCCATGGTCCTCCGTTGGTCCCTCCGTCGTCAGCATTCGTAGCCGCACGCCGCACCGGATTGCCCTCGGTTGTCTTGGGTACCCACCCGATACCGATGTCAGAACACGCCCGTCGTCGTACGCTGAATGATGTCCCCGATATCGAAAATGATCGCGATGAGCGGATGGAGCGGGCTCGCCCGACGAAATGCGAGGCGCACCTTCCGGGACCGCCGAGAAGCCGGCCAAGTCCTGGCTGAGGAGCTGGCGTCCTACCGCGGCAAGGACAACCTGTTGGTGCTCGGCCTGGCGCGCGGCGGCGTGCCGGTCGGGTGGGAGGTCGCCTCGTTCCTGCGGGCGCCGCTCGACGTGTTCCTGGTGCGCAAGCTCGGTGTGCCGCAATGGCAGGAACTCGCGATGGGTGCACTCGCCACCGGCGGCGGCGTGGTCGTCAACGACAGCCTGGTGCGCAACCTCGGCATCAGCGACGAACAACTGCGGACCGCGATCGACCGCGAAACCGAGGAACTTCATCGCCGCGAGAGCGCCTACCGCGGCGGGCGTCCACCAGTGGACATCGCCGGGTAACACGGTGATCCTCGTCGACGACGGGATCGCCACCGGCGCCAGCATGCTCGCCGCGGTGCGCGCGGTGCGGGCGGCCAATCCGGCCCAGGTGGTTGTCGCGGTGCCGGTCGGGACCGGCGTCGGCGTGCCGACAACTCGCCGAGGAAGCCGACGACGTCGTGTGCGCGACGATGCCACCCGGATTCGAGGCCGTCGGTCAGGTGTTCGAGGATTTCCATCAGGTCACCGACGACGCAGGTGCGCGAATTGCTCGCCACGCCAACGGTGCAGGCGATGGCTGGCGCTCAATTAGGCTTGCAGCGCACAGGGTTTAGCGGCTGTTGCGGTCCTCGTCCGCGACCTCGTCGTGCTGCTCGACCGCGGTGGTTTCAGCGTCGCTCTCGTCGTCCTGCGCGACGGGGGCTTCTTCGGGATAGTCCTCGGCGAACTCCGGCTCCGCGTCGTCCGGTTCGGCAGAGGGTCTCTGACGCCTCGCCCTTGGACCGTTCCCGCAGCGCGTCGACGATCAGCAGCACCACGCCGATCACGCTGGCACCGATGCAGACCCAGGCGATCAGCTCATTGCTGGTGACCACGGCGGTCACCAGGGCCGCGAGGCCGATGACAGCGAGCACAAGCGCAACGATCAGCATTGACCAACCCTGGGTCGATGAGGTACTGTGTTTTCAGAGCCGCCGACGGCTAGTTGTTACCCCGATTGAATTGGTTGAAGCCGCCGCCGTCGCTGTTGGCGCTGGAATCGACCGGCGCGGCCGAACCGCGCTGGCCGAGCTCCTCGAGCTGCGATTCCAGATAGGTCTTGAGCCGGGTGCGGTATTCGCGCTCGAATGTGCGCAGTTGTTCCAGCCGGCCTTCCAGCACGGTGCGCTGCTGGTTGATGGTGCCCATGATCTCGGAATGCTTGCGCTCGGCGTCGGCCTGCAGGGCGTCGGCCTTCTCCTGTGCCTGACGCAGCTGCGCCTCCGACCGGGTCTGGGCGTCGGCCAGCATGGCGTCGGCGCGCTGGCGGGCCTCGGCCACCGTGGTCTCGGCGGTCTGCCGGGCCTCGCTGACCATCGCGTCGGCCTGGGCGCGGGGCGTCGGCGAGCATCTTGTCCGACTCGGCCTTGGCGGTGCCGGTCAGCCGGTCCGCGGTGTCCTGCGCCAGGCTGAGCACCTTCGCGGCCTTGATGTGGCTCTCCTCGCCGGCCGGAGCGGCGGGCTGCGGCGGCGCGTCGTCAGACGGGCTGCGGTGCGCAGGTGCCGGCTCCGGCTCGGGCTCGGGCTCGCACAGCGGAATGACGGTGGTCGGCTGCGCGCCGCCGCCGGCCCGGGCAGTGGCCAGCTCCTGGTCCAGCTCGGCGACCCGCTGACGAAGGTCGGCGTTCTCTTCGATGAGCCGGGTCAGCTCGTTCTCAACCAGATCGAGAAAGGCGTCGACCTCGTCCTCGCGTTATAGCCGCGCTTGCCGATCGGTGGCTTGCTGAACGCGACGTTGTGGACGTCGGCTGGTGTGAGCGGCATTGTCTGCCCCCTTGAGTTCTGGACCGTCAACCGATCTCAAAGTGTAGAGCCTTACTGGAACGTAACTGGCGTCCATCCGTGTCACACCAGACCCGGCGGTTGCAGGAGAGGATGAATTTTAAGAGCGAATTTCAATCATTCGACAGAGTTACGTGGGCGAATATGACCCCGGCAAACCCTCGGTGACCACTGCGCGGATCGCCAAAGGCGGGCCCGGAGGCCAGTTCTCAGGCCGCGGCGCCGAACGCCAGCTGCATGCCGATGAACGCGACCAGCAGCAGCACCATGATCGACAGATCGAATCGGACCGCGCCTATCGTGAGCTGCGGAATGAGTCGTCGGAGCAGCTTCACCGGCGGGTCTGGTCACGGTCATGATCACCTCGAGGATGCACCACGGTCAGGCCCTTCGGATGCCAATCGCGGGAAAACGACCGGATGAACTCGACGACGACCCGCGCGATCAGCAGCAGCCAGGAAGACGAACAGCGCGAAACCCAGGATCTCGAAGAAGAGCGCCAACTGAGCCGACCTCACTGTGGGCAGGTGTGTGACATTGGATACAGGCATCAAGTCCGGTGTCGCCCAAAGCCACAGTGCCCGCGCGACGAAGCCAGCCTACCCGCCGCTGTTGACCGGCGGGGTTACGGCCAGTCGGCCTTACTGATAGGCGTAGAAGCCAGCCTCGGCGATGCGCCTGCGCTCCTCGGCGCTGACGTCGATATCGGCCGGTGAGAGCAGGAAGACCTTGGTGGCGACCTTGTCGAACGAGCCACGCAGCGCGAAGCGCGAGCCCGGCGGCGAAGTCGACCAGCCGCTTGGCGTCGGCGTTGTCCATGGACACCAGGTCCATGATCACCGGGGTGCCGTCGCGGAACCGTTCACCGATGGTGCGGGCCTCGCTGTAGTCCTTCGGGCGCAGCGTGGTGATCTTCGACAGCGGGCTGCCCTCGTCGAACAGCGTCGCCATCCGGCGCGGATCCATCGCCGAGCGCGCCGCGGGTCGAACCGCGCAGTGCGCTGAACCGCGGTGTCGGCCGGTCGAAGTCCCGTGGGCCTCGCAGCCTCGACTCGAAACGGTCCTCGTCGCGGTAGCCGCCGCGGTAGCCGGCCGGCGGTTCGTCGTAGTCGCGACCTCGTAGCTGCGGCCGTAACCGTCGTCGTCGAAGCGGTCGTCGCGCGGCCGGCGCGAGTAGCCACGCGCGGCGCCGCGGTCGTCGTCCTCGTAGTACTCGTCGTCGTAGTCCTCCATCGGCGCCATACCGAAGTAGGCCTTGACCTTGTGCAGTGTGCTCATCGGTGGACCCTTCTAACTCTGGTGTCTGTGATGAAGATGTGACTAGAGTGACTACTCAGGGTGACGTTAGCGGTCGTTGCCCCATTAGCGCGGTACCGACACGCACACACGTCGAACCGTGTTTGACCGCGCTCTCGAGGTCGCTGGACATCCCCGCCGACAGCCCGAGGGGCTGCTCGTAGGCCTTCTGCACCCGCTCCTTCTCTTCTTGCAGCCGCGCGAAGCGCTTCGTCCGGGTCGGCACCAAGCGGCGGGATGGCCATCAGCCCAACGAACTCCAAGCCCGTCCGGCGGCCGCAACGGCGGCGCACAGCTCGTCGACCGAGTCCGGACGGCCGATGTCCACCCCGCCCCGCGACTCGTCGCCGTCGAGGCTCAGCTGGAGGTAGACCCGCAGCGGCTCGGCCCGGCGGCCGTTGGTCCAGCGCCTCGGTGGCATGCCCGGTCCAGCGCGGCGATCACCTTGGCGCTGTCGACCGAGTGAGCCGCGTACGCCCAGCCCGCGATCGACCGCGCTTTGTTGCGCTGAATCCGTCCGACCATGTGCCAGCGAATCGGCTCAGCTGCCCAGCACGGCACCGCACTTCCGCGCTTTTATTCGCCGCTTCTTGTTCGCGGGATTCGCCAAATTGCTAGACACCCTAAACGACGCAAAATAAGCACATCGCTAGCCGGAAAGAATTTCGTAATCGGCAGTAATTCAATTTCATCGGCATTGCGTCCGGCGGCCTCGGCGGCCCGAGCGAGGCGGGCCCGAACGGCCGCAAGCGCATCGGCCAGTTCGCGTTCACGGGCGCTCGCCACCGCAGTCATTCCATCCACACCAACGACGCCAGCCGTCCGGTCGGGGCATCGCGCCGATGGCTGAACAGGTTGCGGTCGTCCACGGTGCAGCGCGGGTCGACGTCGATGGCCGTGATGCCCAAAGCCGTTAGTTGCCTAGCGATTCCGGCCCGCAGATCCAGCCCAGGCGTGCCCCGCGAGGTCGTCGTGCGACTGCCGGGCAGCGATGCCTCAACCTCGGCGGCCATCTCCTCGGGCACTTCGTAGTTGCGTCCGCTGACCGCCGGGCCCAGCAGCGCGGAGATGTCGTCGGCGTGGGCGCCGACGCGCAGCATCGCCTCCACGGTCCTGTGCGACGACACCCTTCTGCGCGCCGACCCGGCCCGCGTGAACGGCCGCCACCACTCCCGCGCGGGCGTCGCCCATTAAAACTGGGAACACAATCTGCGGTTACCACCGCCAAAGCCAATCGTGGCGTGGTAGTGACCAATGCGTCCGTTTTGTCGACGGCGGCCGCACCGGCTTCAATGGGCCGTCGACCACTGCGACGTGATCGCCGTGCACCTGGTTCATCCACACCACCGCGTCCTCCCCAACCCGAGGCAGCGCCTGAGCCGCTTGCGGTTGGCGGCGACCGCCGCCGGATCGTCACCGACGTGGTCGCCGAGATTGAGAGGTGTCGAACGGCGGCGCGGAGACGCCGCCGGCGCGGGTGGTGGTCACGCGACGGATACGAACGGTCACTCGCCCAGTATCCGAGAGCGGTTCAGTGGCGCATGAACGGCGGCACGTCGACATCGTCGTCGTCGTCGCCACCGATGCTGACCGTCGCGCCGTTGGTGTGTACCGGCACGCTGGCGGCGTCGGCTGGCTCGAACAGCGACGAGGTGACCGTGCCCGCTTTTCCGGGCGCGATCGACTGCGCGCCGGCGCCCACGACAGGCTTGCGGCTCGGGCCCGGTGGCCTCGAAGCCCGCGGCGATCACGGTCACGCGGACCTCGTCGCCGAGCGAGTCGTCGATGACGGTGCCGAAGATGATGTTGGCCTCGGCGTGGGCGGCTTCCTGCACCAGCGAGGCGGCCTCGTTGATCTCGAACAGGCCCAGGTCGCTGCCGCCGGCGATGGACATCAGCACGCCCTGGGCGCCTTCCATCGACGCCTCGAGGAGCGGCAGAGTTGATCGCGATCTCCGCGGCCTTCAGCGAGCGGCCGTCGCCGCGTGCCGAGCCGATGCCCATCAGCGCGGTGCCCGCGCCGTTCATGATGCTCTTGACGTCGGCGAAGTCGACGTTGATCAGGCCGGGCGTGGTGATCAGGTCGGTGATGCCCTGCACGCCGTTGAGCAGCACCTCGTCGGCGCTGCGGAACGCGTCCATCAGCGATACCGCGGCGTCGCCCATCTGGAGCAGCCGGTCGTTGGGGATGACGATCAGGGTGTCGCAGCTCTCCCGCAGCGAGTTGATGCCGGCCTCGGCCTGGTCGCTGCGCCGCTTGCCCTCGAAGGAGAACGGCCGGGTGACCACGCCGATGGTCAGCGCGCCGAGCTTGCGGGCGATGGTCGCGACGACGGGCGCGCCGCCGGTGCCGGTGCCACCGCCCTCGCCGGCGGTGACGAACACCATGTCGGCGCCGCGCAGCAGCTCCTCGATGTCGTCCTGGCGTCCTCGGCGGCCCTGCGCCCGACTTCGGGGTCGGCGCCGGCGCCGAGACCGCGGGTGGAGTCGCGCCCGACGTCGAGCTTGACGTCGGCGTCGCTCATCAACAGCGCCTGCGCGTCGGTGTTGATGGCGATGAACTCCACGCCCTTGAGGCCCTGCTCGATCATCCGGTTGACGGCGTTGACGCCGCCGCCGCCGATGCCGACCACCTTGATGACGGCGAGGTAGTTGTGCGGGGGTCATCGATCGCCTTCCTCCCTGGTTGCCTGTTCGTCATGCCGAACCCTTTGGCAAACTCTCAACCTCAACCAGAGGCTTAGAGTTATGTCAAGTTGTTCCGCGCAACCAGAACGGTAGGGCGAGGTCGCGACGTATCCACGCAGGCGCGCCGATGGCGCGCGTCGATAATTTCCGCGCAACGCCGTGGCACCACCGCGATCGGCTGACGTAACATACCGTCGCGAGCTCTGCGGCAAGATGGACGGTCGTCGACGGACTGCACCCGCGCGGAGCAGCAATAACCACGCCTGCTCGACGGTCGGCAGGTCCGGGCTGGAGACGTCGTAGGTCTGCCCCGGCTGGGTCAGCAGCGCCGCCGAGTTTGACGCGCCTTCTCCTCGGTGCGGTCGGTGGTCCCCCACACCACCGTGCCGGCCATCGATCAAGGTCAGCGTGATCGCCGCGACCGACGGCGCCGCGACACGGCCGACCTGTCCGGCCACCTCCGGGCGCAGTGCCGTCATCACCTGCAGCGCCGCCTTCGTCGGCGGGTCGCTGGGCCCGGGGTTGTCGGCGTCGAGGTACGGCACGACCCGGCAGGCGGCGGCGCGGTCGCGAAGTCCACGCCGTCGCGTGTCGAACAGGTGCGGACCGTCCGGATAGTCCTTGACCACGATCGGGCACCCGCTCGACGACCGTGATCGCGCAGCGTCGACGGGTATTGCCGCTGGACCCGCGCGCTGGCCACCCGCCGGATCGCCGCCACGCGTTCGGCGACGGCGTCGGTGTCGACCTGCAGCAGCGGCGTGCCCGGCTGGACAGCGGCGGCGGCGATGACCTCGTCCTGCGTCACCGCGCCCAGCCCGATCACCACGATGTTGCGCGCCGACATGATCGGCGTGAAGTACAGCAGCAGGCCGAGGCCGACCACCAAGACGCTCATCAGCGCCGACCACATCAGCACCTTCAGGCCCCGGAACCGTGCCGCGCGGCCAAGCCTTTTCGACTCTTCCGGCGGCCTGCCCATGCACTCGGCGCTTGGCCTCTCGACGGGCGTTCTCGATCGCGGTGGCGCGGGCCTGGGCGGCGCGGCGCTCTTCACGTTCCCGCCGTGCCCGCCGTCGCGGACCCTCGTAACTCGTGCGGCGGCGGCGGCGCGGTCGAGCGCGGCCTCGTCGGCGGACTTCTCGCCGTCGCCTCGCTGTTCGCGTCGGTCTGGCTCGGTCATCGGACGTCCGTCCCCGACCCGCCCGGCGCGCTGCGGTTGGCCTTCACCTGCAGCGCCGCCAGGATCTCCTGGCCGAGCATCGTGACGTCGCCTGCGCCCATGGTCACCACGACGTCGCCCGGGTTGGCAGCCGCCGCCACGCGTTCGGCCACCGCCGAGAAGTCCGGCACGTAGGTCACCGGCACGCCGACGTGGTCGGCGATGATCGCTCCGCTCACGCCTGCCATCGGCTGTTCCCGCGCGCGCGTACACGTCGAGCACGAACACCTCGTCGGCGCTTCGCTGAGCGCCTGCCCGAACTCCCGCGCGAAAGTCTTTGTCCGCGAATACAAGTGAGGCTGGAACACCACGATGGACCGGCCCGAAAGCCGGGTCGCCCTGCTCGGTCACCGTCCGCACGCGCCGTCAGCGTCGCGCGCACCTCGGTCGGGTGGTGGGCGTAGTCGTCGAACACCCGCACGCCGTTGGTGGTGCCGACCAGCTCGAAGCGCCGGCGCACGCCCTCGAAACCGGCCAGGCCGTCGAGCACGGCGTCGGCAGGCGCGCCGATCGTCGATCGCCGCCAGCAGCGCGCCGAGCGCGTTGAGCGCCATGTGCCTGCCCGGCACCGCGAGCCGCATCACCCGCGGGTGCGCCTCGCCTTGCCAGCTGGATGTGCGCGACCGCGCCGGTGCCCTGCTGCTCCCAGCTCAGCAGGGCTGCCGTGCCAGCGGCCGCCGTCGGGATCGCTTCCGTAGCGCAGCACGCGGATACCCAGCGCGGCGGTGCGCTCGGCCAGCGCCGCGGCGCCCGGCGTCGTCGGTGCAAACCACCAGCGCGCCACCGGGTTTCAGCCGCTCGACGAAGCCGTCGAACACCGCGCCGTATGCCTCGGCGCTGCCGAAGAAGTCCAGGTGGTCGGCCTCGATGTTGGTCACCACCGCAACATCGGGGTGTACTCCAGCAGCGACCCGTCGCTCTCGTCGGCCTCGGCGACGAAGCAGTCCCCGCTGCCGTGGTGGGCGTTGGTGCCTGCCTCGCCGAGATCGCCGCCCACCGCGAACGACGGGTCAAACCCGCTGTGCTGCAACGCCACGATGAGCATCGACGTGGTGGTCGTCTTGCCGTGGGTGCCGGTGACCATCAGCGTGGTGTGTCCGGCCATCAGCTTGGCCAGCACCACCGGCCGCAGGATCACCGGGATGCCGCGGCGACGCGCCTCGACGAGTTCGGGGTTGGTCTTGGGAATGGCGGCATGGGTGGTGACCACCGCGGTCGGCCCGCCGGGCAGCAGATCCAGTGACGACTCGTCGTGCCCGATGCGGATCGACGCGCCGCGCGCGCGCAGCGCCACCACGCCGCGCGATTCCTTGGCGTCGGAACCCGACACCAGCGCCGCCGCGGTCCAGCAGGATGCGGGCGATGCCCGACATGCCCGCTCCCCCGATGCCGACCATGTGCACCCGCTGCAGCTCGTCGGGGAGCGACTTCCGCGTTCACCGCAACCGCTTTCGCTCGTTGCGCGGAACTGCGCTGCGCCACGTCAAGCGCGACCTCGGCCACCCGCTGCGCGGCGTCGCGGTGGCCCGCCAGCGCCGCAGCCGCCGTCATCGCCTGCAGGCCGGCCTGCGTCGTTGAGCAGGCCGGCGACCGTGTCGGCGACGAACGGCGGGGTCAGGTCGGCGTCGTCGACCGACGAGCCCGCCGCCCGCGTTGACCACGGGCAGCGCGTTGAGTCGCTGCTCGCCGTTGCCGATCGGCAGCGGCACGTAGACCGCGGGCAGGCCGACGTCCGTCACCTCGGCGACCGTCATCGCGCCGGACCGGCAGATCGGCCAGATCGCGCGGCGGCGTACGCCAGGTCCATCCGGTCCAGATACGGCACGGCGACGTACGGCGGGTCACCGTCGGCGGGCTCGCGCAGATCCAGGGTGTTCTTCGGCCCGTGCGCGTGTAGCACCGAAATGCCAGCCACGGCAAGGTCTTTGGCGGCGGCTGCGACGGCGCGGTTGATCGACTGGGCGCCTTGCGAGCCGCCGAACACCAGCAACACTCTGTGCGTCGTCGGCGAACCCGAAATGTGCCCGCGCCTCGGCCCGCAGCGCCATCCGGTCCAGCGAGGTGATCGCCGCGCGCACCGGCACGCCCGACGACCTCGGCGCGGCGCAGCCCGGGATCGGGCACCGCCGACAGCACGCGCCGCGCCGATCGCGCGCCGACCCGGTTGGCCCAGCCCGCGCTGGCATTGGCCTCGTGGATCACCACGGGACACCGCGCGACGCCGCCATCGCGTCCGCCGCGCGCCGCCAGGTAGGCGGGCAGCGCGACGTAGCCGCCGAACCCGATCACCACGTCGGCGTCGACGTTGTCGAGCACGCGCACGGGTCTGCTTGACCGCGCGCCGGCACCCGCAGCCGGCAGCCGCATCAGGTCAGCCGACGGGCTTGCGGGGCAGCGGCGACCGGTGTGATCAGCTCGAGGTGATAGCCGCGTTCGGGGACCAGCCGGGTTTCCAGTCCACGCTGCAGTGCCGAGCGCGGTGATCCGCACATCCGGGTCGAGCGCTGTCGAGCGCGTCGGCGACGGCCATGGCGGGTTCGACGTGGCCCGCCGTGCCGCCACCGGCGAGGACTACCGACACCGTGTCCATTCACCCGTGACGCTGACCTTCCAATGTGCGAGCCCGTCGGACCGTCCGATTTCGGCCACCTCCATGATGCCCTGAGCGCCGCACCGGCCGGTCGGCCGCATGGGGTTTGCGCTTCTTGTTCGTGCGGGCTTGCGGTCAGGTTTGCGCCGGCCTTGCGGCCGGCTTGGCTTGGCGATGCCGGGGCGTGACCGCAATCGATCGCGCAGCGCCTCGGTGCGGGTCGGCGACGTATGGGCTCGGGCAGCGGCAGCCGCAGCAGCCGGTTGACCCGGTCGTCGCGACCCGGCGCGCAGCGCGGCCACCGCCTCGGGTTCGTGATCGCGCCGCGTTTGCCGATCACGCCGATGATCAGAAGCGTTGTCGGCCGTTGATGTTCCGCCCGCCGAGATCAGCGGCAGCTGCAGCCCGGTCACCGGCAGCAGCCCGACGACATAGCCGACGTTGATGAACACCTGGCCGAGCACCCACAGCGTGGCGGTGGCGGTGAGCAGCCGCAGGAACGGATCGGCGGAGCGGCGCGCGATCCGCATACCCGGTGTAGGCGAACAGCCCGAACAGGCACAGCAGACCCGACGGCACCGATGAAGCCGAGCTCCTCGCCGATGATCGCGAAGATGAAGTCGTTGTGCGCGTTGGGCAGGTAGTTCCACTCTGGCGGTGCCCTGGCCCAGGCCGTCGCCGAAGACACCCGCCGTTGGCCAGCGCGAACCGGGCCTGGCTGGGCCTGGTAGCCGGAGCCTTGCGACGTCGGCGCCGGGGTTGAGCCAGGACATGCACCCGGTCGGACCGGTAGCCCTCGGCCATCGCCAGCACCGCCGCCGACACCACGACGGCGATCAGCGAGGACAGGAACACCCGCAGCGGCAGGCCGGCGTACCACAGCAGGGCCAGCAGGATGATGCCCAGCGACACCGTCTGCCCGAGGTCGGGCTGGGCGACGATGAGCGCCAGCGCGATCACCGCGGCGGGCACCAGCGGGATCGAGCATCTCGCGCAGCGACGCTCGCTCCATCGCGGCGGGCCGCCAGCAGGTGCGCACCCCAGATCGCGAACGCGATCTTGGCCAGCTCGGAGGGCTGCATGGACAGCCCGGCGACCACGAACCAGCCACGAGAACCGTTGGCTTCCTTGCCGATTCCCGGAACGAGCACCAGCACCAGCAGCACGACGCTGACCGCGAAGCCGGAGAACGCAAGGCTGCGCATGGTCTGCACGCGCATACGCATCGCGACGTAGAAGGCGAAGAGGCCGACCAACGTCCAGATCAGCTGCTTGCCGAAGATCACCCACGGCGAGCCGTCCTCGTCATAGGAGTGCACGCCGGAAGCCGACAGCACCATGATCAGACCCAGCGAGGTGAGCAGCGCGGCGACGGCGATGATGAGGTGAAACGACGTCATCGGCCTGCCGAGCCAGGCGCCGAACGCGTGCGTGACGCGGACCGCCGGTGGCGGGTGTCGACTTCGGCGGGGCGCCGGACTCGTCGCGGAGCCGCAACCGGGTGAGGACGTTGCTCATGCCTCGGCTCCCAGTCGCTCCGGTCCTCGCTTCGCGCGGGAGCTTGCGGTTCGCGCCATCGACCTGAGCCTCGCTGCGATCCTCACTCCTGATCGCCTTCGGGTGCTCATCACCGACTACCGGTGTTGCGCGTACGGCGGCCGCGAACGCGTCCCCGCGGTCGGCGTAGCCGCTGAATTGGTCGAAGGACGCACCGGCCGGGAGCCAGCAGCACGGTGTCGCCCGGGCGGGCCAGACCGGCGCGCGGCGTCGACCACTGCGGTCATCACAGCGCCTGACGACGGCGAACCGGCCACCTCAACCACATGAGTCACATGCTTAACAAAATGACTCACTTGGCTCAATTGTCTCCAGGCACCCCAGAATCCTCCCCCGTCACAACCGCGACGACGGGGACATCCGGGCGTGTCGCGATAACGCGTCGGCGATCAGTGCCCGGTCGCGGCCGATCAGCACCGCGCCGACCAGGCGATTCGCCACCCGGCGACGAGATCGTCGACCGATGCGCCCTTGAGCAGCCCACCGGCGATCCACACCACCCGCGGGTACGCGGCGATCGAAGCGCTGCGCGGCGTGCGGGTTGGTGGCCTTGGAGTCGTCGACGAAGGTCACGCCGTCGACGCCGCCACCACCTCGGCCCGATGCGGGCCGACGTGGAACCCGGTCAGCGCATCCGGCGATGGCCTCCGGCGGGCACGTCGACGGCGCGGGCCAGCGCCGCGGCGGCGAGCGCGTTGAGCACCCCGACCGGCCCGGCCACCGGGATCGACGCCGACATCGGCGAGCGCCAGGCCGTCGGCGAACGCATTGTCGATCAGCAGCGCCGTCGCGCACCCCCAGCTCCCCGACGGCGGGGTCGCCGAGCCGGAAGCCGACCCGCACCGGCGCCGCGGCGGTTTCGAGCAGCCGGCCGCGACCGGGTCGTCGAGCCCGACGACGGCTACCCGGCCGTCCAGCGCGCGCGCCTTGTCGCGGGCGTACGCGTCCATCGAGCCGTGCCAGTCGAGGTGGTCCTCGGCGACGTTGAGCACCACTCCGACCTCCGGCCGCAGCGACGGCGCCCAGTGCAGCTGGAAACTCGACAGCTCAACCGCGAGCAGCTCGGCCGGCTCGGTCGAGCATGTCGATCACCGGGTTGCCGATGTTTCCGCACAGCATCGCGCGCCGCCCGGCGGCGACCAGCATCGCGTGCAGCATCGACGTGGTGGTCGTCTTGCCGTTGGTGCCCGGTCACCACCAGCCAGCGCCTCGGCGGCACCGTAACCAGCCCGCCTGGTCCAGCCGCCACGCCAGTTCGACGTCGCCCCAGATCGGTACGCCCGCGGCGGCCGCGGCGGCCAGCACCGGGGCGGTGGGCGGAAATCCCGGGCTGGTGACCACAAGGGCGTAGTCCGCGATCTGCGCGACGGCGTCGGCGGTGGTGACGACGGTCGCCGGCGTGATGAGGCGCTGCAGTGCCGAGCGGGTCGTCGTCGCGAGATGCGTCAGCCGCACACCCGTCGGTTCCAGCGCGGCGCTCACCGAACGGCCAGTAATGCCCGCCCCGGTCACCAGCACGCGGGTGCCGGGCGCGAGCGGCGCGACGGCGGGATGGGTCATGTCAGGCCCCGACGGTGGCGAGCCACTCACTGTAGAAAAGCGCAACCCCGAGGCCGCAGGCGATGGCGGTCAACAACCAGAACCGGATGATCACCGTGGTCTCGGCCCACCCGACGAGTTCGAAGTGGTGGTGAAACGGCGCCATCCGGAACACTCCGTCGCCCGGTGGTGCGGAACGCCAGGATCTGCACCACCACCGACGTCACCTCGGCGACGAACAGCGCGCCGAGCACCACCGCGAGCATCTCGGTGCGGCTGAGCACCGAAAGCCCGGCGATGATGCCGCCAAGCGCCAGCGAGCCGGTGTCGCCCATGAAGATCTTGGCCGGCGCGGCGTTCCACCACAGGAACCCGACACAGGCGCCCCGTCGCGGCGGCGATGAGCGCCAGGTCCAGCGGATCTCGCACGTTGTAGCAACCCACGCCGGGAGCCGTCGCGCACGCGTTGCGGAACTGCCAGAACGTGATCAGCACATAGGCCGCACAGACCATCGCCATCGCGCCCGCGGCCAAGCCCGTCCAGACCGTCGGTGAAGTTCACCGCATTCGACCACGCCGAAACGATCACGACGCAGAACAAGACGAAGACGGCGGGAGCCAGTGTGACCGTGGCGATCTCGCGCACGTAGGACAGCTCGGCGCTGCCCGGGGTGAGGCCGTCGGCGTTGCGGAACTGCAGCGCCAGCACGCCGAACAGCACTGGCGGCCAGCAGCTGGCCGGCGGTCTTGGCGGTCTTGTTCAAGCCGAGGTTGCGCGACCGACGAATCTTGATCAGGTCGTCGACGAACCCGACGGCGCCAAGCGCGGTCGCCAGGCCGAGGATCAGCAGGCCCGATGCGGACGGCCCCACGCCGTCGAGCGCCATTCCGACCAGGTGCGTTCCCAGGTAGCCCGCCCAGATACCCGCCAGGATCGCCACGCCACCCATCGACGGAGTGCCGCGCTTCTTGTGGTGGCTGGGCGGGCCGTCCTCGCGGATCTCGTGGCCGAAGCCCTGTCGGGTGAAGATCCGGATCAGGGCGGGGGTCGATCAGGATCGACACCGTCAGCGCGATGCCGACGGCGATGAGGACCTGCCTCACTGGATATCTCCGACCAGCGCATCGGCCAGATCGCCCAACCCGGCAGCGTTGCTGGCCTTGACGAGCACCACATCCCCGGCCGCAATTCGGCTCGCAACAATGCCAGCGCGGCGTCAGCGTCGGCGACGATGGTGGCTTCTCCTCCCCACGACCCCTCCATGACCGCCCCGTGGTGCATGGCGCTCATAGGTCTCCCGGTTCCCACGACGATGAGTCGACTGACATCTAATCGCACCGCAAGCCTGCCGATGCGGTCATGCTCCGATATCGCGTCGTCGCCGAGCTCGGCCATCTCGCCCAGCACCGCCCAGCTGCGCCGGGCTTCCGCAGTCTGGCGCGCAATCCAGGCCAGCGACTTCAGGCCGGCCTGCATGGAGTCCGGGTTGGCGTTGTAGGCGTCGTCGATGACGGTCACACCGTCGCCCCGGGTGATGACGTGCATGCGGTGCCTCGACACCGGGCCCGCCCCGGCCAGCGCGGTCGCCACCTGTGCGCCGGTCGCTCCGCATTCCAGGGCCACCGCGGCCGCGCACAGCGCGTTGGATACCTGATGGTCGCCGTGCACCGCCAGTGTCATGTCGACCTCGACGCCTGGCGTGTGCAGTGTGAAGCGGGGCCGGGCGAGCTCGTCGAGGGTCACCGGGCCTGCCCACACGTCGTTGGGCCCGGCGTCGGATTGCGGCATACGGCTCACCCGCACCACGCGTGCGGCCGTGCGGTCCGCCATGGCCGCAACCGCATCATCGTCCACATTGAGGATGACGCACGCCGGAGGCCGGAACAGCTTGCGGCAGTTCGGCTTTGGTTTGCGCAATGGCCTCGCGTGAGCCGAACTCGCCGAGATGGGCGGTGCCCACGTTGAGCACGACCGCGATCGAGGGCGGCGCGGTCGCCGCCAGATCCGCGATGTTGCCCGGGTGACGCGCCGACATCTCCAGAATCAGATAGTCGGTGATCGGATCGCTGCCTGCAGCACCGTCCACGGATGACCCAGCTCGTTGTTGAAGGAGCCCGGCGGGGCGACGACCTCCCCCAGCGGCGCAAGCACGGCAGCGACGAGGTCTTTGGTGGAGGTCTTTCCCGACGAGCCGGTGATGCCGACGATCGTCAGGCCACCGGCGACCAGCTCGGCGGCCACCGCGGCGGCCAGCCGGGCCAGAGCGGCGAGAACCGCAGCACCTGAGCCGTCGGTGTCGTGCTCGAGAACGCTTGCCGCCGTGTCGGTCTCAGCGCCGGCGCGTGGTTTGACGACGATCGCGGGCACCCTGACGGGCCGCGCCGCCAGCACCGCGACGGCACCGGCGGCCGACCGCCGCACCGGCGAAGTCGTGGCCGTCAGAACGGGCGCCAGGCAGCGCCAGGAACAGCCCGCCGGGCGTCACCGCCCGGGAGTCGAACTCGACCGGTTCCGGTGACCCTGGTCGCCGCAGCGTCCGCTGCCGAGATGTCGGCCAGCCTCACCGCCGACGATGTCGGCGATCTGGGCGAGGGTCAGGTCGATCACGCGCGTGATCCCAGCGCCTCGAGGGATCCGGCAAGCTCGTCGCGGTCGTCGAACGGCCGGGTCTGCCCGTGGCTGGTCTGTCCGGCTTCATGGCCCTTCCCTGCGATCAGCACCACGTCCCCGGAGCGGGCCCATCCGACCGCGTGGTCGATGGCCTCGCGCCGGTCACCGATCTCGACGACCTGTGCCGGACCACCGGACGGCGCCGGCCATGATCGCCGACGCGGATCGCGGCGGGATCCTCGTCGCGTGGGTTGTCGTCGGTGACCACCACCAGGTCGGCCAGTTCGGCTGCCACCCGGCCCATCGGCTCGCGCTTGCCCGGGTCTCGGTTGCCGCCCGCGCCGAACACCACCGCCACGCGACCGGCGCTCTGCTGCGCGCAGCGTCTCGCAGGACAGCACGCAGCGCGCCCGGCTTGTGGGCGTAGTCGACCAGCGCCAGAAAGCCCTGGCCGCGGTCGATGGGCTCCAACCGGCCGGGCACGCGCATCCGCGCAGGCCGGGCGCGGCCTGTTCGGGTGACACCCCGACCGCGTCGAGCAGCGCGGCCGCCAGCAGGCAGTTGGCGACGTTGTAGCGGCCGGGCAGCCTGATGCGCAGTCCGTGGTGCACCCCGGCGGGTCGACGGCGAAGAACTCCTGCGCGCCGCGGCTCGACCGTACGGACGTCCTCCACCCGCCAGTCGGCATCGCCGCCGGTCGCGCTCACCGTCACCGGGTGGTGCGCGAGCGCGGCACATCGCGCGGCCCGCGTCGTCGTCGATGCACACCACCGAAGTGCTTGCGTGCGTTGGTGATTCGGGCGTCGAAAAGCCGTGCCTTGGCGTCGAAGTAGTCCTGCATCGTCGGGTGGAAGTCGAGGTGGTCCCGCGACAGGTTGGTGAAGCCGCCGACCGCGAAGTGCGACGCCGTCGACGCGGCCCAGGCGTCAGCGCGTGGCTGGACACCTCCATCACCACGGTGTCGACGCCCCGTTCCACCATCACCGCCAGCAGGGCCTGCAGATCGGGCGCCTCGGGGTGGTCAGCGCGCTCGGCTGGTCGCGTCCCGTCGATCCGGATGCCGACAGTGCCGATCAGCCCCGCGCCCCGGTCCGCCGCCCGCAGTCCGGCCTCCACCAGATACGTGGTGGTGGTCTTGCCCGATGTACCGGTCACCCCGATCACCCGCAGGTGCTGCGACGGATCGCCGTACACGGTGGCGGCCAGTCCGCCCAGCACCGACCGCGGGTCGGAATGGACCAGCACGGGCACCACCGCGTCAGGCCCAGGTAGCGCACGCCGTCCGCATCGGTCAGCACCGCGACCGCGCCGCGCTGGACGGCGTCTTCCGCGGTAGCGCCCGCCGTGCGACGACGCGCCCGGCAGCGCGGCGAACAGGTCGCCCGGCTGGGCGTCCTGGCTGCGCAGCGTCACGCCAGTGACGACAACTTCCGGGACTTCCTGACCTCTCCAGCCGGGTGAACAGCCGCAGCGTACCCGGTCGGCCAGCGGCCCGAGCGCCTGGCCGACGGGATGCAGGGACGCAGCTTCATGGCCATGACACAGTACCGACCGCCCGACAGGGTGCCCCTGGAGGTCAGGTGGCTTGCAAAGTCAGCGGCGGACCGGGGTCGGGCGACAGCGGCACGTTCTCCCGCTGCAATAACCAGCTCGCGATGTTGTGGAACAGCGGCGCCATCGTCGTGCCCGGCAGTCCCTCGGCGGTGCGGTGCGGGTTGTCGGCCATGATGCCGATCGACGTAGCGGGGATCGTCGGTGGTGACCATGCCGGCGAAGGTGATCCAGTAGACGTCGCTGTAGTAGCAGCCGCACGCGGGGTTGATCTTCTGCGCGGTGCCGGTCTTTGCCGGAGATCTGGTAGCCGTCGACCGCGGCGAGCGGCCCGGTGCCCTGCTGTACGCCCATCGGGTCGCGCTGCACCACAGCGCGCAGCATTCCGCGCGCACGGTCTGGGCGGTCTGCGGCGAGACCACCCGCACGCCCTCGGGCCGGGGCTCCTCGGTGCGGGTGCCGTCGGGAGCGACGGTGGCCTTCACGATGCGCGGCGGAATCCGTACCCCGTCATTGGCGATCGCCTGGTACATGCCCGTCATCTGCAGCAGCGTCATCGAACGGCCCTGCCCGATAGGCAGGTTGGAGAAGGTGCTGCCCGACCACTGGTCGATCGGCGGAACCACACCCGCACTCGCCGGGCAGACCGACGCCGGTGCGCTGGCCGAGGCCGAACTTGGCCAGCATGTCGGCGTAGCGTTCCGGCCCGACCCGCTGCGCCAGCATCAGCGTGCCGACGTTGGACGACTTCCCGAAAACGCCGGTGGTGGTGTACGGCATCACGCCGTGCTCCCAGGCGTCACCGACGGTCACGCCGCCCATGTCGATCGACCCGGGTACCGGAGCACTTCGTCGGGGTTGGACAGACCCGAACTCGATCACCGACGCCGCGGTGACGATCTTGTTCACCGAACCCGGCTCGAACGGTGAGGAGACGGCCGGGTTGCCCAACTGGCGGTCCTCCTGGCGGCCGACGTCCTGCGCCGGGTCGAACGTGTTGTCGTTCGACATCGCCAGCACCTCACCGGTTTTCGCATCCAGCACGACCGCCGACAGGTTTTCCGCACCGGAGGCGTTCTTGGCCTGCTGAACCTGCTGCTGGACGTAGAACTGGATGTCGTCGTCGAGGGTGAGCTGGACGGTAGAGCCGTTGACGGCGGTGTGCCGGTTGCGGTAGCTGCCGGGGATCACCACGCCGTCGGACCCGCGGTCGTAGGTGACCGACCCGTCGGTTCCGGCCAGCGTGGCGTCCAGCGAGTCCTCGAGGCCGAGCAGCCCGTGGCCGTCCCAGTCGATGCCGCCGACGATGTTGGCCGCCAGCGATCCCCCCGGATACTGGCGCAGGTCTTGGCGTTCGGAGCCGACCTCGGGAACTTCTTGGAGATCGCCTCGGCGATCGCGGGATCGACAGCACGCGCGAGGTAGACGAACGACTCGTTGCTTTTGAGCTTCTTCAGCACCGTCTTGGCGTCGGGCTTGTTGTTCAGCCGCGATGCCACCTCGGCCGCGATGTCGCGCAGCCTGCGCTCGGGGTCGGGCGCCTCGGGCGTCTTCTGCTTGGCCTCGGCCAGTTGCTTGCGGATCTTGACCGGCTGGAAGGTCAGCGCACGCGCCTCGATGGTGAACGCCAGCTTGTCGTTGTTCCGGTCGACGATTGCTGCCGCGCACGGCCTTGTCGACGTCGGTGACCTTGAGCTGACTCGCCGCCTCGGCGCGCAGCCCGGCGGCGCGGGGCACCTGCAGGTTGAACAGCTGCGCCGCGGCGACGATGAGCACCAGGAAGATGACGGCGTTGCCGGTCCGATGCCGGAACACGAATGATGCACTGCGCAAACCGGTGTCGGTCACCGGCTCGCGGGTTCGTCGCGCACGGGCAGACCTCTCCCTGGGTGGCCTGCTCGGCCGAGTCCGTGCCTTCGGACCGCTGGTGCGCGCCCGCCGGCTCTTGCGGCCGCGCTGACCGTTGCCGCGGCTCACGCCGCGGGGCCGAGGCGACGGTCGCGGTAACCGGGCCGGACTGCTCCGTCGGCCACCGGGCCCGCCGGGCTGGGACCCGGCTGCGGTGCGGCCAACGGTTCGGCGGGCGGTTCCGGCGGGTCCGAGTGCGGGCGGCTGGCCGCTGGCCCCGTGCGGGCTGTCCGGCAGCGGCGCCAGCGGGATGGCCGCCGGATCGGAAGGCTGGGGGCCGGGGCGCTGTACGTCGGCGCAGGCGCTGCGGGCTCACCCGGTGCCGGCACCCGGACGACCACCTCGCGGGGGTCGACGACCGGCGGTGCGGGCCGGGTGGCCCCTGTGCCGGGGCGCAGGGGTGTCATCGGGGAAGCGCGTGTGTTCAGCGGTGGCGGCGGAACACCTGCCGCTGGTCTGGGTTCGCCCACCACGATCCAGTTCCCCGCCGGATCCTGAACGAGATGGGCGGTAGTCGCGGGACGGGATCATTCCGAGCTCGCGGGCGGACTCGGCCAGTGCGGGCGCGGCCTGCGCTTCCAGAACATCGCGCTCGAGGGCTTCCTTCTGCTGCAGCAGCGCCTGATTGGTCTCCTGGCATTGCCCAGTTGGTAGGACCGCTCGGCTGCCGCGGTCGACAGCCACAGAGTGATGGCCAGCCCCAGCCCCAGCGAGCCGATGATCAGCACCACGAACGGGACCTTTGGCCGCCAGCGTGCGTGGGTTGAGGTCGATGGCCGAAACTCGCGCGATGAGTCTCTCGCGAAGTGGTGGGCGGACGACCTTGGGTGCCTTGGGCCTTTCGTGCCTTGGCGCGAGCCTTGGCCTGGCTGGCGTTCTTCGGCCGGACGGGCTTGATCTGCGGCCGGGTTATCGGCGCGGTTTCGCTTGCGGTGCGCGGACGTCCCCGTCGTGGCGGTGCCTCAGGGGATCGGCGCCGTGTCTCGCGGACGGGCTGACGCGACGAGCGTCGGCGGTGATCGGTGCCGCGCTTGGTGGCTGGGTCGCTTGGGCTTCATGAGTCATCCCTTCTGGCAACCTTTTCCAGAGCCCGGAAGCCGCACCGAGGCGCTTCGTGGGTTGAGTTCGATCTCGGCCGCGCCTGCCCGCTCAGCGCCACGTGGTCAGACTTCGCGAATTCCGGTTCGTGCCCGGGAAGCCTGACGGGCAGTCCGGGTGGCGTGCGGGATGCCGTGGCGGCGGCGAACTGGCTCTTCGACGATGCGGTCCTCCAGCGACTGGTAGACATCACCGACGATGCGGCCGCCATCGCCCAGTGTTCCCAGCGCGGCAGGCAGCGTCGCGCAGCGAGTCCAGCTCGCCGTTGACGGCGACGCGCAGCGCCTGGAACGTGCGCTTGGCCGGATGCCCACCGGTGCGGCGGGCCGGGGCCGGGATCGCGTCGTACAGCAGTTCCACCAGCTCGCCGGTTCGGGCGAACGGTCGACGGGCGCGCCGGCGGACGATCTGGGCGGCGATCCGGCCTGCGAACCGCTCTTCGCCGAAGTCGCGCAGGATCCGTGCCAGCGCCTTCGTCGTCGTAGGTGTTGACGACCTCGGCTGCGCGGTCAGCGCCGCGTCTGGATCCATCCGCATGTCCAGCGGCGCGTCCGGCGGCGTAGGAGAACCCGCGCTCGGTGCGGTCCAGTTGCATCGACGAGACACCGAGGTCGAACAGGATGCCGTCGGTTTCTGGCTGGCCGATCCGCTTGCCCGGTAACCGGTTTCCCGGCGAGAACACCTGCGATCCTGTCGAACCGGGTGCGGGCCAGCAGTACGCGGTCGGCGAATCGGGCGAGCCGCGCACCGGCGATCCACAATGCATCGGGGTCAGCGATCCAGCCCGATCAGTCGCAGGCCGGGCAGCTCGGCGAGGAATCGTTCGGCGTGCCCCCGCACCCAGCGTGGCGTCGACCAGCACCGCGCCTGCGCCAGTCGGGGACCCTCCGGGTGAGCGCGGGCTTCAGCAGATCGACGCAGCGGCCGAGCAGGACCGGGACGTGTCCGTGGTCAGAGGCCCGCCCAGAGGTCCCAGCCATGGCAAGCCTCCGAAGATTGGTGCCCCTGCACCGAGGTCCCTGCCCGAGCGCGCGGACCTGGCGTTGGGGAAGTACGCCAGGCCGGCTTCGGGCAGGGGGCCGCAATGCACGGTCAGCCGCCGCGATCAAATAATGTCGCGCAGAGTTTCATCGCTGGCCGCGGAGAAGTTCTCTTCGTGCGTCTGCTGGTACACCTGCCACGCCTGCCGGCGTCCCAGATCTCGAGGTAGTCGACCGAGCCGATCACGACGCAGTCCTTCGAAAGGTTGGCGTAGCGACGGTGGTCGGCCGACAACGTGATCCGGCCTTGCGCGTCGGGATGTTGTTCATCTGTTGCGGCGGCGAGGTTGCGCAGGAACGGCCCGGGCCTCCGGATTGCTCTCGGGACGCCCCTGACGCCCGCCTGGCCAGCTGCTCGAACTCGGCACGCGGGTAGACGGCAAGGCTGTGGTCTTGGCTCTGGCGACCATCAACCCTCCTGCCAGCGCGTCGCGGAACTTTGCGGGCAGCGTCAGCCGCCCCTTGTCGTCGAGCTTGGGCGTGTAGGTGCCGAGGAACATCTCTCGCCACCTCCAGCGCTCGGCCGGTCCCGAGTCGCTTCGCTCCTGCCCTCCGGACGAGCCCCTGGTTGCTCCGTTGCACGCCACTTTACCCCACAATCCCCCACTCTGCTCCAAATGCCAGCAAATGTTGTGACCGTTTCCACCAAAGTGGACTGTCTTCGGCTGGATCCGCGCGAGAACCCAGGTGCGGGCGGCGCAAACGCCCTGGTTCTGGAGGCCGTGGGCGAAGTGGGGACCCGCGGGCAAAAATGGGGCAGCCGAATTGGCTACCCCATCGTGATAGGTGCGTTACTCGTCGAAGCGGCGGCGGAACCGGTCCTCCATCCGGCTGGTGAACGACCCGCCCGAACCCTTGGCGCGCTTCTGCCGAGGCGCGCCCTCCTGCAGACCCGAGCGGTCCCGTCCACCGGTCACGCGCGGGCCCGGTGATCGCGAAACACGACGCCGCCGAACATCACCACGAACCTGACAACGGAAAGGATCGGGAAGCTTCCCGATCATGGCGTGGCCTGAATCGCCACACCGGAACCAGGCATTGCCAGACCGATCACGAAAGCAGCGCTGCCCCGTAGCCGCCGCCGAGCCGTAGGGCACGCAGAGCCGCCACCGCGCAACGCTCGACGCGAACTTGGGGTCCTCGGCGTAGAGCGCGCTCTCGATCTGGTCAGGAGCATGCGCTGCTCATGATCGGAGAGTGGCATGCGTCCCTCCTTGCCGCGCGCGCGTCACGTGGTCTTCAACGAAGTCTGTGCCCGCATATCACGGACAACCAACAGTCAGCGATACGAGGAGAATCTGAGCCGTACCACCGAAGTTCGCGCCCTGATTGTATGACGCATTACCGCTCCATGCGACCCACCGCCTCATCATGCCGATAGCGGCGTTGGCTCCCGGACGCACGCCAAACGGCGCCAAGGCGCGAGGAAGGACAGAGCGAAGTTGGCGACATTTCTCATCGATCTGTCGCCAGGTGACATGCAGCGCCGGCTGGGCGACGCTCTCGGCGTCTACGTCCACGCGATGCGCCATCCGCGTGGGCACCGAGGACCAGCGGGCATCGATGTGGCTCGAGCACACCCGCAGGCACGGCTGGAAGGCCGTCGCCGCCGTGGAAGTGCCAGGTCCCAGAAACTCAGATGCCTCAGATACCGCAGAATCACGAGCAGGCGCTGCCCGCTCGGCACGCCCAGCTGAGCACCGCGCCGATCGTGGGCGTCGCATACGGCTACCGCGGGGCCCCTGACCAGTGGTGGCAGCAGCAGGTGGTCGCGGGGCTGCAGCGGGTCGGGGCCGACCGGTCCCGGATCGCCGAGCTGATGACGAGTTACTTCGAGCTGACGGAACTGCACATCCATCCCCGCGCTCAGGGTCGCGGCCTCGGCGAGCGCTGATCCGACGGCTGCTCGCGGGCCGCGGCGAGTCTCGTCGCTGCTGTCCACGCCGGAGATCAACGGCGAATCCAACCGGGCGCGGCGGCTGTATCGCGACTCGGCTTCACCGACATCATCCGCGGCTACCACTTCGCGGGCGACCCCCGCGCCTTCGCGATCCTAGGGCGGTCGCTGCCGCTCTGACCGTCGGGTCTGGCACGATGACCTCGTGCGAAATCGCCGCCGAATCCGGCTGCTGGCGATCGTGTTGCTGCTGCTGGTCGTTCCGACGGCCGTCGGGTGCGTGCGGGTCAGAGCCAACATCACGGTGTCTCCGACGACCGGGCGTCGGGGCAGATCGTCGCGGCAGCCAAAGCCCGCGCGGGCGGACGACAAGGGCCCGCAGCTGCCTCAACACGCTGCCGTTCAGTGACAAGGTGGCGGTGTCCGACTCACAGCGGACGACTACGTCGGCTCGCAGGCGGTGTTCTCCGATCTGACCGTTCGCCGAGCTCCCCAACTGGCGAACATGAACCGTGACGCCGCGGGCGTAGACGTTCGTTGCGCCGCGCAGGCGATCTGGTGATCCTGACGGCCGTGGCGACCTGACGTCGTTGACCGATCCGGACGCCGATCGTCGCTTTCCGTGTCCTTCCCCGGCGAGGTGACGTCGACCAACGGCGACCAGGTGGCCCCGGAGGTCGTCGAGTGGAAGCTGCAAGCCGGGCGTGGTGAGCACCGATGATGCGCGCAGGCGCGCTTACACCGATCCGGCAGCGCACGCTCGTTCACCGGCGCGGCGATCTGGCTGGGCTTGGCGTCGTTCCTGGTGGCCGGAATCGTGGCGGCAGTGGCCTGGGTGAGTCGCGACACTCCCCGCGTCTGACGACCCTGCGCCGCGGTCGCGGGACTAGTCACGCTCTGCGTCACCGGCAACCATCCTGGCTTGCTACAAAGCCGGTGGCAGGCTCTACTCTGGAAGGCACTCACGGGCGAGAATCTTCGACTGAAAGGGGCGCCGCGCTGAGCGTGGACACAGCGGCACCAGTCGGCCATCGAGCTTGGCCAGCGCCGTGACGGATCAACTGGTGGAACTATCTCCGACGAGCGCCGCAGCGACTCGCGCCTACATCGGCACCGACTTACGCCGACCTGACGGCCGGCGCTCGAAGAAGTTCGTGCTACGCGGGGGCAAGCGGCTGCGGCCTGCGTTCGCCTACTGGGGTTGGCGCGCCGGTCGCCCACCGCGACACCGATCCGTCCGTACTGCGGTTGTTCGCGGCTCTTGAGCTGCTCCATGCGTGCGCGCTGGTGCACGACGACGTGATCGACGACTCGGCGACCCGCCGTGGCCTGCCCACAGTGCACCGGTTGTTCGCCCAGACCCATCGCGACCGCCGCTGGCACGGATCTGCCAGACCAGTTCGGGGCTATCGGCGGCGATCCTGCTCGGGGATCTCGCTCTGGCGTGGGCCGACGACATCGTCGCCACGGCCGACCTGCCCGCGGACGCGCAACGACGCGTCCAGCGGGTCTGGGCCGACATCCGCACCGAGGTTCTCGGCGGGCAGTACCTCGACATCGTCGCCGAATCCAGCGGTGCGCCGAGCGGTGGCGTCGGCGATGACCGTCAACACCTACAAGACCGCGTCCTACACGGTCATCCGCCCGCTGCAGCTCGGGCGGCCGCCGCCGCAGACCGGCCCGACGTGCAAGAGATCTTCCACCAGGTGGGCACCGACCTTGGGGTGGCCTTCCAACTGCGTGGACGACGTGCTCGGCGTGTTCGGCGATCCTGGCGGTGACCGGCAAGCCGTCGGGCGACGACCTGCGGGCGGGCAAGCGCACGGTGCTGCTCGCCGAGGCCGTCGAGCTGGCCGACAAGTCGGATCAGCTGGCCGCCGAGCTGTTGCGGTCCTCGATCGGCACCGAGCTGTCCGATGCGCAGGTGCGCGAACTGTGTCTGGTCATCGAGTCGGTCGGGGCGCTGGCCGCAGTCGAGCAGCACATCGACATGCTCACCGGGCGCTCGCTGGAAACCCTGCGTGCCGCACCGATCGACGTACAGGCGAAGGCGGGCCTTTCCGAGCTCGCCAGGTTGGCCGCCAACCGGTCCGCTTGACCCGTGAGTGACGTTCGCGCGGCTCTCCGCGTTCACCACTTCGCCCGAGGCCCGGCCCGCCCTACTCGGCTGTCTCGGCGCCGCATCGATCACGGCGGGTGGGCTCGGCGCGGGCAGTACCCGGCTCGCACGACCCGCTGCTGGAGTCACTGCACCTCGTCCTGGCTCCGGTTCGGCCACGGACTGGTGCTGTCGTCACTGCTGTTGTGGGGCGGCGTCGCGGTGATGCTGGTCGCGTGGCTGTGGCTGGCCGCCGCGTGATCGACCGCACCGCGCGCGAGTACGGCAATGGTGGCCGACCACCGATGCTTCTGGCTGGCCCCGCTGTTGCTCTCGTGCCGGTGTTCAGCCGCGACACGTACTCGTATCTGGCGCAGGGCGCGTTGTTGCGTGACGGCTTCGACCCGTACATCGTCGGGCCGGTCGGACAATCCGAATTCGTTGCTGGACAACGTCAGTCCGATCTGGACGACGACCACAGCGCCGTACGGCCCGGCGTTCATCCCAGTCGCCAAGTTCGTCACGATGCTGGTCGGCGACAACGTGATCGCGGGCACGATGGTGCTGTTGCGGCTGTGCATGCTGCCCGGCCTGGAAAGTGTTGATCTGGGCGGCGCTGCGGGTGGCGCGCCACGTCGGCGCCAACGGGGCTGCGGCGCTGTGGATCTGCGTGCTCAACCCGTTGGTGATCATCCATCTGATGGGTGGGTGCACAACGAGATGCTGATGGTCGGCTTGATGGCGGCGGGCATCGCATTGATATTCCAACGCCACCCGATTGGCGGTAACGCGCTGATCGCTCGTCGCGGTTGCCGTGAAAGCGACAGCGGGACGCCCTCCCGTTCATGGTGTGGGTGTGGGCACGTCAACTTCGGGAACTGTCCGCCGCCGCTACGGGCGCTTCGACCGGCGCTCGCGAGGTCGATAGCGATCGTCGTCGCGGTGTTCGTCGAGTTGTCCTGGCTGGCCGGTGTCGGCTCGGCTGGCTCACCGCGCTGTGCAGGCTCGGTGAAGATCATCAACTGGCTCACGGTGCCCACCGCAGTCGCCAGATCTGGTCAACGTGCCTCGGCAGCCTCGTCCTACCGGTCAACTTCTACGCCGTGCTCGAGGTCGCCCGCATCATCGGCATAGCCATCATCGCCATCTCACTTCCCTGCTGTGGTGGCGGTTTCGGCACAACCTGACCGGCGAAGTGCTGACGGGCATCGCGTGGGCGATGGTGATCGTGGTGCTGTTCGTGCCCGCCGCCCTGCCCTGGTACTACACCTGGCCGCTGCGCGGTGCTGGCGGCACCAGGCCCAGGTTGCAGGCCTGCCAGGCTATCGTGCAGCGATCGCCGGGTTCTCCTGCGCCTGACCGCGGCAGGGATCTTCAAACCCGATGGCAGCCACGGCATGTGGCTGCGTCGATCCATGTGGTGCCGGCGACTTCGGCTGCAGCGGCGGTGGCCTGGTGATTACGTCCACAAGGCGCCGGAACCGCCGCAGGACAGCACCGAGGACGACAATCCGGCCGAGCAAACTGGTGAGCAGTACCTGACTCGGGGTACGCCAATACGTGACCGGGGTCCGGTCAATATGCCATCGCTCGGGGCGCGGCGTACTCCACCTCGCGCGCCCGGTGGAGCGCAGCGCTATCGAGCAGGCCTCGGCGTTGTCCCAGGTTGTTCCAACGATCCGTCGCGCCTGATGGTCAACGAGGGATCGGGCGTGAACAGCCAGCGGACGATCTCGGTGTCGCGGTATCCGCCGTCGTGCAGGAACCACGAGCAGCCCCTGCAGGCTCTGACCACGTGCCGGTGTTGTCGAAGAAGCCTTCGGCACCACCGCGCCTTCGCGGCGGATACCGACCAGGAGACCTTCCCGCAGTTGTTGTTGGACTTCCGGTGACCGGCGACGCCCGAGCAGTTCGGCGACGCCGGGCAGGTCGTGGTAGACGTCTTCGCCAGGGTCGAGCACATCGTCAGCGGCCGGAATACTGCTCACCGCCCTGAGTCAGACAGACGACGCGTCCCGGAGGGGCTCGGCAGGGACATTCGGCGACATTTGGCTCGTAACACAGTGATCGGGAGACCTACCAGCAATCGGACCCACTCGTCGGGGCCGTGCTGGACGGGCGCTACCGCGTCGAAACCCTGATCGCCACCGGCGGAATGTCCGGGGTGTACCGCGGCCTGACTCTCACGGCTGGATCGCCGGTTGCGCTGAAGATCATGGAATCCCGCTACGCCGGCGACAACCAGTTCCTGACACGGTTCCAGCGCGAAGCCGCGCGCCGTCGTGCGGCTGAGGGATCCCGGTCTGGTCGCGGTCTACGACCAGGGCATCGACGGCCAGCACCCATTCCTGGTGATGGAGCTCATCGAGGGCGGCACCGCTGCGCGAATTGCTGGCGAGCGCGGACCGATGCCACCGCACGCGGTCGCCGCGGTGCTGGCCCGCGTGCTCGGCGGCCCGCGGTCGCTCATCGCGACGGACTGGTGCATCGCGACGTCAAACCGGAGAACGTGCTGATCTCCGATGACGGCGACGTGAAGATCGCCGGCTTCGGATTGGTGCGCGCAATCGCCGACGCCAAGATCACCTCCACCAGCGTCATTTTGGGCACCGCCGCTTACCTATCACCCGGAGCAGGTCAGCCACCGGCGACGCCGCGCCGCGCAGCGATGTGTACTCCGTCGGCATCCTGGCCCACGAGCTGCTGACGGGCGCCACGCCGTTCATCGGCGACCCGCGCTCGCGGTGGCCTACCAGCGGATGGATAACGACGTCTCGCCTCGAGCAGGCTGATCGCCGGTGTGCCAAGCGCAATTCGACGACCTGGTGCTGCGGCCACCGCGCGCGAACCCGCCGACCGGTTCGCCGACGCCCAGGACATGGGCGCCGAACTCGACGCGATCGTCGACGAACTCGGATCAGCCCCGTACCGGGTGCCCGCGCCGCGCAACTCGGCGCAGCATCTGTCGGCCGCGCTGTACCACAGCCGCGGGCGATCGCGCAGCAGGCCACCACCGCCACCGCTCGCACAACCGCCGGGCCCCGCCACCCGTGCCGGCACGCCCCGACAGCACACCAGCGAACTCACCCGCGACGCCTGCCAGCAGCCGCCCAGACCACTTTACGAGTACGAATATCAGCCTGTACCGGTGGCAATTCGCCGGGATCGACCTCGACCGGGATTCTACTGGGCCCGCCAGCGCGCCAAGCGGGTCCTGGGCTGTTCTGGCTGGTCGCCGTGCTGACGCTCACCGGCCTGATCGCCGTCAGCCGCGTGGACGCTCGGCGGCAGCATCGGGGCAGCCTCATCTAGCGGCACGGCGAGGCCAGGCGAGATCGCTGATTCCCGCACCACGTGGTACTACAGTCGTAGTTGGAACAATTCAACGCGTGGACGAAATCACACCGAGGTGATAGGCGATGGACCGACCACCATACTCCGCTCTTCTCGTCGGTGGCGCGGGGCCGACCGGCGAAGCTGATGGTGGCGAACGAGCTGGCCCGGCATGGGGTTCCGCCCGCGGATCACCGATCGTGACGCTGCCCACGGCCAGCGGCGATCCCCGCGCGCTCGTCGTCCAGCCCGCGAACCCTGGAGAATCTTTCGACGACATCGGCGCGATCGACCTCGGCGCGATCGCCGCGGGCGACTCGGCGACGAGAGCCTGACCATCACATTTGCGACGAAGAGGCGGTCGAGTTGGACTGCGCGGGCCAGCCGACCCGGGCCGCAGAACCACACCGCCTATGCCGAACCGCGCACCCCTCTCGCAGCATGACACCGAGCGCATTCTCACCGAGCTGGTTGAGCAGCAGGGCGTCGAGATCGACAGCGCGGACGGGCGCTGACGGATCTGAACCAGGACGGCGAGACGGTGACCGTGTCGTTGCGCGGCTGATGAGTGGATCGATCGAGGACCTCGCGATGCCGCTGGGTCATCGTGCTGCGACGGCGCGCTACAGTGCGGTGCGCGAGGCGGCAGGTATCCCGTTCACCGGTCCACCTACCGCGACGAGTTCATCATGGCCGATGCCGAACTCGGAGCTGGAAGTTGCGCGCATGGCGGCCTCACGGATTCCCCAGTCCCAGGCATTTTCGCCGGATTCTCGATGCCGGGCGATAACCGCTACCGGATCTTCGGCAACTTCCGCCGGACCCGACGGCCCGAGCGCCGAGTACAGCGAACCCACCCACGAAGAGTTCCAGGCGATGGTCGATGAGCGAGTTCCCTTCCCTCGCCAAGGTCGTCAAGGAGTACTGGGTAACCCGCTACCGGGTGCATAGCCGCACCGTGCCCCGCTACCGTGGAGCGGCGCGGGTCTTCTCGTCAGTGACGCCGCCCACGTGCACAGCCCCGCGGGCGCACAAGGCATGAATACCGGCATTCAGGACGCCTGCAACCTGGCCTGGAAGCTCGCGCTTGGTCGAACGCGCAGCTCGCCGACGAGTCGTTAGCTGGACAGCTACCAGGCCGAGCGGCACCCCGTCGGCGTTCGGTTGCTCAAGACGACCGACCGGTTGTTCTCGGCTTTCGGCGGGCAGAACCCGCTGGCGCGGCTGGCGCGTGGCCGGCTGGCGCCGCTGCTGGCCAGGCCGTGTGCTTACTCGCCCGTGGGTCCGCCAGCGGGTTCATCGGCCTGTTGGCGCAACTGCGCCTCCACTACCCGGACAGCCCGCTCAACGCCGAGGACGGTTCGGGCTGGCGGGACGCGCCCGCGCCGGGCGACCGGGCCCGCGAGGCCGACGCGTGATCATCGACGGCGACAAGGACACCTCGCACGAGGTGTTCCGCGGCACCCATCACACCGTGCTGCTGTTCACCAGGCTCGACGACGCACGCGCGCCCGGCCGTGGAACTGTGCCGGATCGCCGAACAGATCGAGCAGATGTATCCGGGATTGGTGAAGGCGCGCGTCGTCACCGCCGAGCGCTTCGCCGATCACCCTGCGGCACTTGGCGATCCGACGCGGTCGGCAACACCGCCAGTATGGGATCGACTCAGGCCTGCGCATTCGTCGTCCGGCCTGACAAGTACATCGGCTACCGCGGCCGCCCTGTCGAGTTCGACCGGCTGATGAGCCGACCGGCCCGGCGGCTTCCGGCCGCGTCCCGCGCGAGGGCGTCCTGTAGGGTCCGCGGAGCATCTCCGCCCCATCAATCGCGGAGCATCTCCGCCCCATCTAGTCGCGCGAGCATCTCCGCCCGTATTTAATCGCGGAGCATCTCCGCGACCAGGAACGCCAACTCGAGGCACTGCTGGGTGTTCAGCCGCGGGATCGCAGGTCGGTCTCATAGCGGCCCGCCAGATCGGAGTCCGGAGATGTCCCGTGCGCCGCCGAGGCATCTCGGTGACGTTCTCGCCGGTGATCTCGACGTGGATGCCGCCCGGATGGGTGCCGAGCGCGCGGTGCACCTCGAAGAAGCCCTGCACCTCGTCGACGATCCGGTCGAAGTGGCGGGTCTTGTAGCCCGGTCGACGACTCGTGCGGTGTTGCCGTGCATCGGGTCGCACTGCCAGATGACCTGGTGACCGGTGCGCCTGGACCTTCTCGATGATCGGCGGCAGCAGCGTCGCGCACCTTGTTCGTTGCCCATGCCGGCTGACCAGCGTCAGCCGCCCGGGCTGGTTGTGCGGGTCGAGCCGCTCGACGTACTCGACGGCCAGCTCGGGCGTCGTCGTCGGGCCGATCTTCACCCCGATCGGGTTGGCGATCACCTCGGCGAACGCGATGTGCGCGCCGTCGAGCTGGCGGGTGCGCTCGCCGATCCACACGTAGTGCGCGGACAGGTCGTACAGCTCGGCGGTCCTTCGTAGTCGGCTCGACAGCCGCAGCATCGCGCGCTCGTAGTCGAGCACCAACGCCTCATGGCTGGCGTAGATCTCGGCGGTCTGCAGGTTGCGGTCGTCGACGCCGCAGGCGCTCATGAACGTCAGGCCGCGGTCGATCTCGCCGGCCATGCGCCTCGTAGCGGGCGCCCGCGGGCGAGGTGCGGACGAACTCGCGGTTCCAGTCGTGCACCAGATGCAGCGACGGCCAGGCCCGACGCGGTCAGCGCGCGCACCAGGTTCATCGCCGGCGCTGGCGTTGGCGTAGGCGCGGACCAGCCGCGACGGGTCGTGCTCGCGCGCCGCGGCGTCGGGCGCGAAGCCGTTGATCATGTCGCCGCGGTAGGACTGTCAGGCCCAGCGCGTCGATGTCCGACGACCGCGGCTTGGCGTACTGGCCCGCGATGCGCGCCACCTTGACCACCGGCATGCTGGCGCCGTAGGTCAGCACGACGGCCATCTGCAGCAGGGTGCGGATGTTGGCCCGGATGTGCGGCTCGGTGTTGTCGACGAACGTCTCGGCGCAGTCGCCGCCCTGCAGCAGGAACGCCTCGCCGCGGGCGACGTCGGCCAGCAGGCCTTGAGCCGTTCGATCTCGGCGCGGCACCGTCACCGGCGGCACGCTCTCCAGGACCGTCCGCATCACCTTGGCCGATTCGGCGTCCCAGCTGGGCTGCTGCGCCGCGGGCTTGGCCAGTGCGGCGTCCAGCCGGTGCCGCAGGTCGTCCGGCAGCGGCGGCAGCGGCGGGCAGCTGGTCGATGGGTACGTCGACGGTCCAGTTCACCCGTTCATGGTAACTGGGCGAGACAGCTGATTTTCCCCGCTACCCGCTAGCTCGGGCGGTACCCCAGGCCCCGATCGTCGCTCGCCCGTCTGTGAGGCCGCCCGAGGTCATCAGCCGAAACCGCCGCAGGTTGTGCCGCGGCGTCGACAAGGGCGTCGTGCGCGTCACGCGGTCGCGGCGGCATCCGGCGGGCAGCCGCGCTCCTCCCAGAACTGGCGCAGTTCGCGGGTGAACCGCGGTATCGCCGGCGGCAGGTCGGTCATCGGCCCCCACAGCTGGCACAGCACCACGTGGTCGTAGGCGCCGACCCAGGCCCACAGCTCGATCGGCTCGTCACCGTCGATGCCGAAGAAGTCCTCCAGGTCCGACCGGATCTGCCTGTCGCGACCGCCACAGCTGCGACGCCGGCGACGGCAGCTTGGGCAGCACGTTGCTTGCGCACCCAGCTGCCCGGCCCGCTCGGGGTTGAATTCGGTTGATATGCGCGTAGTATTCGCGGCCGTCCTCGGCGGCCACCCCGATCGAGATCAGCTCGATGGTGCGACCGTTGTCGATGAACTCGGTGTCGTAGAAGTACTTCACGCCGGCCTACGCGTCGCCTTCTCGTTCGACCGTCGGCGCGTCCGACGGCGGCGGGGCGGCATGGATCTCGCGGTCGAGCTGCTTGATCGACCTCGCGGTCGTCCGGGAAATGCGGCTCGCCGGCGACGATGTGCTGCAACCACAGCTTGGCCTGGACGACCGGCCTGCGCAGCCATGCGTTCCCGATCCAGCGCCCGGTGCATCTTGCGGGGCTTGTCGGTGTAGCGCCAGCGCGCCCACGGTGCGTGCGGGCGCGACAACCGGATCGCCCCGATGAACAGCAGCGGCGTGATGAACATGCCGACCAGGCCCGGTCCACACCTTGCCCTTGAGCAGCACGATCACGCGCCAGCACCAGCGTCAGCACCGCGATCGCGATCACGCTGGCCCGCGCGGCCGAGCGTGTGATCGTCGCGCCAGATGTCCGACGTCGAAGAACGACAGCGGGTTGAGGCCGAGCGATCAGCAGCCCGGCCACCGCGACCGCGGCGAACACCGCATCCACCGATGTGCGGCCGTCCTCGGCCCAGTACGACGTCCTGCAGGTGCAGGATCAGCGCGAACTCGTCGAGAACCAGCGCCGCACCGATACCGAAAAAAGATTGCGGCCACCGTGAATTCGGGTACCCCCCGTTCAGCAGCCAAAGTCACCATCGACGATCCCGGAGACCATGACCAAGATCACACCGATCACCATGTGGTGGATGTGCAGCGTCCCGTGCCCGATATTGCGGGCTGCCACCACTTGCGAGGCGCGTCGCTGTCGGCGTGGCTGCGGATGTACCGCACGATCGTGCGGGTGACGAAGAACGTGACGATGAACGCGACCAGGCAGCACAACAGCGGCAGCCGGCCCTGCGGATGCAGGACAATCCAGTCCGGAACGTCACATCGTGCACGCAGAAAACTTACGCCGACCGGCGCGCGACGTGCCGGGATATGGTCCGGCCGCCGCGGCGGCACCGATAGTCTGGTCTGCGACATGAGTATTGGCGGTCGCCCGGCGGGGCTGGTTGGTGGCCAACCGTCGCGTGGCGGCTGTTTCAGCTGCTCACGCTGGCGGCGCTGGCCTGGGCGGCTGGCGGTTGCTCGGCACATCCCGCTACCGCATCGACATCGACGTCTACCGGATGGGCGGGCGGGCCTGGCTGGACGGCCAGCCGCTGTACGCCGACGGCGCCATGTTCCGACACCGCGGCCGGCCTGGATCTGCCGTTCACGTATCCACCGCTGGCCGCGGTCGCTCTTCGCGCCGTTCGCGTTGCTGTCGCTTGCCGGCGGCTAGCGCGTCGCGATCACGCGTGACCACGCTGGTGCTGCTGATCGTGTCGCACGGTGATCGTGCTGACCCGGCTGGACGTCTGGCCACCAGACGTCGGTCACCACCGAGCCCGCGTGGCTGCGGCGGTGCTGGCTGGCGGCAGCGATCGTGGCGCCCGCGGTGATCTACCTCGAGCCGATCCGGGCCGAACTTCGACTTCGGCCAGATCAACGTGGTGCTGATGACGCTTGTCATCGCTGACTGCGTGCCCCGCAGGACGCCGTGGCCGCGCGGCGTGCTGCTCGGCGTGGCGATCGCGCTGAAGCTCACCCCTGCGGTGTTCCTGCTTGTACTTCCTGCTGCGCCGTGACACCCGCGCACTGCTGGTCGCACCGCGGCGTCGGCGGTGGTGGCCACCTGGCCGGCTTCGCGTTCGCGTGGCGCGACTCCTGGGAGTACTGGACCGACACGGTGCGCAACACCGACCGGATCGGCACCGCGACGCTGAACACCAACCAGAACATCGCGGGCGCGCTGGCCCGGCTGGGCCTCGGCGAGGGCGAACGGTTCGTGCTGTGGACGCTGGCCTGCTTCGCGGTGCTTGCGGCCTGACGGTCTGGGCGGCGCGCCGGGTGCTTCCGGGCGTGGCGAACCGGTGCTGGCACTGATCTGCGTGGCGATGTTCGGCCTGGTCGTGCTCGCCGGTGTCGTGGTCGCACCACTGGGTGTGTGGCCTGCCGACGGTGCTGGTGTGCGGCGTGGTCGCCTACCGGCATCGACACGCGCCTCGGCGCGGTTACCGCGGCCGGGGTCGCGCTGATGGTGTGGACGCCGATCACCCTGATGCCCGAACACCACGAGACCATCGCGTCGTTGTGGCGTCAGCTCGCAGGCGTGCTCCTACCTGTGGTGGGCGCTGGCCGTCGATCGTGATCGTCCGGGACGGTGCTCCGCCCGCGCCGGCCGAGAGCGGCTGTCCGCGACGGTCAGCGACGCCGCGCCCGTACCCGCGACAACGGCTGGCGCTGCGGTCTCCGCGACGCGGCGTCGTATTGCCCTCCTTCGACATCGGCGGCGTACAGGTCGACGTGCTCCTGCCCGGACAGCCGCATCAGCTCGTACATCACCTCGTCGACGACGCGCCCGCTCGATGGAACCGGTTGCCGTCGAGACCCTCGAACCGGCTGAAGTCCATCGGCTTGCCGAACCGGACCGTCGACCCCGCCGAACCGCCACATCTTGCTGCCCGGCGGGCTGACCAGCGTCGGTGCCGACCATCGCGACCGGGATGACTTTCACGCCCGTTCGCGAGCGCAACCGCGACCAGTCCCGTCTTGCCCCTTGTATAGGCCGCCCGTCGGGCGAGCGAGTGCCCTCCGGGATACATGCCAAGCAGCTTGCCCTCGTTCAGCAACCGTTCCGCGGTGCCGAGAGCGCGGCCTGCGCGGAGTCGGCGTCGGTGCGGTCGATGGGCACCTGCCCAGCAGCGGCGTGAAGAACCAGCGTTTGAACCACCCCGTGAGGCCCGTGCCGGCGAAGTACTCGGCCTTGGCCAGAAGGTGATCACTGCGCCGCACCACCAAGCGGTAGGTGAGAAGCCGTCCGCGACGGCCAGATGGTTACTCGCCAGGATGACCGCGCCGGAGTCCGGAACATATTCCAGCCCTTCGACTTTGGGTCGGCCCAGCAAAGACAGCAAGGGGCCCATGAAGATGTACTTGAACAGCCAATACCACATGGACCCTCCCGAATCGGGGCGCACCGGACGGTGCTTGGCGACAACTTTACCCACGCGGTGCCGATGCGACCACAGCCTGGGCCGTCACTCCTCGACGGTCACCGGGATGTGCTGATACCTGCTCGGACCCGGCGGCGGTGGTTCATCGGGCGGCGGCTCATCGGGGCGCGGGTGTCGTCTCGATGCCGCTCCACCATCGCGCGCACGACGGTCAGCAGCGCGACGCTGTGCTCGGCGATGACCGTCAGCAACGGGTGCTGCTCACCGCTCACCAGGGCCGCCAGCGCGCACACCGGGCACCACACCTGCTGACGTTGCAGGCCTGCCGCGGACCGGCAGCCATGGCGGCCGGCGGTCAGTCGCGGGATCGGATCCGCCGTCAGGATGGTCTGCGCCAGCTGCCGCAGCTCGGGACCTACGATCGGGGTGAGCGCCGCCATGCGGCTCCCGCTCGCTCGGTCCTCGCTTCGCTGCGATCCTCACTCCCGCCTTCAGCTCACGCCGGCCACACCTCCGGATCGGGTCGAAATCGCACGGTCAGCTCACTGCCTTTGAGCTGGGCATCCACCACGATGCATCGCCGCAGGACGGATGCCAGCCGAACCCGGCGCCTCATCCCACCGGCGCCGATGATCAGTCGTCGTCGACCCGGCCCAGGGTGAGTGCGCTCGAGTCGACCTGAGGCAACTCTAGCCGCAGTCGATACACCGAGCCCAATCCAGAGCCGGACTCCGCGGTCGACCAACTCGGCCTGCAGCGGCCCGGGCGGTGGGAGCCGTCGCGCCTGCGGGCGCACTCGAGCAGCTCGCCCAGCGCCTTCGGCCCGATCGGCTCGCCGGCCAGGTAGGTGCGGCACCAGCACCAGCTGCGCATCGCCGATGGTGAGACGTCGAGCTCGTCGAGCACCGCCTGCTGTTCCGAGATGCGCTCGGCGTACCAGTCGAATGGCCGGTACTTCGCTGCGGGCAGAAGGCGGTATTCGCTACGAACCATCCTGAACCAGAATCTGATTGACGATCAGCTCGTCGACGCGCACGCCGACCACCAGCGCGAGACTGAGCCCAGGGTGCGGCCGCCGCGGCGGCCGCCACCCGTTCCGCGGTGAGCACCAGGTGTGCGCTCACCCCAGTCTCCGTCGGTGAGCAGCGCCGGTCAGCGCACCGGTGCCCGCATCGACGCGTTCCATCGGCTCGACGACCGCCGCCGAGCGCGGCGCTCGTCAGCGGCCGAGCTCGAGCCTGCGGTGGCGCGGCCAGGCCCGCTCAGGTACAGGCCGAACGTCGCGGGCGGCTGTCAGCATCCGGAGCGCATCGGCGGTCGAGGCGCAGTCGACGACGACGTGGTCCCACTCCCCCGATTTCGCGAGCTCGCCGACCTCGTGCAGGCCGAGCACCTCCTGGATTCCGGGCAACGCCGAAAGTTCTTCTGGGGCAATCTGTCCCAGCTCGGATTCGTCGAATCTGGCGGACAGCAGCCCGGCCACCTCGCGCCAGCGTGCTTCCAGCAGCGCCAGCGTGTCCATCGCCAGCGCGTCAAGGAATCCGCCACCGGCGCCCGCGTCGTCGGCCAGCACCCGGGTCGGCTCCCGGTGGCCCGTGGGTGCCACCGGCGTGCCCGAGCACATCGCCGAGCGAATGCGCCTGGTCGGTGGACACCACGAGCACCCGCAGGCCGCTGCGTGCGTCGCGCGCAGCGCTAGCGGTCGCCAGCGTCGACTTACCTACCCCGCCCTTGCCAACGAAGAGACTGATCCGGGCGTGTGGGTAGGTGCGGGGGATTCACTCAGCCTCGACTCGTTTCTTGAGGTCCTTCAATGCGGTGTCAGTCAGCCTGCGCTCGGCCTTGCGCTTGAGCAGGCCGATCATCGGAATGACCAGATCGACCGACAGTTCGGCTAGGTGACATCGGTGCCAGATCCCTTCGGCGACAGGTGGTATGCGCCCTCGAGAGACTTTCAGCAGCGAGCTTGACACCAGCTTCCACGTCACAGAGCCCCGGTCGGGCGGCCAGTCGTACGCCAGCACCATGGTGTCCTTGAGAACCGCGGCATCCAAGACCAGTCGGGCCGTCTTCGGGTAGCCCTCGTCGTCGGCCTCCAGAACCTCGGCCTCCTTGTACTCGGCGACCCAATCCGGGTAGGAGCCGATATCGGCGATGACGTCCATCACCGTCGAAGGATCCGCGTCGATATAGATGGTCTGCGCCGTCTTGTCCGCCACGTAGTCGCTTCCCCTGATCGCATCTGCCTCGATGGAAAGAAAATCTACCCGCCGCCGCTGGGTCTGACCCAGTATCAGGCCAGCGGGGCAAACCCACCGGCCGTGACGCCTCGAGCGTCCTCTTCAGCTCGAACGACATCTTCTTTCCGCCACCCGGTGCCGATGGTTCAGCTTGGCCAGGTTCATCTTGGCCAGCTGCCAGGCGGCAACGCCCGCAGGCTCGGCGTGCAGGAAATAGTGCAGGATCACGCCGTCCAACGACGGTTCCAGCCACACCTCCATGGTGCCGGTGAGCGCGCCGTTGACGGTCCAGCGATGGCCAAGCTGGCCCCGATCCTCGATCACCGTCAACCGCAGGTCCGGCCACCAACGCCGCCAGCTCGCCGGGTCCGCGACGGCCTTGCCGACCGCCATCGGGTCGGCCGCCACGAACGTCTGGTCGGCGACTTGGATGCTGTTCATCGCCACTAGCTTCACATATGACGCCGTCGAGGCTCGCCTGCGGCCGACTAGGCTGGGCCAAGCAACGCCGCTACCACCTCGGAGGCCAAGACCGTGCGCGAGTTCAGTGTTCCCGCATCGTTCGAAGTCGGCGAGCACGACAACGTCGTCAGCTCCATCTATTCGCACGAACGCGAAGATCCCGACCACGTGATTTTCCAGCGCCTCGTCGACGGCGCGTGGAGGATGTGACCGCGGCCGAGGCGGCAAGCTCAAATCCGTTCGGCGGCATTGGGCATTGATCGCGGAGGGGTCAAACCGGGTGACCGGGTGGCGTTGTTGTCGGCGACCCGCTACGAGTGGCCGATCATCGACTACGCGATCCTGTCCGTCGGAGCGCTGACCGTTCCGATCTACGAAACTAGCTCGGCGGAGCAAGTCCGCTGGGTGCTGGCCGATTCCGGCGCGGTGCTGGCGTTTCGCCGAGACCGACGCCACGCCGACACGATCGAGCAGCTGAAGGGCGAGACTGCCCGATCTGCGCAAGGTGTTGCGTATCGACGGGTCGGGGCCGTCGGCGCTGGATGCGCTTGCCGAGGCAGCCAAGTCGGTCGACGCGGCCGATCTGGATGCCCGGCTGGCCGCGATCAACGGCGACCGACCCGGCCACGCTGATCTACACCTCGGGAACCACCGGTACGCCCAAGGGCTGTCAGCTGACGCACTCCAATCTGGTGTACGAGATCCGCGGCGCCAAGGCGTCCTTCCCGACGTTGCTGGACAAGGGTGAGCGACTGCTGGTGTTCCTGCCGTTGGCGCACGTGCTGGCCCGCGCGATCACCATCGCTGCATTCGCGAACAAGGTGACGTCGGGCTTCACCAGCGACACCAAGAACCTGGTGCCGATGTTCGGGGTGTTCAAGCCGACGCTGGTGGTGTCGGTGCCCCGGGTTTTTCGAGAAGGTCTACAACACCGCCGAGCAGAACGCCCGTAACGACGGCAAGGGCCGGATTTTCGAGATCGCGGTCAAAACCGCAATCGAGTGGAGTCAGGCGCAGGACAATGGCGAGGCCGGGACTGCTGCTGCGCGCCAAGCACGCGGTGTTCGACCGGCTGGTTTACGGCAAGCTGCGCGCCGCGCTTGGCGGCAACTGCCACGCCGCGATCTCCGGTGGTGCGCCGCTGGGCGCGCGGCTCGAGCCACTTCTACCACGGCGTCGGGCTGACCATCTACGAGGGATACGGCCTGACCGAGACGAGCGCGGCGATCACCGTGAATCAAATCAATGCCCTGAAGGTCGGCTCGGTCGGAAAGCTGTTGCATGGCAACAGCATGCGGTTGGGCGACGACGACGAGCTGCTGGTCCGCGGCGGCGTGGTGTTCGCCGGCTACTGGCGCAACGAGGAGGAGACCAAGGCGGTGTTCTCCGACGGGTGGTTCCACACCGGCGATCATCCGAGATGCGATCGACGACAACGGCTTCCTGACCATCGTCGGCCGCAAGAAGGAGATCATCGTCACCGCGGGCGGCAAGAACGTCGCGCCCGCGATGCTCGAGGACAGGCTGCGCGCCCATCCGCTCATCAGCCAGAGCGATGTGCGTCGGTGACGCCAAGCCGTTCATCGCCGCGCTTCATCACGATCGACCCAGAGGCCTTCCCGGGGTGGAAGCAACGCAACGGCAAGAGCGCCGACGCGTCGGTGGCGGACCTGGCCGACGACCCCGACCTGGCTGCCGAGATCGATCTGGCGCATCAAGGAAGCCAACCAGGCGGTGTCCAAGGCCGAGGCCATCCGCAAGTTCCGCATCCTCCCGTCGACTTCACCGAGGACACCGGCGAGCTGACGCCGACCATGAAGGTCAAGCGCAAGGTGGTGGCGCAGAAGTTCGCCACCGACATCGAAGCGCTGTACGACGAAGGGCTGAAAACCGATGCGGCGGCGCGGCGCAGTCGTGGTGCGGTTCGCGCCGGTAACGATCAACCGGCCAGCAGCCCGGCCAATCGCGCCGCCTGAGAGCGCCACTGCCAGTTGTTGACGGCCCAGCTGCGCCCGCCGCGCCCATCCGCGCCGCCCGGTCCGGATCGGCGAGTATTTCGCCGACGGCCGTTGCGATTTCGTCGACATCCCAACCGTTCGCGACGAGTCCCGTGACGCCGTCTTGCACGGTCTCGGGCGCCCCGCCCGACCGACCGGCCACCACCGGCACACCCGTCGCCGATGCTTCGCAGATGAGACGATGCCGAGGCCCTCGACATCCAGGCCTGCGCCGCGGGTGCGGCACGGCATCGCGAACACGTCGGCCATCGCGTGGTGGGCGGGCAGTTCGGCGCCGGGCACCCCACCGGTGAAGGTCACGTACTCGGTGACGCCTGCCTGCCGCGCAAGCCGGTGCAGCGTCGCCAGGTAAGGGCCGCCGCCCGACGATGACCAGGGTGGCGCCGTCGACGCGCTCGCGGATGCGCAGGCAATGCCCGGATCAGCATGTCCTGCCCTTGCGGGGCACCAGCCGGGATAGGCACACGATGACTGGTCGCGCGCCGAGCCCGTACCGCGCCCGCATTTCCGCGCGGGCAGCCGGATCCGGCGCGAACCGGATCGGTGTCCACCCCGGCGGCAGGTGTTCCAGCGCGGCATCGGGGCCGAACGCCGAAGCGAACCGGCCGCGTGTGTAGCGGCTGACATAGGTCACGACGTCGGTGCCGTCCCCGATGCGGCGCAGCGCGCTGCGAGCCACCGGCAGCATCGACCAGCCCACCTCGTGGCCGTGCGTGCTGGCGATGACGCGGCCCCGCTCCTGCGCTGCGGGCTCTGGGCGCCAGCAGTGCCAGCGGCGCGGCCGCGCCGAACCATACCGACTCGATGTCGTCGCGAGCGACCAGCCGACGCATCCTGTCGTCCACGCCGGGGCCCGGCAGCATCAGCGTGGTCGGATGGCGCACCACCTCGTAACCGTGCGGCATCGGTCGAACTCTTCGCAGCCCTTCCACTTCGGCGCATACACCGTCAGCGTGTGCGCGCCGGTCTGCACCAACTGGATCGACGAGTTGGTGCAGGTACGACTGGATTCCGCCACGCCGTGGCGGAAAGTCGTTGGTAACCAGCAGAACCCGGGTCATGGCGGTCAGGCTAGCCGGACAGCCATCGCCGCCAGTCGGCCAGCACTTCGCCGAGGTCGGCGCCAAGGGTCTCGGAGACGGCCGTTTCGACGTCGGGGTGGCCTGGCCCGCAGGCCCGTTCGGTACAGGCGCCGCAACGTCGCCGTCCCGTAGCGGTCGGCGACGAAGCGGGTGAACCACCAGGCCCGGTCGTAGGCGAGCGTTCGTGTCGTTCCCGCGGTGTCGAGGTCGGCGTCGGTGGGAAGTTGCGCCAACGTGGCGGCCTGACCGGGTCCCGGCCGCGGCGCCTCGGGCCTGGCCACGAAGTCGGCGACGCCTTCTGTCAGCCAGCGGGTGCATCCGGCGCGGTGTCCGCGCGGGCGGCGTAATGTGAAAAGCTCGTGGCGCAGCACAATTCGCAACGCATCGTCGCTCATGGCGGCGGCGCCGGGCGCGAACACGATGCGCTGGCCGGTGGTCGCGGCGGCGATGTCGGACCCGCCGCCGGCCGGTGCGCGGAACTGCTCGTCGGATGCCGGTGGCCACGATGACGATGTCGCGGGGCCAGTCGGCGCCCCAGAACTCCGGTCACGGCGCGGGCGGCCCCGTCCATCTGGGTGGAGATGCGGCTGCGCAGCGGGTCGAGCGCGGGCCGCCCAGGCTCACCAGCGAGACCGTGCGGCCGTCGGAGAAGTGTGGCGGCGATCGAGGCGGCGGTGGGCGTCGCGGACGGGAGCCGGCGAGGCGGGCGGCGCGGCAGGCCCGCCGACGAGCGTCACCGCGACGATCAGGCTCGGCGATCAGCAGCAGGCCCAGCAGGAGACGACTAGTACCGGCGGATGTTGTGGATCGGCGCATTGTCCACCGGAGCCACTCGCACCGGCGTGCCATAGGTGGACGCGTGCACCATCATCCCGTCGCCGATGTAGATGCGCTGCGTGTGAGGCGGTCGGAGTAGTACGTGACGACGTCACCCGGCTGCATCTGCGACATGTCAACGGCTGGCCACCTGGGCCAGGGCCTGGCTGGAGTGGCGGCAGCGCAAATACTCGGCCTGCTGGAAGGCCACATCACCAGCCCGAGCAGTCGAACGCGTTCGGGCCCGACCATCCCCACGAGTAGGGCGAACCGACCCGGGTCAGCGCGGCTTGCACGGCGACGATGCCCTCGCCGCCGGCTGCGCCGGGGCGATGGCACCTTCCGGCGGGGCGATGTCGCCCGGTGGGATGCCGCCGGGCGGGGCGCGGCCACGACCGCGGGATCCTCAGGCGCCGGTGGCACCGCCGCCGGCGGTGGCGGGCGGGCGGAACGGCCGCCAGCGCTGCCGCTGGCCTGGGTTCAGGGCCATGTACTGGGACTTCACCACGGCGATCTGCATCTGCAGCTGGCTTTGCTTGTTCTGCAGATCGGCGCGCACCGCCGCGGCCTGCTCGGCCGCGGTCTTGGCCTTCGGCCGCCGACTGGGCCGAGACCGCCTCGGCACTGGCGGCCTGTTCGCTGATGCTGCGGTAGCTCTTCATCTGTGCCGACATCTCGGCGGCCATCACCCGCTGCACCGACAGCTGGTCGATCAGGCGCTGCGGTGAGTCGGCGGTCAGCATGGCGTCCATGCCGTCGGTTCTGCCGCCCATGTACTGCGCAGCGCAGCAAACTTATCGACCGCCGACTGGAAGTTTGCCAATTGCGCTTTGGCTGTGTCGACCGCCGCTTGGTCGGCCGCGTGCTTCGAGTCGGCGTCCTGCTGTGCTGCCAGCTTGTTATTCAGGTCTAGCTGTGCCGAATGCATCGCCTCGGTGGTCCGCTCGGCCTTGCCGCGACAACTCGTTGAGCTTTGCCAACGCGTCGTCAGCAGGGTCCAGCCTGCATTCCGCGGCGAGAACGCCTGCGAAGATTGCGAATCCGATATCGCACCTATGAGCGGGTCGCTTAAGTCCGCGCGTGATCCGCTGCGGTACGGTCGAGCGTCAAGATTTTGCGTCCTTAAACTGCCGCTGTAGGCGGGCCGCCCCGAAACTGTTCGTTAGGTCTCAGACAGGTTACGAAACGGCATCGGCCTTGTCCAAACAGAGAGACGCAAATTTAACAGCCTCTCAGAGTTTTTCGCGCCGCGCGCCCGGTCGCGTGGCGTGCGCCGACGCCACCCCGGAATCACCGCGCCGGTGGATCGGCACCAACCGCAACCGAGGCGCCAACCCGACATCGGCGAGCACCTCCAGCGCCGCCCGCTCGTCGTGCGAGCAGGCGTTTCCGGCACCCCCAGCAACACGCTGACCACGCAGTCCTTGCAGCCAGGGCACGCGCACCGCACAGTCATCGCAATCGATCGTCACCGCGCCGGTATCCGTGTCCGGCGCCCCGGCCTGTCCGTCGACTGGCCCATCCACGACCGTCCTCTCGATCGGTGTTATCCGCACGGTATCGGGCACCACCGTCACACTCTCACCGCAAGCGGGTGAGCCCCAGCTCGCGTGACAGACTCCGCGCTGTCGGTCGATTGCCTACCTTCAGCGCATGGGGCCAGCTGAGCTTCGCCGACGTCGAGCAGACTGGCTTTTGACACTGGCATTCCGTGTCCCTGCGCGACACCACGTTCGTCGTGGTGGATCTCGAGACGACCGGGGCCGCGCGACCGGCGACGGTGCACAACTGCGACGCCATCACCGAGATCGGCGCGGTCAAGGTGCGCGGCGGCGCGGTGCTCGGCGAGCTGGCCACGCTGGTCGACCCCGGCCGAAGCATTCCGCCCCAGATCGTCGCAGCTCACCGGCATCACCTCGGCCATGGTGTGCAACGCGCCGAAGATCGATACGGTGCTGCCCGCGTTTCTCGAATTCGCCCGCGGCGCAGTGCTAGTCGCCCACAACGCCGGCTTCGACATCGGTTTCCTGCGCGCCGCCGCGGAGCGCTGCCAGATCGCGTGGCCGCGCCCGCCGGTGCTGTGCACGGTCCGGTTGGCCCGGCGGGTGCTCACCCGCGACGAGGCTCCCAGCGTGCGGCTCTCCGCGCCTTGCCCGGCTGTTCGGTGCCAGCACCACGCCGACGCACCGGGCGCTCGACGACGCGCGGGCCACCGTCGACGTGCTGCACGGGCTGATCGAGCGGGTCGGGCAACCAGGGCGTGCGACACCTACACCGACCTGCGGTCCTACCTGCCCGACGTGTCACCCGAAGCAGCGACGCAAAGACGGGTCCTGGCCGCCCGCCTGCCGCACCGGCCCGGCGTCTACCTGTTCCGCGGGCCGGCGCGACGAGGTGCTGCTACGTCGGCACCGCGGTGGATCTGCGGCGGCGAGTCGGCCAGTACTTCAACGGCACCGATCCCCGTGCACGCATCAAGGAGATGGTCGCGCTGGCCACCGCGGTCGACCACGTCGAGTGCGCGCACGACCTGGAGGCGGCGTGCGTGAGCTGCGACTGCTGGCCGCGCCACGCGCCGCCGTACAACCGACGGATCGAAATTCCCGCAACGCTGGTGGTGGGTCGTGCTGACCGACGAGGCGTTTCCGCGGTTCTCCGCGGTGCGAGCACCGCAGTCGCGGCACAGCGGTACGTCCGTCAAAATTCGACAGCGCCGTCGGGCCGTTCCGGTCGCGCGCCGACGCTGTCGAGACGGCCGAGCTGCTGTGCCCGGTTCACCGGGCTGCGCACGTGCACCACCCGGATTGCGCGCGCTCGGCGCGGCACGGCCCGCCTGCCTCGAACGTGAACTCACGCCGTGCCCGGCACCGCCGCGAGCGTCCCCGGCCAGCCGATATACCGCGAACGCTGCGGCGCGGCGGCGGCTGATCGAGCGGCGCCGAGCGACCACCGTCCCTGCGGGCGGTACCGCGCGCATCACCGAGCTGGCCGACCGCAACCGCTACGAGATGCGCCGCGCATGGCTGCAGCGACCACGCCGCCGCCGCGATCGACGTGCTGTGGCGCGGTCAGCGGCTGCGGCGCGCTGGCGTCGGTCACCGAACTGGTCGCAGCGCGCCTGACGGCAGCGGCGGCTGGCAGTCTCGCGGTGATCCGGTCGCGGGCAGCTTGCGGCGCGCGTGCGCGCGCCGCGGCGTGCCGCCGATGCCGGTGGTCGACGCGATCAGCGCTGCGGCACAAAGCGATTTCTGCCGTGCCCCGCGCCGCTGGGCGGCGCGCTGGTCGAGGAGGTGGCGCTGATCATGCGCTGGCTGGCCCAGCCGGGTGTACGCATCGTGCGGGCCGAACCCGGTTGGGCGTCGGTCGGCGGGGCTCTGCCGTGGGCGGTGAGCACCCTGGGCCGCTCTGCATCGGTCGCGGCGCGGCTGGCCGCCGAGCAGAGGCGCTCTCGCACGGGTTCGAAGGACCTGCCGCGGTGAACCGCACCAAGCGCTGCGAGCAGGCTGTTCGGCCGCTCCCGGAGTCGATCGCCTCGGTGGCCCGGCTCAGCCCGGACTCCCACGCCGACAGCCATTCGGCGCCGCTCGGATAGCCCCGCGTGGCCACCATCGCGCCCGCGGCGTTGAGGACCACCGCGTCGCGAACCGGGCCCCTTGGCCCCGCCCAGCACCTGCCGCGCCTCCGCCGCGTTGGTCCTCTGCGTCGCCGCCCGACCAACGCGGACAGGCTCGGCGCGGGCGAAACCGAAACCCGCGGGTCGAACGACAGCTTCTCCACGGTGCCCGCCTGCACCCGCCAGATGGTGCTGGTCGTCGGTGGTGGTCAGTTCGTCGAGCCCGTCGTCACCGTGCACCACCAGCACACTGGAACCGCGGGCGGCGAACACGCCCTGCCATCACCCCGGCCAAGGTCGCCCCACGCGCAGCCGATCAGGCCCGCGCGCGGCGACGCCGGATTCGTCAGCGGCCCAAGCAGATTGAACACCGTCGGGACACCGATCCGCGCCGTGCTCGCACCGGCGTGCCGGTACGACACGGGTGGAACTGCGGTGCGAAGCAGAAGCCGATCCCGACCTCGGCGACAGCTGCGGCGACTTCGTCGGGGCCGAGGTCGATGCGCACCCCGAGGGCTTCCAGCGTGTCGGCGCCGCCTGCTGCGCGACGACGCGGCCCGGTTTCGCGGTGCTTGACCACCGGCACTCCGGCGGCGGCCACCACGATGGCGGCCATCGTCGACGGAGGTTCACCGTGTTCGGAGCTGTCACCGCCGGTGCCGACGACATCGACGGTGTCGTTGCCGATCTCCTCCGTCGGCACCCGGCGCGCGTAGGACAGCATGGTGTTGGCCAACTCGGTCACCTCGGCGGCCGTCGGCCGCTTCATCTTCATCGACACCGCCGAAGCGCGAGATCTGTGCCGGAGTGGCGGCGCCGGTCATGATCTGGCCCGATCGCCCACGCTGCCTGACCCTGTCTGCAGCGGCTGTTCGGCGGTCAGCCTGCCCAGTATCAGCGGCCACGTCGGTGAGTCAGGAGGCCGGCGGGTGCAGTGGAGTGAAGTCACGCGCAGATTATGACGAATTGCTCGACCCGGGTGGAGTTCGAACAACTACAAAGCGTCATACTTGCGCGTGTGACGAGCGCTGTAGGGACCTCGGGAACCGCGATCACGTCGCGCGTACATTCGCTGAACCGACCCAACATGGTCAGTGTCGGCACCATCGTGTGGCTGTCCAGCGAGCTGATGTTCTTCGCCGGACTGTTCGCGATGTACTTCACCGTCGCGCTCGCAGGCCGGCAGGCGACTGGCCGCCGGCCCCCGACCGAGCTGAACCTGCCGTTCAGGCGCGTGCCTGGTGACGCTCGGTCCTGGTCGCGTCGTCCGTTCACCTGCCAGATGGGCGTGTTCGCGCGCCGAGCGCGGCGACGTGTTCGGGCTGCGGCGCTGGTTACTGTCATCACGTTCCTGATGGGCCTGTTCTTCGTGCTCGGCCAGGCTAACGAGTACCATCCACCTGGTCCAGCGACGGCACCACGATCTCCAGCAGCGCGCTACGGCTCGGTCTTCTACCTCACCACCGGGTTCCACGGCCTGCACGTCATCGGCGGCCTGATCGCCTTCATCTTCCTGCTGGCCCGCACCACGATGAGCCAGTTCACCCCGGCCCAGGCCACCGCCGCGATCGTCGTCTCGTACTACTGGCACTTCGTCGACATCGTGTGGATCGCGCTGTTCGCCACCGATCTACTTCGTCCGATGATCGGCTCGCCGATGCGTCCGATAGCCCGCCGATGAGAAGGGGGTTCGATGACCAGCAGGCAGCCCGCCGTCCGAAGCCGCGACATTGAAGCGCCGTCGGTCGTCGGCATGCTGCGGCAATGCTGCTGCTGATCGGACTCGCGGTCGCGGGTGGCCTGGCGGCCACGCTGACGTGACGCCGCAGGTGGCCGCCGCCGACGAGTCAGCTCGCGGCACTGCTGCGCACCGGCAAGCAGTTGTTCGACACCTCGCTGCGTGACCTGCCACGGCGCCAACCTGCAGGGCGTGCCGCGATCGCGGCGCCCAGCCTGATCGGCGTCGGCGAGGCCGCTGTCTACTTCCAGGTGTCCACCGGCCGGATGCCCGCCATGCGCGGCGAGGCCCAGGCGCCGCAGAAGACCGCCAGCTTCGACGAGGCGCAGATCGACGCGCTCGGCGCCGTACGTGCAGGCCAACGGCGGCGGACCGGTCGCTCCCGCGACGAGACCGACGGCAGCATCGCGCAGAGTCGCTGCTCGGCAGCGACGTGGCCCGCGGCGGCGACCTGTTCCAGCTGAACTGCGCGTCCTGCCACAACTTCACGGCAAGGGCGGCGCGCTGTCGTCCGGGTAAGTACGCACCCGACCTGACGGACGCCGAACCCGCAGCAGATCTACACCGCGATGCTGACCGGCCCGCAGAACATGCCGAAGTTCTCCGACCGCCAGCTCTCCACGAGAAGCGCGACATCGTCGCCTACGTCCGGGAGTCGGCCGAACGCCCAG
>ERZ1370068.8832-contig-7655_pt1 | contig 59161 bp, 88 predicted proteins | sample MGYA00561227_ERZ1370068 | MGnify/ENA primary metagenome ERZ1370068 (study PRJEB38410, sample SAMEA6850437) | metagenome | study: Metagenomic assessment of the ecological functions of the soil: analysis of the soil microbiota associated with the... | reverse complement strand
CGTTGTACTTCGTTCAGTTACGTATTGCTGTCACCCCGGCGCGGGCCAGAGTCGCCCTCGCCATCCAGACCAGAAGCTTGCTCCATGAGATCTTCCGCCCAGCCGTCTGCTGCCGTAGCCGCGGCATCGTCGACCGAGGTCACCTCGACGATGCGCGCATCCCGTTCCGCGCGAGCTGCCTCCAGCATTGCGTCCTGCTCCGGTCGCGAGGAGCCGCGGGCCACCCTCACCCCGCCTGGACCGTCCAGCGCAGACCGATGCCTTCTCGGCGCCGGAAATCCGGTCGACGATCGTCGCTTGACCAGCCGCGAGATCGCGTGGACCGACTTCGAGACGGAGTGGCACGCCTTTCAGCTCCCAGTCGACCGCACGGCGGCCGAACTGGATGCCGCGCATCATCGTCCACAGCGACGCGTATGCCGAGGGTCCGCAGCTCGTCGCCGATCCGGCGAGCTGCCGCGACACCTCGTCAATCCTGACCGCCATGACCACTACCTGGATCGGCGCGAGCGCCGGCGGTACCCGCAACCCGTGGTCGTCGCCGTGCACCCATGATGAGACCCCCGACCATCCGGGCGTGAGCTTCCCCATGAGGTCGTCCACGCCAGGGAACGCCGACCGTCCGCGCCCGAGAACTCGATGTTGAAAGCGCGCGCGCGAAATTCTGACCGAGCTCGTGCGACGTCCCCATTCGCAACGCCTTGCCGTCTCGCGTCATGGCCTCGCAGAGCCGTCGTGTTGATCGCGCCGGCGAAGCGTTCTGCGGCGGTCTTGCGGCCGACGACCACAGGAATCCGCCAGTACTCACGCACCATGAAGTCGGTGTAGACCTCGAGCAAGATCCGCCGCGCGTAGGCCCGCGCTCTCTTCATACGTCGCGTGCGCGGTGTGACCCTCTTTGCCACAGGAATTCGGTGGTACGCAGGAAGATCCGCGGCCGGAGCTCCCATCGGACGACGTTCGCCCATTGGTTGAGCAGCAAGGGAAGATCCGCGATAGCTGTTTACCCACTTCGCCATGAACTCCCCGATAACCGTCTCGGACGTAGGTCGGACGATGATCGGCTCGTCGAGCGCCTTGCCGCCCGCATGCGTCACGACGGCGAAGTTCCGGGCTGAAGCCCTCGACGTGCTCTGCTTCCCGGTTCGAGGTATGACTCCGGGATGAACAGGGGGAAGTAGGCATTCTCGCGCCCCGGCGTCCTTGATCCAGGCGTCCATCTCCGCTTGCATGCGTTCCCAGATCGCGTAGCCGTCAGGGCCGAATGACCATAGTGCCGCGAACCGGTCCGTTGTCGGCCAGCTCGGCCTTTGCCGCACGACGTCCTGGTACCAGCGAGGGGAAGTCCTCTGCCTGCGGAGTGAGCACGCGTGCCATAACAGGGATGCTACGGAGGTCCCCGGTAGCGAATTGACCCGCCTCCACCGGTCAGTGATGACCGTAGGATCAGGCAACCACTGCGCCGCGCAACACGATCCGCTGCGGCTTCGCGAGCGTCGCAAGATCAACCCGGGGGTCAGCTTCATACACGACGAGATCTGCCGGCGCGCCCCTCGACCAAGCCAGGGAGCCCCTAGCCATTCCCGGCGCGCGCCAGGACGATCTGCGCTATGACCTCGGCGGCGGGAATGCCGGCGCCGACGAGCTCCCGAATCTCTCTCGCACCAGGCCATGGTGCATTGAGCCACGCTCGGCGTCAGTACCCGTGTAGATCGGCACTCCCGGCCTCCCAAGCCTGCCTGATTCGCTGACGCGACGTCTCGTGCAACGCGCGCATGTGCGCCCGAGTAGATCGGGAACTTGGCTTCGCCGGTCGCGGCGATGCCCGGAAAGTTATCGATGTTGATCAACGTCGGCACCACCGCCATCCCCGCCGCACTACCTCGTCAACTGGGTCCTCCGTGAGCCCGCTGCCGTGCTCCGATTGAATCGACTCCGGCGGTGATCAGGGCAGGCAAAGCATCCTCGCCGAACACGTGCACCGCGACGCGGGGCACCTAGTTCGTGGGCGCGTGCGACCGCGTCTTTCGAGCACGTCGTCGGGCCAGACCGGCCCAAGATCACCGGTCGACCGATCGATCCAGTCGCCCGCCAGCTCACCCAGCCGTCACCGCGCCCGGCCTGCCGCTCGGACCTCCGCCACGAGATCATCCGGCTCGACCCCTCGACGCCGAGGTCGCGGATCATATCGGTACGGCCGGGCGATGTGCCGTCCGGCTCCGAAATCAGCCGAGATGCAGATCGCTCGCGCCGCTGCACGCCGGTGTTGTCCACCGGCGATCCGGCATCGCGTAGCAGCAGTGCACCCGCGTCACGATCGCGCTTAGCTTGCGTGGCTTGTCCGTCGGGATCCGGAACGTGGCCCTCCGGCGCCAGGCCGATGTGGCAGTGCGCGTCGACGAATCCAGGGGAGCACGCTATCCGCGGTCGCTCGATCGTCTCGGCAGCGCCGGCATAGCGGTCGAACGTCAACCTGCCATCGATCAGCCACGCGTCACGCTCGATGCGTCGGGTAGGAGGATTCCCCGGACGATGCAAGACCGTCATGGCGGGGACGTTACCGAGCTGCCGCTACTTCAAGAAATAGCCGAGCAGATCCATCACGACGATCCACGGATCCGGCCCGCGTTGTAGACCTGCGACGTTTCCGGGCCGTTGCTCGGCGCAGCGGCGAGATTCATGATCACGCCGTTAGGCACCAGCCGGCCGCCGCTGAAGTTCACGCTCGACGTATTCGGCCGCCCGGGGTTTGACGGGGAATTCAGATGGTCGCGGGTAGTCCTCAGGCGTGCTCGGCTGACGGCTACGGGCACCACGCCGACCATCACGGCCGCCGCCGGGTAGAGAACGTCGAAGATCCCGCTTCCGGTGACGGTCATCGTGGCCGCGCCGCCCAGTGGTGCGTAGCGGCCACCGTTGCCGTACCGGAGTGTCGACGATTCGCACCGGCGTGAGCGGGACGAGCCGGCCCGATGGTCGATGCGGCCAGGTAGCCCACGAGGTCGACGATGGCATGTGCGTCACGACCCGCTGTTGTAGATCTTGAACTGGCGGCTGCTGATTCCAGCGCAACGATGTTCCGAGGTGGCGCCGCGTCGTCAGCGAATAGTTGAGCGTCGAGGAGGTCTTAGAACCGTCCGGCGACAGGGCAAGGATAGCCCGACCCGGTCTCGTTCGTTGCTGTCACGTTCACGACGAGGGCCTTCGCCGATGTTGGCACGGTGCTCGGTGCCGTCACCGATCCGGTGGCGCCGGCGGCCGCAGGCACCCGCATTCTGGCGCGTGTCAATTCTGGTCGGCGCGATTGCGGTGTAGCCAGATGTGCCGCTGGAGCGAAGCCCAGGACGTCGATGAACGCATGCGTCGAGGGCGCCCGCGTTGCGCGGCTGGATGGTGTTGTTCGGCCCGACCGGCACGATCGTGAAGACCGTCTGCCGGGGAATCCACGGCCGAGTGCTGAGGCTGAGCAGTCAGAGGTCCCCGGATCCGTGCTCGGAGAAGACAGCTCAGGTACGTGCTGCCGGTCGCGCCGGTCCCGGCCAGGTTCAGGAGCGCCTGGCCGTCGCAGCCTGCGCGAGGCGCGCCGGTCGAGGCAACCGAGACTTGCTCTCCGGTGCCGAGCGGGCAACACGCCGGCCCGCAGTGCGCGGAGTCCAAGACACCTGGCTCGGCGTGAGGACAGCGGCTTCAGGTAGCTGTTGCCGGCCGGCGCGAGTGACTGGCGGACGGGAACCGAGCGCCAACAGCCCTACGAACCCAACTGATTGGTCGGCGGGGCGCCCGCGGCAGAAATCCCCGTCGCCCGGTTCTCGAGTTGCGCCTGCGGACGGGCAGCGTCGAGGTTCGAGTTGGCCCGACTTGATCAACGCTGCCGCCCACGGCGAGCGTGCGGGGCTCCGGCCGACGTTCCGGAGAGAAGCTGCGGAACTGGTCAAGACTGGTCGACACATTGTCCCGAAGCCAGTGATGTCCGGCTACCACCCGCCGGTCGATGGTAGGGCCCTGAGAGCTGTAAGGCTCGAGGCAGGTTGTTCGAGACGTTGGCGGCGCCCACTGCCAGTGCGTACGGCGACGAGGCCGGAAGATGAAACGCGCCGCTCCCGGCGGCCGCTCGACACTGTTGCTGACCGATAGCAGCGATGGACCGACGTCACGGCGGTAGGTCGGGTCATGGCGCACCGCTGGCGTCCCACTGCCCTGCTTGACCTGGGCCAATGGCCCATTCGAAGTTGTTCCGAGGTCGTTGTTGTTCGGCAAGAGTTGAGCGACAGCACCGGACGCGATCCGGATGGCTGGGCGACCCGGAACACGAGTTTCCGACCGGACAGGCAGGTCAAGAACCAGCCGGGTCTGGCATCCGGACGGGTCGCACTTGGCCGCAGGGCCAGCCACGCGGGTCACGGGCGCCAACGATTGAGGCCATTGATCCCAGCTCAGATATGCGGTTCCGCTCTGCCCAGGTGGGACCACCACCGCGTCTGACTCGTTGGTCGACGTCGTCCCGTTGAGGTCACGGTATAACCGTCGCATGATCACTATCGGCGAATGTCCCGCTCCAGTGATCCTGACCATTGTTGCCGAAAGCGGATTGCGATCCCGACGCACCGCCTTGCGGGCTGGCCTGGACGGTCGCGGCCGCTGAGGTCGCGTCGCCTGAGCCGATCACCCCGGCTGTCGCCGGGAAGCTCAGAGGATCATGTTCACAATCGGGATGCCGCGGCTGACTATGTCTTGTTCGGCCTGCCGGAGCCCATGTCGTATCGCCGATGCAGTAAAGCTGCAGCTTCGCGCTGGGTGCCATCTGGTGGACGATCTCGGCGACTGCGGTGCCGTGCTCGGTGTTGTTGACGTTGGGCATCCGTTGTTCAGCGGGCTCACCGTCGTGCCCGCCGGCGGGAGCTCCGGCGGCGACTTCGGCGCTGAGATTTCCGAAGCCGGTGTCCGCGATGGCAACCGTCACACCCGCACGCCGGTCGTAGCGGGGAGTCGCATTGAGCCGAGCTGCTTGCCCCGGATTTCGCGACACCTTCCGGAGACAACGTGTCCGGCACGGCGCCCGCGCGCACAGCGGGCGCCACGTCGCTGACTCCTGCGCTGCCGGCAAGAGCGGCGAGAGGCCGACCGCGGCACGGTGGCGCTGACCTCGCCGGCCGCGCGCGGGAACCCGACCACCCGCGTGCCGCACGGCGTCGCGGCGGCTTGGGCAGCCGCACCTCGGATTCGGACGTGGACGAGTTCGCTGGCCGGGCGTCCTGGGCGTTGCAGCGCCGGGTCGAGGTGCGGGGATCCGCGGTCGGAGGGCGTCGGTGGCGGCGCATTCGTGGGTAGTCGATCCCGGGAAGGCGCGCCGGTGGTTCTGGCCGCGCGGGCAGCCGGACCGGAGCGGACGAAGCCACCGCGGACTCCGTCACGCCGGCGAAGCCGCCGCGGACTGACCCACGGCCGCCGCCAGACCCGTTAGCGAGAGCACCACGAGCCGCCGCCAGGGACGCTGCCGTCACGAAATTACGCATACGTATCCTGGGCCGGCCCGACAGTGGGCACTGAGCGTGACGAGCTGAGCACTGTATCTCGTCTTGGCCCATCGCCCAATGACGAGCGCTAGGCCGGACGCCCATCCGTCAGCGAGCAACCGCCTCGTCTCGGACAGCAACTGCGGCAATACGCGGGTGTGGGCCACCACGGGCACGAAGTTGGTGTCGCCGCCCCACCGCGGCACCACGTGCTGGTGCAGGTGCGCGGCGATCCCGGCGCCCGCCACTGATGCCCTGGTTCAGCCCGATGTTGAAGCCGTGCGGCGCCGCTGCACGGCGCGCAGCACCCGCATTGCGCGTGCTGAGTGATGCTCGGCGACCTCGCGCGACCTCGGCGTCGGTCAGGTCGGTGTAGTCGGCGACGTGCCGATACGGCACCGACATCAGGAATGGCCCGAGTTGTACGGGATACAGGTTGAGCACCGCGTAGACGAGCTGCGCCGCGGGCGACGATGAGGCCGTCCTCGTCCGGACAACGCCGGGGCCCGGCAGAACGGGCATTCCGTCGCCGCCATCGGCGTCGGCGGCTTGCCCTCGCCACGGATGTAGGCCATCCGGTGCGGCGTCCACAGTCGCCGCGAAGCCGTCCGGCTACACCAGGCGTAATCCGTACCGGACGCGCTCGGGTTCGGTCACGAGTCGGCGGCCGTCGGCGACGCGTTCGACGGCGCGACGGTCGACGACCTCGGCCGCCGCCTCGGCGTCGACGCCGTTGCGTTGCTCGCCCGTCGCGGTAGCGGAACGAGACCGCGCCCGGCTGCTCGCGTCGTCGGTCGCCGGCGATCAGCATGAACGGCACCTTCTGCTGCTGCGCGGTGCGGATCTTCTTCTGCATCCGGTCGTCGGACGCGTCGACCTCGACGCGGATGCCCGATCGCGCTTCAGCGCCGCCGCGACGCCCGTCGAGGTACGGCACGTGCGTCGTCGCGTGACCGGGATGCCGACGACCTGCACCGGCGCCAGCCAGGCCGGGAACGCGCCGGCGTAGTGCTCGGTGAGGACGCCGAAGAACCGCTCGATCGAGCCGAACAGCGCGCGGTGGATCATGACCGGCCGCTGCCGGTCGCCGTCGGCGCCGCTGGTACTCGAGCTCGAAGCGCTCGGGCAGGTTGAAGTCCAGCTGGATGGTCGACATCTGCCAGGTGCGGCCGATGCGCGTCCCGCGCCTGCACCGAGATCTTCGGGCCGTAGAACGCCGCGCCGCCCGGGTCGGGCACCAGCTCGAGGCCCGGACTCGGCGGCGACCTCGGCGCAGCGCCTCGGTCGCCTCCTCCCAGTCCTCGTCCGGACCGACGAACTTCTCCGGGTCCTTGGTCGACAGCTCGAGGTAGAAGTCGTCGAGGCCGTAGTCGCGCGAGCAGGTCCGAGCACGAAGCGCAGCAGCGATCGTGAGCTCGTCGCCGCATCTGCTCGCGGGTGCAGTAGATGTGCGCGTCGTCCTGGGTCATGCCGCGGACCCGGGTCAGGCCGTGCACCACGCCGGACTTCTCGTACCGGTAGACCGGTGCCGAACTCGAACAGCCGCAGCGGCAGCTCGCGGTAGGACCGGCCGCGCGACCGGAAGATCAGGCAGTGCATCGGGCAGTTCATCGGCTTGAGGTAGTAGTCCTGGCCCTGCTTGCGCAGCTGCGCCGTCGGCGCCGAGCTCGGCGTCGAGGTGCATCGGCGGGTACATGCCGTCGGCGTACCAGCTCAGGTGCCCGGAGATCTCGAACAGCTGCGCCTTGGTGATGTGCGGGGTGTTGACGAACTCGTAGCCCGTCCTCGCTCGTGCCGCTGGCGCGAGTAGTCCTCCATCTCCGTGCGGATGATGCCGCCCTTCGGGTGGAAGACGGCGCAGGCCGGAGCCGATCTCGTCGGGGAAGCTGAACAGGTCGAGCTCGGCGCCGAGCTTGCGGTGGTCGCGCTTGCGCGGCCTCCTCGAGCCGGCGCGAGGTAGGCCTTCAGCGTCGTCGCGGGACGCCCACGCGGTGCCGTAGATCCGCTGCAGCTGCGGGTTCTTCTCGCTGCCGCGCCAGTACGCCGCGGCGAGTCGCATCAGCTTGAACGCCGGGATGCGGCGGGTGGTCGGCAGGTGCGGGCCGCGGCACAGGTCGTCCCAGCGCCGTTCACCGGTCGTGGCGTCGACGTTGTCGTAGATGGTCAGCTCGCCGCCGCCGACCTCCACTCGCGCCTCGTCGGCGTCGCGCGGAGCCCTTGAGGTCGATCAGCTCGAGCTTGAACGGCTCGTCGGCGAGCTCGACTCGGGCTTCGTCGTCGGTGATCGGCCGGCGGCGGAACCGCTGCCCGGCCTTGATGATCTCCTGCATCTGCTTCTCGATGCGCTGCGAGGTCCTCCGGGTGTGAACGGCGCGGGACGGCGAAGTCGTAGTAGAACCCGTTCTCGATCGGCGGGCCGATGCCGAGCTTCGTGCTCGGGGTACAGCGTCCTGGACCGCCTGCGCAAGCACGTGCGCGGTGGAGTGCCGCAGTACCGCGGAGCCGTCAGGCGATCGTGGGCTGACCGGCTCGACCTCGACGTCAGCGTCAGGCACCCAAGCCAGATCACGAAGCCGACCCGAGGCAAGATCGCGGACGACCACAGCATCGGTTGGAAACTCCGCGGCCGCCAGAGCATCCGTCGCCGCCGTGCCCGAGGCGACCTATGACGGTCGCGATGTCGGGTGCGGCGGGTGAGACTGGCGGACACGGTGGTCTCCTGATCGGTCAGTGCGCTGTCGACGGTCGATGTTAGTGGCCACTACCGGCCGAGGTAGCGCCGTCCGCCGGCTTATCCCGGCCTTCGATCACGGCAGTGAGCCAGGGTCGCTGGGTACGTCACCGGCGAACTCACGCAGCGCATCGAGCGGCACGACGTCCAGGGATCGCTCGTGGGTACGCGGCCAGCACGACCGGAGCCGCCATGCCCGCGTCGTAGGCCAGTCGCCACCGAGCAGCGACGACGCACCACCGGTCACCGGGCCGCAGGCCAGGGAAGGCGTATTCCGGGTCGTGGAGTGATCAGGTCGTTTCCGGTCTCGGCCTGGAAGCCGCAAGAACTCCGCGGTCACCGACCGTGCACACCGTGTGGCTGCCGAGGATCACCCCGGGCCGGTTGCACAGTTCCGTCGCGGTAGAAGCCGGTGACCGGGTCAATGCCACATGGTTCGAGGTCATCACCGAAGTACGTTCCGCTCGCCTGTCATGTCCTCATCGTCGCAGCCGGCGGTGGGTCGTTCACCGCCTCTTGGCGCGTTGTGGTCGGATAGCTGGCTGATCACCCTCGAACCTGGCCCGCCCGCGCTGCCGCCGCCGCCCTGGCGTCCGTCGTCGCGCTCACCGCCTGCTCCAGTGGGTCGACTCCACCGCCACGTTCCAGCGGCCCCCTCGGCTACGGCCGCCGCCGGACTCGTTCAGCCATCTACCAGCCCGTCGACGTCTGCGCAACGTCCGGCGGTTCCGGGTCAGCCGACCGGACAATTCACGTTCGCGTTGCGCGGTGATGTCAACTTCGCCAAGCGAACGGCCCGCAGGCTGGCCCAAAACCCGGCCACGGCGTTCCGGGGTCGCCGCCAGGTCCTGAGCAAAGCGGATCTGACCATGGTCAACCTGGAGACCGCGATCACCAGCCGGACCTTCCACCGCAGAACAAGTCGTTCGTGTTCCACGCGCCACCGACGGCATTGACGGCACTACGTGGACGCTGGTGTCGACCTCGCCACAATGGCGAACAATCACGGCGCCGACTACGGGCTGGGCGGACTGCACGGCCGCTCGCCGCAATCGCCGCGTCAAATTCCCGGTGATCGGCGATCGGCGCTGAACGCCGCAGGCGTTCGCACCGTATGGCGGACCGTCAACGGGGTTCGTCTTGCCGTATTCGCGGCGACGCCAGGTCCGCGACGAGACGCTCGCGAACTTCTCCGCCGGAGTCCACGGTCCCGGTGTCGCGACGACGCGTTCTCGCCGCTGCTCGTCAACGCGGTCCGAGCGGCGCAGGCGGCCGGCTACATCGTCGTGGTGTACCTGCATTGGGGCACCGAGTATCAGACCTGCCCGAACGAGGATCAGACCGCGCCGGGGCGAAAGAACTCACCGCGGCGGGCGCTACAGCCGTCGTCGGCACCCACGCCCACGTGCTCCTCGGTGCGGGATGGCGGTCGGACCGGTGCCACGTCGCCTACGGCCTGTCGAACTATCTGTGGTGGGAGTCGTTTGGCAACGAACAGGACGACAACGGAGTGCTCACCTGACCTTCCGGGGTGGCCGCGTGATTGCCTCCCGCTTCGAGCCGGCGCACTTGGACGACACCGGCGTGCCGGTTCAGCCACCGGAGCCGTAGCCGCACGGATCAGCGCCGAGTGGCAACGAGATCGGCAGTGCGCCGACCTGCTCACCCACGCGCCCGTTCGGTAGCGCTATGCTCAGCTGATGAATGAGAACCCGCGCCAATAGCGATGCCCTAGCCGACGGAGGCTCGCCGCGAAACGCGCGGCGATTCGTTGTGGTTTAGTCGAGACCGAGGATTTCGACCGCGCGCGCCCGCATCTCGACCTTGCGGATCTTGCCGGTCACCGTCATGCGGAACTCATCGACGATATGCACGTAGCGCGGGATCTTGCTAGTGGCGCCAGCTGCCCGGCGCAGTACGCGCGCAGCGAGTCCGGCGGTGAGCGGCCTCGGCGCCCGGGCGCATGCGGATCCAGGCCATGATCTCCTCGCCGTACTTCTCGTCCGGCACGCCGATCACCTGCACGTCGGCGATGTCCGGGTGGCCGTAGAGGAACTCCTCGACCTCGCGCGGGTAGACGTTCTCGCCGCCGCGGATGACCATGTCCTTGATGCGGCCGACGATGTTCACGTAGCCGTCGTCGTCCATCGTCGCGAGGTCGCCGGTGTGCATCCAGCGCGCGCGCGTCGATCGCCTCCGCGGTCTTCTCCGGCTCGTCCCAGTAGCCGAGCATCACCGAGTAGCCGCGGGTGCACAGCTCGCCCGGCGTCGCCGCGCGGCAGCACGCGCCCGGTCTCCGGGTCGACGACCTTGACCTCGACGTGCGGGTGCACCGCGGCCGACGGTGCGAGACCCGGCGCTCGAGCGTCGTCGTCGGCCCGCGTCTGCGTCGACACCGGCGACGTCTCGGTCATGCCGTAGCAGATCGTCACCTCGTCCATGTGCATCCGCTCGACTACGCCTGCTTCATCACCTCGACCGGGCACGGCGAGCCGGCCATGATCCCGGTGCGCAGGCTGACTGAGGTCGTAGCTGTCGGAAGTCCGGGTCGGGCCAGCTCGGCGATGAACATCGTCGGCACGCCGTACAGCGACGTGCACCGCTCCTGCTGCGACCGCGCGCAGCGTGGCTGCGGGCTCGAAGCCGGGCGCCGGGATGACCATGGCAGGCGCCGTGCGTCGTGCACGCCGAGGTTGCCCATGCACCATGCCGAAGCAGTGGTAGAAGGGCACGGGGATGCAGACGCGGTCGCGCTCGGTGTAGCCGGCAGTACTCGCGCCGACGAAGAAGCCGTTGTTGAGGATGTTGTGGTGGCGTCAGCGTGGCGCCCTTCGGGAAGCCGGTCGTGCCGCTCGTGTACTGGATGTTGATCGGGTCGTCCGAGCTGAGCGGTGGCCCCGATCTCGGCAAGCCGCGCCGGGTCGCCTGCTCGCCCGGCGGCAACGAGATCGGCCCATTCCGGCGTGCCCGATCAAGACCGTCACGCACCGCCGGGCACCGAGGCCGGGACCTCGGAAATCATCGCCAGCGTAGTCCGACGTCTTGAAACTGTGCGAACCGCGATGAGGGTTCGGATGCCGGATTGATTGAGCACGTACTCCAGCTCGTGCGTCCGGTACGCCGGATTGATGTTCACCAGGATGCGCGCCGATCTTGGCCGTCGCGTACTGGACCAGGACCCCACTCCGGGACGTTCGGCGCCCAGATTCCCACCCGATCGCCCTTGTCGATGCCGAGCTGGACGAGGCCGAGGGCGACCACGTTCACCTCGCCGGCGAGCTCGCGAGTACGTGAAGCGGCGACCTGGACGCCGCGTTCCACCAAGCGCCTCGCGGTCGGCGTACCGCGGCAACGGTCCGATCGAGATTCGTGCCGATCGTGTCGCCGAGCAGCGGAAGCTCGAGATTCCACTGTCATAACTGAGAACTTGCGCCGATCGTCACCACTGCGTGCCTCGTAGAACTGGGATATCCGGAACAGACCTGGTAGCGGGCGACGGTCCTCGGTCGAGCGGACACGATGGACGGGTGTGGTCTGGGACTTTGCGCCCGCCTGACGTCGACTTCTGCTCGGCGCGCTCAGGCTGATCGTCGCGGTCACCCTCGCCGCGACTCTGGCGGTCGGTGATCGACCGCGGCCCGAAGGCTCCGACCCGGACGAACCTGCAGAACGTGGTTAGGCCGGTATTGCTCGTACCCGGCTACGGCGGCTCGACTGACGCTCCTCGAGTCGCTCGCCGATGCTCCTGCGTGGCGCCGGCCGGACGCGCGATCGTCGTGAGCCTGCCCGGTGACGGCACCGGGGACCTCGATCAGCAGGCCGCGGCGCTCGCGCGGGCAGTCCGCGCCGCCCGATGCGCGGACCGGCGCGCGACCGTGCGATATCGTCGGCTACTCGGCAGGCGGGGTGGTCGCTGCGGCTCTGGGGCGTGACCACGGCGGCGCTGCGCGTCGCCCGTCGGATCGTGACGCTGGGATCGCGCGCAGCATGGCACCGGATCTCGCCAGCTTGGCCGGATCCTCGCGCCGGGCGGCTGCCCGGTCGCGTGCCAGCAGCTGGCCACGCGACAGCACACTTGCTCGACCGGCTGAACGCAGGCGACGAGACGCCGATCGGCCCGACGTTCGTTTCGATCTGGACGCGCCGACGACCAGACCGTCGTACCGCCGGACTCGAGCGCGGCTGGCCGGCGCGCTGAACACTGAGCGTGCAAAGCGTCTGCGCATCGCAGCCCAGGTGAGTCACGGTGACCTGCCGACCGATCCACTCGTCAGCCCAGATGGTCCGGGTCGGAGCTGTCTCCCGGTGAGCCGGTGCCGTTGACGTCCGCCGACTGCGCTCGACTCAGCTCGTGATGTCCTTAGTCATGAAATTCGCCCACGCCGCGCCGAGCAGCACCACGCACATACACCAGCTGGATTCCGACACCGCGCTCGACGTTGTACCACTGGATCGGATCTCGGAAGAGGTCGACGAACGACAACCAGTACCGCGTCGGCAGGTAGGGCTGCAGCGCCCGCGCCGCGTCGAGCGTGAGCAGCAGGGACGAGCCTGATCAGGGAATGCCAGGGCGCCGAGACTGGCCGACAACGGAGAGTCGGTGAGCGTCGACAAGAACAACGCCATTGCCGCTACGCCGATCACTCGACAGGGCGACGTACCCGATCGACAGCACAGTGCGAACGGCGATCTGGCCTGGCGGTCAGGGTTGTTCCCGAGACGCTGCTGATCGATGTCGTGGGCCGTCACCGGCTCGTTGCCCAGCAATAGCGATCCGACCGACGTAGCCGACGCCAGCCACGATGACGACCGCGACGATCACGAACACGAACACCGCAATCAACTTGGCGACCAGCAGCCGGGTCCGTCCGACCGGGCGAGCCAGCAAGACAGCGGAGCATGCCGCTTTGGCCTCGCCGGCGATGCTGTCCACCAGAGATGACGGCAACCGCGACCGGGAGGAACAGCGGCAGAACGATGGCAAGCGCAGCGACCGAGAACAGCGACGCCCTGCGAGAGCACAGCGGATAGGAAGGCCGGTCCTTCCCGGGTCGCGGGCCGATCTTCGTGACCGCCAGCAGGTATCGCCACGACTGGTGGGCAACAGGTTCAGCAAGCTAATGGCCACCCAGGTTGCGCGGACGACGCGCGAGCTTGCGCAGCTCGACCGGCGATCATGTCGGGTCCACCCGATCACTGCTCGGGCCGGTTCGTTGAAAGATGATCTCCTCGAGGCTGTGTCGTTCTCGCGCGAGCTCAGTGACTGGAGATGCCCCGGGCCACTAGCGCCGGCGTTGACTTGGCCGGATCGCCGCCACGGACGATAACAAGCTCTCCTGCCGGTACTCAACCTCGCCCGTCCAGCGCGGCGACGGCGGCAGCCGGGTCGGGCGTGCGCACGATGGTGCGTCCCGTAGGCGCCCGCAACGTGTCCAGCTCGATCCTGCGACGACGAGGCCGGCCGCGATCGAGCACACCAACCCGGAGTGCACAGCGCTTCGACCTCGGCGAGCAGATGACTCGACAAGAAGATCGTCGCGCCGCCGGCGTTGGCAGCGCAAGCAGCAACTCGCGGATTTCGCGGATGCCCTGCGGGTCAAGGCCATTGCGTCGGCTTCGTCGAGGACAAGCAGCTCCGGCTCCCGCATCAGTGCCGCGGCGAGCCCGAGGCGCTGGCGCATGCCGAGCGAGTACGCCTTCACCGGGCGCCGATCGATCCCGGCCAGTCCGACCTGCTCCAGCGCGGCGTCGATCCGGCGCTGCCGGGTCGCCCGACCGGTGTCTCGACCGCTCGCATCGAGCAAGGCCAAGATTGGCCCGACCGGACAGATGGCCATACGCCGCGGGGCCTTCGACGAGCGAGCCAACGCGGGCCAACACGTCCCGTCCGCGACGAGGCATCGCTCGGCCCGAGCAGCTCGACTCTCACCCGAGGTGGCTAGCACCAATCCCAGGACGATGCGCAGCGTCGTCGTCTTACCGGAGCCGTTCGCGCCGAGAAATCCGTAGATATCACCGGGTCCGAACGTCCAGGTCGATGCCATCGACGGCGGTGATCGAGCCGAACCGCTTGATCAACGCGTGGGTGCGGATCACCGACGGAATCCATCCGTGGGCGGCAGCGCAGCGATGGCCCGCTGCAGGGTGTCGGCCGTGACTGTGCCCGTGACGAGCCACGCTCCGGCGTCAGGTTCGGGCTGTCCGAGCAAGAGGTTCAACACGCCAACCCCGATCGCCACGCCGCCAGCAGATCGCTCGCCGCGCCGGCTGCCTTCTCGAGCTGTTCCTGCAGCGGGATAAGCGATGCGGGCCGGTAACGGGATAGCGATGAGAAGCGTGACTCCTCGGCCATAGACGCCAACGGCGCCAAGGCCGGGGTTAGCCGCATTACGGGTCAGACCGGCCAGGGTCGCCGGCGGTTGGGCATTGCCCAGCAGGTCGATGAAGCCGAGCAGATCGAGCCCGTTCGAATCTTCCACCCGCGCCGACAGCGGCGGTGGTGAAGTCGATCTCCGAGGATCTGGGTGGACTGGTGTTCAGCTGCAGGAAGGAGGTACTCACGACGGCGGTCCCACTGCCTTTGGCGTAGACCGCGACCCGCGACCGGCAGCCCGCTCGCCAACGCCCACACGTCGACCCGGTCGATGGTGGATTCGGGCTCTTTCGGGCGCAGTCGCAGCCCTGCCGCATCGTGACCGGCCACCCGGGATGACGGCAAGCGCTGCACCTCGTCGGGAGTGGCCTGGCTGAGCAGCCGACGAGCCAGGGTTGGGGGATGCAGATCGTCGCGAGCGCGGCAATCGAACGTCTTGTGGATATACGGCTGTCGTCCGAGCGTCGCCCGGTTCGCCTCGTAGTTCCACGTCCACGTCTGACCGCCCGAGTGGTGCAGGTCGGTCTCCCAGTGAGGCTGACCGTGTCGACCCGCCACTCAGCGGAGCTCGACCACCACACGCGCATCTGGGTGCGGCGCGCCGAGCAGGTTGGTGATCGCGTTGAACTGATCCGTTGCACAGGCAACGCCAGCGCTGCCGACCGACTCGGCGTAGCCGGAGTACGACACGGACGACGACCGCTGGACCCGGCCCAGTAGATCCGGTGCGAGTGGCACCGCTGCCCGCCGCGGGCAGCTTGCTCACCGCCCAGGGCAGCGTAGCCGAGGATGAGGACGCCAGTCGACGACGATCGCCCACCGGTGCCCTCGGCGCATCCCTCAGCGTAGGTCACCAGCGCCAGGCGCGTCCGGTGCCGCCTGTGCGTTGGTCATGATTCGATCAAGCGACTAAGGAAGGAGACGTCGTGAAGCTGACCGACTTCGACGCGCTGAGCTTCGACTGCTACGGCACGCCTCATCGACTGGAGTACCGGCCTCGCCGTCGTACTCGGTCGCGTGGGCGCGCGCTCGGGGACTGCAACTCGACGATGAGGCCTTGCTCGCGGCGTATTCCACGCACGAGGCGCGCGCAGAGGCCGAGTATCCTGGCGTGAGCTATCCGGACATTCTGGCGTGCGCAGCATGCGCGAGCTGGGACGCCAGTTCGGCGCGGAAGTCACCGACGACGACGCTCAGCGGCTCGCCGCTTCGGTGCCAGACTGGCCAGCATTTCCCGGACTCCCCACCCGCGCTCGCAGCGCTGAGCACCGCGATACCAACTCATTGTCCTGTCGAACGTGGACCGCGACTCCTTCGCCGCCAGTAATCGGCGGCTCGGGCGTCACGTTCGCGAGCGTCCTAACCGCGCAGGACATTGGTTCCTACAAGCCAGCGCCGCGCAACTTCGATGCGCTACTGCCGAGGCAGCCCGGCTCGGTATCGGTGACGGTCGACTGCTGCACGTCGCTCAGAGCCTGTTCCATGACCACGTCCCGGCCAAGCGGGCCGGGACTACGCACCGTCTGGATCAACCGGCGCCACGATCGACTGGGCTGGGGTGCCACACCGGCGCCGCCGGCTCGACGTCGTTCCGGATTGGGAATTCCCATCGCTGCAGGCGCTTGCCGATGCGGTTGCAGCCGATGCTCGCCACTGGTTGATTGCCGTCCCACGACCAGTCGGTCGAGAAGCGCTCACCAGCCGCGATCCGGCTCTCGAGGTGTGCCCGCTGCGCCTCGTACTCATCGCCGGTCACCTCGTCCTGTGTGCGAGGGCGCTCGAGAGATACGGAATCCTCCTCGATGCCTCGCGCGTACACGCTGATATAGATCAGCGCACCGAAGAGGGGCAGCACCAGAACGACGATTAGCCAGACGATCCGCTTCCAGACAGCCATCTGGCGCTGACGAAAGACGAATGTCGAAGAATACAGACCAGCCAGAGGATCGTCGCCGGGGATGACGACGAAGCAGATCCACAAGGCGTGCCAGAACCAGCGTTCACGTGCCGACCTCCGTATCAGGGGATGCGTGGCGGCCGGGCGCCGCTGGCGGCGCTCGCCGCCCTCCAGCACCCGCCGTCTGCCCGCCTCGAAGTCTGCCTCACTGATTGCGCCGGATCGACGCAGCTGGTCCAGGCGCGTCAAGTCCGCGATCGTCTCTGGTTGCTCCGGAACGCCGGCGGCCTGAGGCGCTGCGCCCAAGTCGGTGGCGCGTCCGCGCGCTAGCCAGGTAATGAGCAGGTAGGTCAGTGCACCAATCACCGGGAAGATCAGAATCACGAGCAACCAGCCGATCCGACCGCCAGGTACTCGAGGTCGCGTCGGCGGATCAGCTCGACGATGATGGCGAGCCACAGAACCGTCGCCGGGATGATCACGAAGCAGACGAGCAGCGCAGTGCCAGAACCAATCCATCGGCGATCTCCCTACCGTCAGCTGAAGGCTACGCACGCTGGTCGATCATTGCCGGAACTGACGGCACGCCAGCTCTTTCGCCACGATCCGTGACTGCTTCGACCTTTGTCAGGCGTGATGTTGGACTTATAGCCTGGGGCTCCGGTAAACTCAAGATCATCAGCGGCAGGCCCTCGATCTGTCGGCCACCTCGGTCGTGATCTTGGACTTAGTGCCTTCTGGCCACGGGCAAGTCGAAGGTCATCACCGGAAGATTTCATGGCGGGCCGGTTCAGTCGATCTTGGACTTGGTACCTCAGGGCCACGGTAAGTCCAAGATCATCGAGAGAGGTCGGCCTGATCGCGCTGACCACCAGTGATCATTATCAGCAGCCCCCGACAAGAGCTAGCCGAGTCATCGCCGAGGGCCGCAGGTGGAAACGCTTACCGCGTTCCTCAGCTTCGTTGTCCAGCGCGTCGGCGTGTCGTATACCGTCCGCAGCTGGAATGCGAGCGGAACGAAATCGATCTATGTGACATCTTGCGTACCTGTGTGGCGTAGGCCACACTGTCCGACGCGGCCTGGGACTGGCAGGGCAGCCGAACCCAGGGCCGACCAACGTCGTACGACTGAGAAGCGTCCCGCAGCGGTCGTCCGCGCGGGGCGCTTCTCCGTCGCTTCTGGCCCCGCCTTGACCGCCCAGCCTGTCGCGTGCGACGGCCGCGCCGATGATGATCTTGACCTCGTGGCCATTCGGGAGCAGCAGAGCAAGATCACGACGCTGAGTCCGTGACGTGCCTGAGTAGCCTCGACCGCGCTGCACCTCCGTCCGAGCTCCGGACCTTGACCACCTCGCCCCTCGGCGTAGCCGACTATCGCGGCTAGCCCCCTGCCAGCGATGACTCAGCCGCTTCGGAGCGGGATATGCCGCTCTCCCCAGCAGCGATCACCCCGGCCGTTGGCCTTGACAGCTCTCTTCTTTGCGCTTTACTCACGTCACACGTGCGGGCTGATCAGGATGTCGTGATCGAACACCGTTCCGCCACGGTGACGCGATCCGAAGCTCGTCCCGTCGATCTTGGGCCGCATCGTCGCCTTCCTCCGCGGCCTCGGACTTCGGTCCTTCATCGCCCGATTGTCCGGGCGATGATTACGACGCAGGCTCGAGCTGCTCCTCGGCCAGCCGGACCACGGCGTCCGGGTGAATCCGAACTTCGATTGCAGGCGCCTTGAGCGGGGCCGACGCGCCGAACGTCGACATCGCGACGACGGCGCCCGGTCGATCCCACGTAGCGTTCCCAGCCGAAGCCGGAGGCCTGCTCGACGGCGACCCGGGCCGTAACCGACGGCGGCAGCACGGATTCGCGGTACGCCTGATCCTGGCGGTCGAACAGCTCCCATGACGGCAGGCTGACCACGCGGGCACGAATGCCCTCGGCGCTGAGCTGCTCATACGCGCTGACCGCGAGGCGAGACCTCGCTGCCGGTCGCGATCAGGATGCACCTCGGGGTCTCCATCCGGCGGATCGGCCAGGATGTACGCGCGCCCTTGGCCAGCCCGCTCGCTGACGCGTACTCTGCTGCGGTCGAGCGTCGGAAGCGCTTGGCGCGACAGAACCAGTGCGACCGGGTCGTGCCGCAGCGGCATGATCACCCGCCACGCCTCGGCGACCTCGTTGGCGTCGGCTGGACGGATATCGATAAGGCCCGGCATGGCCCGCAGCGACGCGAGCTGTTCGACCGGCTGGTGGGTCGGCCCGTCCTCCCCGACGCCAATGGAGTCGTGGGTGAAGATGTAGATGACCGGGATCTCCATGATGCGCCGACAGCCGCAGCGCGCCGCGTTCAAAGTCGGAGAAGATGAGGAATCCAGACTGGTAAGGCGCTGATCTTCGACAGCGCATAGTCCGTTCGCTACTGCCGCCGCACGCGTGCTCGCGAACGCCGTAGTGCAGGTTCCGCCCGCCGTAGTTGTCCGGCTTCGAACTCACCGGCACCGTCGAACGTCAGGCGCGTCTTCGTAGACGGAGCAAGGTCCGCGGCGCCGCCGATCAGCCATGGCACCCGTGGCGCGATCGCGTTGAGCACCGGTGCCGCTCGAGTCGCGGCTGGCCTTGCCCTTCGGGTCGGCGGGAAACTCCGGGATGTCGGCGTCCCAGCCCTCGGGCAGCAGGCGCCGCTGCATCAGGTCGAGCTGCTCGCCGAGCTCCGGGTACTCGGCGCAGTACTTCCCGAACAGCTGATCCCACTGCGGCGCGCAAGCTCGTGACCTCGAGCGCCGATGCCGGCGGCGAAGTGCTCGTACACGCCGTCTGGGACGAGGAACTGAGCGTCCTCCGGCCAGCCGTAGAAGCGCTTCGCCGAACGCGACCTCCTCGACGCCGAGCGGCTCGCCGTGGGCGGCGGCGGTGTCCTGCTTGGTCGGCGCGCCGTAACCGATGTGGCTGTCGACGATGATCAGCGTCGGTCGACTCGGTCTCCCGGCGTGAACGCGTCGAATGCGCGGTCGAGCATCTGTCGAGGTCGTTGGCGTCGCCGACGCGCGTGACGTTCCAGCCGTAGCCGATGAAGCGCGTGGCCACGTCGTCGCTGAACGCGCAGGGCGGTGTGGCCCTCGATGGTGATCTTGTTGTTGTCGTAGATCCAGCACAGGTTGTCGAGCTCGCAGGTGCCCGGCGAGCGAGGCGGCCTCGCGGAGATGCCCTCCATCATGCAGCCGTCGCCGCCGAGCGCGTAGACGTCGTAGTCGAACAGCTCGAAGCCGGGCCGGTTGAAGTGCTCGGCCTGCCACTCGGCCGGCGATGGCCATGCCGACGCTCGGTGGCCACGCCCGTGCCCAGCGGGCCGGTGGTGCGTCTCGACGCCGGACGTCCAGCGATACTCCGGGTGACCGGGGCAGCGGCTGTCGAGCTGACGGAACTTCTTGATGTCGTCGAGCGTCACCGCCGGCTCGCCCGAGCCGTCTCGTAGTCCGGGTTGACGGCCTTGACGCTCGGTCAGGTGCAGCAGGGAGTAGAGCAGCATCGAGGCGTGGCCGGCGGACAGCACGAATCGGTCGCGGTTGCGGCCAGATCGGGTGCTGTCGGGATCGAAGCGCAGGACGTTGTTCCACAAGCTCGTAGACGACTGGCGCCATCGCCATCGGCGTGCCGGGATGGCCGGAGTTGGCCGCCTGCACGGCATCGATGCACAGCGTGCGAATCGTGTTGATCGCGAGATCCTCGATCGAAAGTCTTCGTCGTCGTCGGCGAGGATGTGGGATCGGACTTCGTCTCCTCGAGTGCGAACGAAGCCGGCCGTTGCGATATCGCTCATTCGTGCCTCAAACCGGAGCAACTGTCAATTGCCCGCTTGTACCGCGTGCGAGCCCCAGGTCGTAAGAGTGTCTCGCCGGAGATTCGCAAATCGCGTTCAGCCTAGGCCACGACCCCGGACACGCCGGATTATTGATCTCGCTTGCTCGACTGATCGTGGGTCGTACGAGCCGGCTCACCAGCTTCGAGTCGGGTTCCGCGCTGACTCCCACCCTTCCGGCATCTCTCCAGGTGGTATCCGTACAGGTCGCATGTAGCGCTCGACCGCGGCGTCGATGGTCGGGAAGAAATGATCAGGATTAATGGTGCGGGTCAGTTCGTACCGTTCGGATCTTCTCGCGCACCGGGTCCTTCAGCTCGGCGAAGATCAGCGAGATCCCGCGCTCGTTCAGCCAGACGTCCAGTTCCTGAAGCATGTCCGACGCCGTCGTGTCGACGTCCGTGACCGGCTCCGCGGCGATGACGATCCAGCTGCAGGCCGGGCGGCTCTCGGCGATCGCCCGGATCTCGTCGCCGAAGATCCGGGAGTTCGCGAAGATGAGCGGCGCGTCGAAGCGGTAGACGACCAGCCCGGGAAGCAACTCGGCGTCGGGATAGCTCGCGGTGTCGTGCAGCCCGTCGATGCCCTTCGACCCGGCCGAGCTCGGCCTGGTGCGGCCACCAGACCCGCCGGAACACATTCAGGATCGGACAACGCCACGGCGATGAGAATGCCCGGGCAGAACGCCGAGCAGGGCCACGCCGCAGCAGGGCGATGATCGACAGGCACGCACTCGACCCGCTGCTGCTGCCAGAGGCGGCGGGTGCCCGCGACGTCGGCCAGCGACAAGGCGGCGGCGATGACGATCGCGCCGAGGGTCGGCTGAGGCACGTATTGCATCAGCCCGATGGGAAGAGCACCAGCACGAGCGTGATCGCGACGGCGCCGACCACGCCGGTGACCTGCGACCGGGACCCGGCCTGGTCGGCAACCGCCGTCCGCGACCCGCTCGTGCTTACCGGGAACCCCTGGAACAAGCCCGGCTCGCGATGTTCGCCGCGCCGATGCCGATCATCTCCTGGTTGCCCCGCACCCGCTCGCCACGCCGGGACGCGAACGCCGAGGCCGTCGACATGGTGTCGGCGAGGGCGACCACGCGCGATCGCAAGCGCGCCGACGAACAGCGGCGGCACGTCAGACCAGGCAGCAGTTGGCATGGTGAACGGCGGAAAGCCCCTGCGGCAGCACACCGATCGGTCTCGACACCGTGCGCCTCCAGGTCGAACGCATTGACGGCGATCGATGCGAGCACCACGGCGACGAGCACAGCCGGGACACTTGGGCAGCAGCCGCTGCAGCAGCAGGATCCCGGCCAGCGACGCGAGCCCTACCGTCGCCGCCGCGGCGTTTGGCGTCACCGTGCCACATGCGACACGAAGGCCGACGAACTCGCTCGACCAATCCGTTCGCGTCGACCGAGAACCCGAACAGCTTCGGCAGCTGGCCGACGACGATCGTGACGGCCAGGCCGTTCATGTAGCCGATCTGCGTCGGTTTGGACAGCAAGTCGGCAATGAAACCGAATTTGGCGCCAGCCCGGCGACGACCATGATGCACGCCGACCAGCATGGCCAGCAGCGACGCCAGCGCCACCGCCTTCGGCTGGATCCCCGCCGGCCACCATGCAGCGGCATCACGGTGGCGGCGATCATCGGTCCGAGCGACGAGTCGGGCCCGAGCACCAGCACCCGGGACGGCCCGAACACCGCGTACCCGAGCAGGCAGCAGGATCGAGGTGTAGAGGCCGGTGATCGGCGGCAGCCCGGCCAGTTCGGCATAGGCCATGCCCTGCGGAATCAAGCAACGCCGACAAGACCAGACCCGCGACCACGTCCTTCGGCAGCCACCGACGCTGATAGGTGGAGACCATGGTCCAGCCCGGAACGAAGGATCGGACGCCACCCGCTTCGTGGGCAGCCGTCGGCTCGGAGCTCACGGCCACGGCCTATCCAGCCCCGCCCATGTCTGACCCAACTGGCTCAGACATGCGACACCCGGAGCCAGCGCCCTGACCCCGGTGCCGGCTCGCCACCACAAGCGCCTTCGCGGCGGCCTTCTGGCACATTCCGCCATGGTGCCCCCTCGTCGATGGGACGCGCTCCCAGGTTGGCCCGATCGTTGGGAATACCAGGTAAGTTGACCCCACCTCAGCACGGGTGGCGCCCGGCACGATGGTGGGCCTCGACCGGGTAGCCGCGCGTGCCGGTAGCGCTTGGCATCCGAAATACTCTCGACCAGACAACTTCCAGCCGGACATCACCAGGGACACGTCGTGAGCGTAGATGCGCCAGAACGTCACGCCCCTTCCGCGGCGCGCCGGGGAGCGGCGGTCGTTGCCATCGCTGCGGCTGCCCTCAGCGTGCTGTACGTCGTCCTGGGGGCCTTCGACGAGTGGTACGTCCTGCTCATCGGTATCCCGTCGCTCGCCCTCATCGTGCTGGGCGCGTGGTACGCGATATCCCGCAGCGGCACCGTGCGCATTCTGGCCGTCGCGCTCGCGGGCGGCGGACTGATCGCATTCATCATCGTCATGATCGCGAGCCAGACCATTCCGGGTGCTGGTGATCAGCGGCGCGTTGGCCTTCGTCTCCATCGCGGCCGCCGGATACGCCTTGCCTGCCCCGCGAGGAAAACGCAAGGCCCAGCAGGTACTGCGGGCCGGGCATCCAGTGTTGATCATGAATCTCAAGTCCGGCGGTGGAAAGGCCGAGCGCTTCCACCTGGTCGACGAGTGCCGAGAGCGCGGGATCGAACCGATCGTCCTGACTCCGGGCACGGATCTGCTGGAACTTGCCGAAGACGCGGTCGCCCGCGGAGCTGACGTGATCGGCATGGCCGGCGGCGATGGCTCGCAGGCGCTGGTGGCCTCGGTGGCCAGTCGGTACGGCATTCCGCACGTCGTCATCCCAGCCGGCACCCGCAACCATTTCGCCCTCGACCTCGGCCTGGACCGCGACGACGTCGTCGGAGCGCTGGATGCGCTACAGCGAAGGCGTCGAGCGGACGATCGACTTGGCTGAGGTGAACGGCCGGGTGTTCGTCAACAACGCGTCGATGGGCGTGTACGCGAAAGTCGTTCAGTCGCCGGAGTATCGGGACGCGAAGTTACGGACCGCCGCCGAGATGCTGCCGACGATCATCGGCCCGAACGCGACGCCGATGGACTTGAGGTTCGCCCTGCCCTCGGGTGAACAGTCCCTGACCTCGCAGCTCATCTTGGTCTCCAACAATCCCTACAACCTGCATGACCTGCGCGGTGGGGGAACGCGAGTGAGGATGGACACCGGCGTGCTGGGGATCATGTCGCTGATGGTTCGCGGCGCCGCGGACATGCAGAAGCTCGTGGCGCTGGAATCAATCGGGCAAGTCCGCCAGTTCGGCGGCTGGCAGGAATGGGTCGCTCCTGACTTCGAGGTGAGCTCAGCCGAGCCGGTAGAGATCGGTGTCGACGGCGAGGCGCTCACCCTGCAACCGCCACTGCAGTTCCGGATTCGCCCTGGGGCATTGACCGTGTGGCTACCGCCCGGCGCGGGAATGTCGCCGGCCGCGCGCACCGTCAAGGTCGCATCCCGAACCACGCTCGCCGCGCTGTGGCGCGTCGCCCTCGGCCGACAGTCATGACCGAGACACCGGACGCCGGCCGAGATCCGGTAAACCCGCCGCGGGAGGAGTTGCTCGCAGAGCGGCTCGCGGCCAAACCCGGTCCCGGCACGAGGCGAGTCATCGTCGCGTGCGTTGAGCGCGCTCGGCCGAATCGACCGAGCCTGCTACGGCGCGGTGGCTCGCCTTCCCCGTCGCAGCTCGACGTGCCGTTGCGGCGGCTGGCGAAGTTCGCTGACTTCTCGAAGCCTTGGTTCATCGTCGCGACCCTTCTGGCGCTCTTCGGTGGCAACCGAGGGCGTCGCGCGGCGATAACCGGGATCGCCGCGATCGGTGTCACGTCCTTTGCCGTCAACCAGCCGATGAAGCTCGTCAGCGCCCGCACCCGCCCGGACCGCGACCGCGCCGGTGTTCCTCAAGAACGGTGGGTCAGCATGCCGGAGTCGACGTCATTCCCCTCGGGCCATTCCGCTTCCGCTGCGGCATTCGCTACCGCCGTCGGGGATGTCATCCCCGGCAGCGAGCATTCCGTTGCGGGCAGCGGCAGCCCTCGTCGGGTTTACTCGCGTCTATACCGGCGTGCACTATCCCAGCGATGTCGTGGTCGGGGCGACGGCCGGCGCCCTGTTCGGCCGGCTCACGTCGTTGGCCGCGCGGCGCATCGGCCGGGCATAGTGAGCATCCGGCTACTCCGTACGCTGCGGGAGCTAGTGTCCCGCGAGGTCGGCCGACAATTTATGCATAGCGGCAACAGCGGACGAACCTGCCTTGCGCTCCCAGTACACACCCATTATGGCCGCAATCCACACCCAGAAGAGCGCGATAAGGCCGACATACGCGATTATCCCCAGGCCGATACCGAAGCCCCCATAGGCTTTTCCATATGCACTGAACCAGCGATGTAGCTGGAACGACGAGACCGCGGTGACCAGGATCGCAGCGCCGGTACTGACTGCGGCGCCGGGCGCTAGATCACGCCACGCGAACGGCAGGTCGAGCAGTAATCGCGGCGTCACGACATAGAAGCTGAACTGGAGAAGGATATAGGTCGGGATGACCAGGATAAGGACCCACACCGGGCGGCCAATGACCAGATAGCGTAAGGCCAAGCTGCCGCCACTGACGGCGAGCAACATCCCTAACCAGGTCGCCTCCGCGAAGGTACTTCTGGAGCCCAGATAGCGGAGTCACCCCGAAGGCCCGGGCGTAGGCTAGTTGTACGGTCGCGCTCACATCAAAGCCGGTGATCAATAGCGAGATGATGCTGATGCTCAGCGCGGTGCTTTTGCCTGAGCTAGCCGTCGTAAACGTGTTCTCGACAGTCTGAGCAGTGGTCCCGGTGAGATGGAAAGCATGAACAACGACGTTGCCAAAACTCCGATGTGGATTGAACGCCGAGATAAATGCGTAGCCGAGAATGAGCAGCGGAATTATGGAAACGAAGAGGTTAATCGCGATCACCAGAGAAAGGTGCTTGCCCTCTATCTGGCCGAACCGGCGGATGGATCGAGCGAGGAAGCCGATCCGTGGCCGCTGCTCGAGGTCTGCCCGGAACTGCTGAGCACGGGCGATCCACCTGCCGCGGTCGGCGGCGCCGCTCATCCGCAGTGGGCGGCGCGTCCTCCCGGTGACTGCGCTCGGGCTCCGAGGGCGGCTCGATAGGTTCGTTCAACGGCACATCCCTCGCACGAGGGTCCGGCCGACGTCGGTCGGTGTCGCCGAACGGACCTGTTCAGGCAGCCAGGCCAGTATGCCGGGCAATGCGCCGGTCGACCATTCCCGGTCATGGACCTCAGTTAGGCGTGACACCGGCAACACGGTCACGCCCGCGTATTCGAGAGTAACGCCTACGCGGTCATGCCTGGTCGGAGTGCCGAGCCTGGGTGGGCAGCTCTCCCTGTGCCGCGGCGATGCGCGGCGAGATCGCCGCCGCGCCCACGCAGGATGTAGGCAAAGCCGACCGCCAGCGCGGCACCGAGCAGCGGACCGGCCACATACACCCAGTACGCGGTGAAATCAGCGCTGACCAGGTCGGGACCGAAGGAGCGCGCCGGGTTCATCGACGCACCGGAGATCGGGCTTCCCCACAGGCCGGCCAAGGCGATATAGCCGCCCACGCCCAGCGCTCCGAACACCCCCAGGTTCTGCGCGCCGGACGCGGTGCCCAGGATCACGCTGACCAGGCCCAAGGTCAGCACGGTCTCCATCCAAAACGCGTCCAACGACGTGTACCCATGCGCGGGGTAATTCGCACCGTAAGACGCCGACTCGTGGATGACCGCCTGCACGAACCACGCCGCCAGGCACGCCCCGACCAGCTGAACGACGATGTACGCGGGTACCCGCCGCCACGGAAAATCCCCACGCGCCGCGAACGCGATACTCACCGCCGGGTTCAGATGCGCGCCCGAGACCTTACCCATGAACAAGATGATCGCCAGCACCATCAACCCAGGCGCCACCACCGCCGCGGTCCGGCTGATCGTATTCGGAAACGCCTGCCCCATGACGCCGCCACCGGCAGCAACCAGGACCAGGAAGAACGTGCCCAGCAACTCCGAGAACAACCGCCGCCACTCCCGCGACGGATCCTGAAAATCCGCGAAGACACCCATGAAACGCTGCGCCTCGTGCTGGGCGAGTTCCGCGGCTTCACCGGACTCGCCGGCAGTCCCACCCTGAACAGACCCGCTACTCATCTAACGCCCCTCGGCCCCGATCGCACGCCTCGACCGCCCACGGTCAGCCGGAGCCGACCGCCCCGGCGAACACCCAACAGCCCCGTTCGCTCGGCGCAGCATATCGCCGCGAGGAACGCGGCAATGTACTGGTCGAACCCGGTAGGTCTCGACGTCGCCGTAGATGAGGATTGGGTCTCGATCGAACGCGGTCCAGGTCGGTCACCCACCGGGCCCGGAGCCGGACTTGTTGTCGAATCCCGATGGCCGGCGCCAGGCGGTCACCACCTTGGCGACGGCGGTGACGAGAAAGAGCTGACCGACGATCGCCTCGAGGACGGCGAACGACTGACCGGGGTTGGCCTCAGGCACCAGGTTGCCGTAGCCCGTAGTCGTCAACGTTACGAAGCTGAAGAACAAGTCCTGGCTCGCGCTTCCGGACCTTGCGCGCCGAAGAAGGGAGGCGTCACCTGGATAGCGCTAGTCGCAAGGAACGCGAAGGTGAACATCATCCCGATCAGTAGATAGGCGGCAATTGCCGCGAGGACCGTCTGACCGTCGACAACGCTTCGGCCGAAGATATGACGAACGATGATCACCGGCGCTATGAGGTACAGCAGCGCGCTGATGACGAATAGGACACGAGTGACGTTCTTATCACCGGAGATCGAGCCGGCGATCCACGCAAGGACGGTGAGCAACGCACCTACCACCACGGCGAACCCGGCAATGCGTCGCGCCACCGGAGACTCGGACACGGTGAATACAAGCCACACGGTCAGTAGCTGGACCAGGACGACGACCGACTGCGCGCTGGATCCGTGCATGGCCGCGGTGACCACATAGGTGAGCGCGATAAGTATGATCACCAACCCGTATCGGTTGGTCGGGGAGAACCCCGCAGCGCTTCGTAGATATTCAAGGCGCCACGGTATCGCACCTTGATACTCAGTATTGCGCTTTGCTCGGGCTGGCCCGGAGCCCGAATCGGCCACGCGAAGTGAGGTAGTTCGCCGACCTCCGTTTAGCATCGAGGCGTGGCGGATCGGTTCCTGGTGTACGGAGTCACCGGATCCGGGAAGTCGACAGTGGCCGCACAGATCAGCGCGGCCACTGGGATACCGTGGCATTCCGTCGACGACTTGACCTGGGAGCCCGGGTGGGTGCCGGTCGACGACGAAGAGCAACGTCGCCGGATCGCAGCAATCTGCGCACGGCCAGCGTGGATCTTGGACAGTGCTTATGGCAAATGGCTCGACGTCCCGTTAGCTCGGGCTGAGGTCATCGTGGCGCTGGACTACCCGCGCTGGCTATCCCTGTGCCGGCTAACTACCAGAACCGTGCGACGGCTTGTCGATCGACGCACGATCTGCAATGGCAACCGAGAGACGCTGCGTCAGACGCTCGGACCAGACTCGATCCTGCGCTGGCATTTCCAATCGTTCGCACGCAAACGAGCTCGGATTCGCGCCTGGACCAATAACTCCACCCGGGCCGCGTGTCGTTCGGCTGACAACGCCCCGGCAGGCCAGCCGTTGGCTGCGTACGCTCTCCGCCCCGTCGTCATAGCACCGCGGAGCGAGTCATGCGACGAGCGCTGGCTCGCAGTCACGTCGCCGGTTTGGCTCGGCAGCTGGTCGGCTTGGCCGGGTGCGCCACGCCTCGATCGCCGCAATCAACGCAATGCCGGCGACGACGCTGCCGAAGGTCTCGAACGTCATGTCGAGGCCTGAGATGGGTGACGACGAATCCGGCGACTATGGCGGGCAGCGACAGCGACGCATAGGCGACGACGTAGAACGCGGACATCACCGCCGCTCGGTGCTCGGGCGGGATCACCGCGTTGAGCTGTCGTAGACCACCGAGGAAGGCGAGTCCGAAACCGAAGCCCGCCACCATCATGCCAAGCACGAATGACGGCGCTCGAATTGGCCGCAGCGGCGATTGACGACCAGAACCATCCCGACCGCCAGGCCGCCCGAGCCGGCGGCCGCACTGAGCCAGTTAGGGATGTGCCGGAACACTAGCTGGGACAGCGCAGCCCGCGAACCCCAGCAGCACGCCGCCGACCGCTCCGATGATGACGTTGGTCGTGGTGAACAACTGCTCGGATAGCTGCGGGCCGAGCGAGAAGAACAGGCCGCCGATCGACCAGGACGACAGCGCGGCGAGCCCGGCGAGCACGAAGGCGTGGCGAATGCCGGCGGGCACCCGGGGACGCTGTGGGGTGAGCCGGAACGTCGTGCGCTCACGCACCGGCTCAGGCATCCAATATGCCCCGGCCAGGGCCGCCGCGAGCAGGACCAACTCGACGACGTACGGAAGGGCCCGGGGAGCCGCGCCGACCTGAACGAGACTCGAGCGACACGAGGGATCCGAGGCCGAGACCGATCGCGCTGGCGACGCCATTCGTCAGGCCGACGTTCAACGGGTCGCGGCGCGGGTGGAGATCTAACAGTGCGGCGCTGGCGGTACTCACCGCTGCTCCGGTCGCAATCCCCTGCACAGCCCGAGCCACGAACAGCCACAGAGTCGAGTCGGCGGCGATGTACAGCACCGAGGACACCATGAGCGTCGCCAACGCGGCGAGCAGCACTGGGCGGCGGCCCACCTGGTCGGAGAGTCGCCCGGCGAGCAGCAATGCGGCCAGCACTCCGAATGCGTAAGTCGCGAAGATCAAGGTCAGCGTCGACGGCGAGAAGTGCCACAGCTGCGCGTATGCACTGTACAGCGGTGAGGGGACGACCGAGGCGAACAGACATAGTGCGATCACGGCCGCCGCCTGCGCGTATCCCAACCGATGCGACAACGTCCAGCGACGCGGCCGACGAGTCCCGTCGTTCACCCATCGGTCTCGGGTCCTCGCGATCGGCACGTCTGCACCGCGTGTCCAGAATCGCTGTCCAGCACGGCCGGCTCCGCCATCACGTCTGCCCTCACAGTTCGGTGAATGAACTTCTAGGCTGACGCTAGAGGTTCGTTCACCGAACTTGCAAGTGATATATTTCGCAGCATGGCGTTGCCGCGCGAATATCTCGGTGAGGACTGCGCGTTAGCCCGCGCGCTGGAGATCGTCGGGGAACGGTGGACCTTGCTGATCGTGCGCGATGCGTTCTACGGCGTCCGCCGCTTCAGTGACTTCCGTGACCACCTTGGCATTCCCCGCGCGGTGCTCACCGACCGTCTGAACCTGCTGGTCGGACAACGGCATCCTGGAGCGCAGCGTCGGGGCCAGCGGTCGCGATGAATACGCGTTGACCCCGAAGGGCCAGCGGCTCTGGCCCGCGATGTGGTCGCTCATGTCATGGGGTAACGACTTCTACCAGAGCGGTCGACCAGGTCGGCCGTTCACCCACAACGGGTGCGGGGGCGTGCTGGGAGCCGACGGTGTCTGCGCCGACTGCCATACCATTCCAGCGCCGAGCGAGCTGACGGTGCATCCGTCACGGTCGAAGGCCACGCGTCGGAAAGCTGATCCGGTCAGTCAGGCGTTGACGCAGCCGCATCAGCTGCTCGCGCCGATAGGCGAAGCCGGCTGATCGCCGGATCTTCCTCTGTATGCAGATTCCGTCGCTATGGCGACGGAATCTGCATACCGATCGTGGGAACGGGACGGCGTCAGCCCACGGGCTCCACGGCGAGGTTCTCGTCCTCGAGCGTGATCTCGCTCGCCCTGCTTCGGCTCGACCAGCACGGCAGCGACAATCGCTCCCACTACGGCGACGGCGGCGAGAACGTAGAACGCGACTTGGAAGCCGTGGGTCAGCGCAGCGCCAGCAAGAGGCGAAGTGCCGGGATGCGCTGTAACGAAGTGGGTTGTGTAGGTCGTCGCAATCGTGGTCGCTGCGGCAACTCCGATCGCGCCGCCGATCTGCTGACTGGTGGTGATCAAGCCCGATGCGACGCCCGCGTCGGCTGGCCGAACGCCGGTGAGACCGCCGATCGACATCGGGACGAAGGCCATCGCCAGCCCGATTCCGCTGAGCAGGAACGCCGGCAACAGGTCGGTGGCGTAGTGCCCGTCCACCGGAAGCCGGGCAAAGAGGATCAGCGCACCGGCGGACAACGCGAGCCCGACCGGCAGGGTCCGGCGAATACCGAATCGCGTCGCCATCGCCTGGGCGACGGCCGAGAAGCTGATGATCGTCACGGTCAGCGCGATGTAAGCAACACCGGTCTTCAACGCGGAGTAATGCAGTACCTGCTGCATGTAGAGGGTGAGCAGGAAGAACTGCGAGAAGATCGCGCCGCCCATCAGCAAGCCGCTGACGTTCGAGGCGGTAAGGGTGCGCAATCGGAAGATCCGCATCGGCAGCAGTGGTGCAGTGCGAGCGAGCCTCGATCACTAGGAAGGCGACGATCAGCGCCGCCGACGCGACCAACAGCCCGATCGTCCCGGTCGTGGTCCAGCCGTGCCCGGCCGCCCGGGTCATCGCATAGACGAGCAGCATCAGCCCGCCGGTGATCGACGCCGCCCCGGCGAAGTCGAAGTGCCGATGTGCCAGGTCGGCGCGACTCTCCTTGAGCAGCCAGGGGCTTACCGCGAGCACCAGGATGCCGGCCGGCACGTTGATGAAGAAGATCCAGGACCAGCTCAGGGCGCTGGTCGAGCGCGCCGCCCAGCAACACACCGGCCGCGCCACCGCTTCCCGAGGCGGCACCCCAGACACCGAGCGCGAGGTTGCGCTCCCGTCCCTCGCGGAAGGTGGTCGTCAGGATGGACAACGCCGCGGGCGACAGGAGCGCGGCGCCGAGGCCCTGCAAGCGAACGGAAGACGATCAACGAGCCTCTCGGACCAGGCCAGCCCATCGAGTAGTGAGCTGACCGTGAAGATCAGCAAGCCCACCATGAACAGCCGGCGTCGTCCGAGCAAATCAGCCAGCCGGCCGCCGAGCAACAGCACTCCACCGAAGAAGATCGCATAGGCGGTAATGACCCACTGCAAGCTCTCTTGCGAGAAGCCCAGGTCGTTCTTGATCGACGGCAGCGCCACGTTCACGATCGCCACGTCCAGAACGACCATGAACTGCGCGGCGACGATGACCGCCAGGGCGAGCCAGCGCCGCCGATCGCCTCCTTCTGCATGGACTTCACGCTCTGGCAACATTGCCTGCAGTCATTCGTTTCTCCTCAAGATCATGGACTCACTCCACTATCAGATGTCTCAACACTGGACGTTGATACGGTTATTCTGTGGTGGTGGTCACAGTCGGTCAGGAGGGCGAAGCCGAGCCGCTGCGGTTGCCAAAGGAGCTCCTGGCGAAGAGCGGGTTCCTCATGGTTCGGCTGGGTCAGGAATTCCGGGCGCGCGCGCTCAAGCAGCTGGAAGAGGCCGGATTCAGCCAGTATCACTACAGCGTGCTGGCCCTCCTCGGGGAGAAGCCGCGAAGAACCCAGGCGACGATCGCCGACGCGTTGGCCGTCGATCGCAGTCAGTTGGTTGGAGTTCTGGACGGGCTGGAGGAGCGCGGGCTCATCGAGCGGAACCGGGATCCGGAGGATCGTCGCCGTCACGTCGTCAGCCTGACGCCCCGAAGGCCGGCGGCAGCTCGTTCGACTCCGCACCCGGATCAACCGCCTCGAAGACGAGCTCTTCGCTCCACTCGACGCTTCGAGCCGCGCCACGCCTCCATGCGCTGCTACTGCGCCTCGCCGGTTATCACGACCCCTGCTGCGCGGATAGTCCGGGAGACTCATCGGCGTAGCAGCCTCCGAGCGGTCGCAGGACCGGGCTCACGTCATGATCACGCGGCTTCAGCCTTACGCGGACGCCCGCGCGGTCGCTTACGGGCGCATGATGTGGCCTTCGACGCGATCTCGCAGGGCGGTCGCTCGAGGCCCGGCGAGTGACTACCGTCTGCCCTGTGACGGGTCACGGCGTGGTCGTTGTCGGGGCCGGCCCGGCGGGACTCAGCGCGGCGACGCGCCTACAGGGAGCCGGCATGTCGGTGCTGGTGATCGATCGATCCGACTCGGTCGGCTCGGCCTGGCGGACCCGTTACGACAGCTTCCGGCTGCACACCATCCGGTGGCTGTCGGGCCTACCGGAGCATGTCGATTCCGACGGTGTTCGGGCCCTGGGTCGCGCGCGACGACTTCGTTGCCTACCTCGAACGCTATGCCCGCCGGTTCGCACATCCGGCCCCGGTTCGGCGTCGAGCTGCAAGGCCTGAGTGCCTATGACCATGACGGTATGGACGCTGTCGACATCAGACGGCCCGCTGCGGGCGCAGCGGGTCGTGCTGGCGACCGGAGCATGCACGAAGACACGCATTCCGAACTGGTCGGGTCGGGACACGTTCAAACCGCCGTTGATCCATTCGTCGCAGTACCGCAATCCGAGCGCATATCGCGGGCAGCGTGTCCTGGTGGTCGGAGCGGGCAATTCGGCCGCAGAGATCGCCGCCGACCTGGCCGAGGCCCGAGACGTGACCGTCGAGATGGCCGTGCGCACACCACCGACCATCCTGCGTCGCGACACTCACGGCGTCCCGACGCAGCCGGTCGGCATCGCATTGCGATACGCACCGCCGGCGATCGTGAATCCGCTCGGGAGCCGCCCTGCGTCGCATCGACGGTTCCCGATCTGTCCCGTGTACGGGCTCTCCCGACCGAAAGCCCCCTACTCGCAGTTTCAACGCACCGGCACCGTGCCCGTGCTGGACCACGGCTTTGTCGCCGCGGTGCGATCGGGTGCGATAACGATCAGGACCGCAGTGATGGCCCTCGACGGCCGAGACGTGATCCACGCCGACGGGTTCGCGATCCTCCCCGACGCCGTGGTTGCCGCGACCGGTTACACGAGCGGACTGAATCCCATTCTCGGCCCGCTCGGGCTGCTCGACGATCGTGACCTGCCGACCATTGGTTCGCGCGGCGGCCCCGAGGCCGTCGGTCTCTACACCGTCGGCATCAGCATTCCGCTGTCCGGGCTGCTCGAGAGATCGCCATCGACGTCCGCCGCCTGGCTACGGGCGATCGCTCGACTGACGGCCGGACCGACCATGGGCCACGATGGTCATGCGTTGGTCACCGAGGACCGGAGGTATTGGTGCGGAGCATCGACTGGGTGGATGACCATGTCGTCCTGCTCGATCAGACCCGCTTGCCTCGGGAGGAGCGGTGGTTGGCGGTCACGACCGGTTGACGAGTTGGTCGATGCGATTCGCCGACTGGCGGTGCGCGGTGCTCCGCTGCTGGGCGCAGCCGGGGCGCTCGGGGTACTGCTCGCCGTCCAGGAAGCGAAGCAGGCCGGATGGGACGATAGCACGGCTGCACGCTGCCGTAGCGCGGCTGCGGGCCGGCCCGGCCGACGGCGGTGAATCTCGCCCGCGGTGTGGACCGGGTGATGGCCCGCCTCCCAGAGGGTCCGACGGCGGTCAAGGACGAGGCGCTCCGTGTTCTCGCCGAAGACGGAGAGGTGAACCGGACCATCGGCGCCACCGGAGCGCAGCTACTCACCGACCTCGTCGATATCGACCGGCTTCGGATCTACACGCACTGCAACGCCGGAGCCCTGGCGTGCGTCGAGTGGGGCACCGCATTGGGCGTCGTTCACTCGCTGTCCGCCTTTGGACCGACTGGGCTCGGTATACGTCGGTGAGACCCGGCCGCTGCTACAGGGCAGCCGCCTCACTGGCCTGGGAGCTGGAGCGTCTCGGCGCGGACTACCAGATCGTCGTCGATGCGGTGCTGGCCCCGGGGTCATTGCGGGCGGCATGGTGGACGCGGTTGTCGTCGGCGCCGACCGGGTAGCCGCCAATGGCGACGTGGTCAACAAGGTGGGAACCTTCCCGCTCGCGCTCGCCGCCGCCCGGGTTGGCGTGCCATTCGTCGTAGCCGCGCCGGAGTCAACCGTCGACACCGAGACGCCGAGCGGCGCGGACGTGCCAATCGAGCTCAGATCGCAGGACGAGGTGCTCGACCATCAGCGAACTGCGGATAGCTCCGACCGGGGCGCGGGGCCTCAACCCCGCCTTCGACGTCACTCCCGCCGACCTGGTCACCGCGCTGGTGACCGAGCGGAGGGTGGTACGCCCAGCTGCCGGAGAGACCCCGGCGTGACTGATTCCATCCGGGAACGTGTGATCGACCTCGGGCGAGCGGTGGCGCGAGCCGGGCTCGTGGTCGGCGCGGGCGGCAACATCGCGGCCCGCGTCACCGACGACCGGATGTGGGTGACGCCTAGCGGATGGAGCCTCGCCGACCTGGGCGCTGCGAACCTGCGTCCAGGTGTCTCTCGACGGGCGCCGCCTCGCAGGCGCTCTAGCCCCGACCAGCGAGCTGCTCCTCCACCTGGCCGCGCTGCAGGCCCGGCGGGATGTCGTGTGGAGCGTGCACCTGCACCCGCCGATGGCAACGCTGTTACCTGTGCTCGACATCCCGATCCGCACGATCACGACCGACCACGCCTTCTATTTGCGCGATATCGCGACCGTTCCCTACCTGCATCCGGGATCGGCACGAACTGGCTAACGCCGCCGCGGCCGAACTCGCGGCCGGCGCACGATGTGGTGCTGCTCCGCCACCACGGTTGCGTCGTCGTGGGAGACACGCCGGACCTCGTGCTTTCCCGGGCCGTCAACCTCGAGGCGGCCGCCGAGGCTACCTACCGAGCCCGATTGTTGGGCGACCATTCCACCGAATGCCCACCACAGTTCCTGGAACATGTCCTCGGGCAGGAGGCTCGCGGGCGCCGCTACGGATTGCGCCAGTGATCCGATTAGCACCACGATCACACGTTGCGCAGTCTGAGCTCGCGCGGTGCTATCGCGGCACGGTCTCGAGGTCATCGAGCGAACCTGGCCATGAGCCACCCGAATGTTCTCCGAGATCAGAGCGGCTAGCCAATCCCACGACGCGATGGCCAGCGCCAGATCGACGATCAGGTCGAAACGAGTACGACACGTGGCTGGTCCGGGATGAAGTGAATTTCCATCGGATCGGGCACTGATCGGACGCATAGCACGCTCCACGGTCTCACCGATGATTGCGTCGTGCCCATCGCCGGAGCGGCCCCATCCGAGCCGGTGATCGACACGACCGCCGTCAAGACGACATAGTTGTTACCAGGCTAGGCAACACGAAGCCAGTTCCAGGCCATGCCGCCGGGTCCCATGTCCGCAGGGGCCGGGAGGAGGTCGCGTTATGCCGTCGCGGTGGATGGTAGGGATGTCACTGAGCGCATTGCTGGTCATCGCGGTTGCCGCGTGCAGCTCCAGGTCAGGCAACGGACGTTCAACGACTGGGACGAGCGCAAGCTCGAGTGGATCAGCGCAGAATGGCGGCAACTATCAGCTCCCCTCGACCGTGACATCGCTGCGCATAGACGGAGACGCGGTGTCGATCGACGTGACCGCGCAGGATAGCGCGAGCGCGGTCACGGTAAGGGAGCAACTGCACGGTAAGGCCACGACGACAAAGGAGGTGACCGGCTCGTCAGCCACGTTGACCGCCAAGTGTCCGTCCGGATTCTCCTTCGGGGTCGACTGCTCCGTCGACTACACCGTGACCATGCCCGCACGCATCACGCTCAACGTTGATGGCACAGCTGGGGACATGAAGGTCAACGGCCCGTTTGCTAACGCGACAATCTCCACCAAGGCCGGACGGGTCCTCGGAACCTCGCTCGGCGCTGGAACATATGAGGATCACGACTAATGCTGGCCAGGTCAACCTCAAATTCGCGTCGCCGCCCAACTCGGTCAAGGGTGAAGAGCGATGTCGCAGAGGTCGCGCTAACCGTGCCCGGCGGCGCGAAGTGACGCCGTCACCACCGATACGACGGTGGGCATAAAGAATGTCGAGGTCGAGCAAGACTCGTCGTCGACGCATCGCCTCGACGTGACCACAACCGTCGGCGCCATCACGATCGACAAGGGATGACGCGTTGAGGAGGCACTCTCATGAATGTCAGCGAAATGCGGCTTGTGGTCACCACCGAGGACTACGACGCCGCGGTCGCTTTTTATCGGGACACGCTGGTGCTTGTCCGAATCGGCCGAGTACCTGTCCGAGGACCAGGGACGGGTAATAATCCTGGACGCCGGCCGAGCCACGCTGGAGATCGCAGACCCCGGACACGCCGTATATGTCGACGACGTCGAGGTCGGGCGTCGGGTAGCGGGTCACGTTCGCGTCGCGTTCGGCGTGCCGAATGCAGCCTCGGCGACCGAGCAACTCACCGAGGCTGGCGCGACACTCATCGCTGCCCCTACCCGCACCCCGTGGAACTCGCTGAATTCGCGGCTGACCGGTCCGGCCGGACTCCAGTTGACCCTGTTTCAAGACCTGGGCAGCTGACCGATCGCAGCCCGGCGACCCGTGGCCGAAACACGTTCAGCGCGCAGATGTTCGTCCCCGATTGAAGGGAATCCCTCAGCGTTGGCGCGGGTTGTCGCGCGTCGCACCTTGGGTCGCCGGACTGACCGAGGCGAGGGCCGCCTCAAGCTCTCCGGCCGCACCTTGCAACTGGCTCAAGGCCGTGGCCATGTCGCCGCCGACCGCCAGCGCATCAAGCCGCGCGCGTGCTTCGCGTACGGCATCGCGCAGGGTACGAGAGCCTGGCCACGGCCGACGTCGTCGATCGCGGCCGCCTCGAGGAAGTCAAGCGGTCTTCCGCAGCGATGACCCGATCGGACGAAATTCGCCATCCTCCGGCCATCTGTTGGACGGACGGAGCCTGGCTCAGATGCGGGATGAGCTCGCGGGCGAACCATGCCACATCCGCCTCGGAGGAAGACAACTTGTCGGCCCATGCTTGCTTCCGGTTGTTCCTGCGGATCAGGAACGCGCTCCACAACGGCCACTGCCAGCACAATCGCGCCGATCAGCCACCACAACCATGCTGGCGTGGAACTCGTATCGCTCGACGTGGGTGTCACGGCCTCGGTCTGGGCGGCTGTCGGCGTGGGGTAGGCGTGGCCGGCTGAGGCGTGGGAGCCAGCGTGACCGTGGGTGCCGCGGTCACCGTGGGTGGAAGGGTCACGGTCGCTGTCGTAGTCGCCGTTGCTGTCTCCGTGGGCGCGCGGGTTCGCGGTCGGGGTACGGGTGACTGTCGGTCGTGATGTCGCGGTCGATGCGGAAGTCTCCGTCTGGTGCGGCAGCCGCGGTCGACGTGGCTGATGGAGGCGCGAGCGTTCGGGACGTCTCGCGAGACAGGGATGGCGGACCGCGAGGGTTGACCGGAACCGCTTCCCCCGCAGGAAGAGACGATAAAGGCAACCGCGGCAAGCACAGCCAGCTTCGTTGGTCTTGCTGATGTCGAACGCGGTCCGAGACCATGTCCAGTCCTTCCCGAGCCCGAAGACTCGCCTAGCCGGCCGCGAGTTGAGGCGGATGAAGGCTACCCACCTGCGTCACTCAGCTCCCGAGGAGGTCGATTCCGGGGCGATCTGCCAGTCAGATGCTCAGGACCGCGCCCATCGCCTGGGCAGATGGGGATTGCTGAGAGCGTTATGACCTCGATACGAAGTGTCTCGCGAACGGCCGGGCGGTGAGCCCGTGCGCGCCGACGCTGAGCAGCACGGTCAAGGCAATGGTTGCGGTGACTTCCTGCGCAGCGGGGCCCAGATCCTCGAGGCAAGGAGAGCAAAGATGACCGAGGCCAACCCCGCGTGGCCGAACCATCCGATGAATGCCACGCTGTACCGGTCGAAACCACTCCCGAGGAGCGCCAGGGCCACCGGAACCATCCGGATTGCGGTAAGGCTGAAGTGCGTAGCCGATGACCGGCCATTCGAACCAATGGCCGATCGCGGGCACGGCAAGCGCGCCGAAGATCAGCCACGAGATCATGGCGGCCAGGTCCGCGGACTGCTCAACGAAATAGGCCTCCTTCTCTCCCCGGGCCCGGCGGTATTACCGAAGACGAGACCTCCGACGAAGGCGGCGACAAATCCATTGCCATCGACGAGCAGCGTGCCGGTATACGCGAGGAGCGCCAGCGCCAACGTCGCGGGACCGGACAGCTCTTCCGATAACCAACGCTTCCGACGGGCGCGCCGGATAAGCACGCCACCCGCGCCGCCAACGAGCACGCCCACCAGAAGTCCCACCAGCAGCGCGACGAGGGCGTGGCCCGGACCATGGACGCCGCCGATCCCTTCGTCGGCGGCGACTCCGGCGATGGCGACCAGCACGATCGGGGTAGCGATGCCGTCGTTCAGGCCACTCTCCACATTCAGTACTCGCCGAATCCGGGGAAGGCACGGTCGGATCTGACATCACCGACGCGCCGAGGGCAGCGTCAGTCGGCGCGAGCGCCGCACCGACCAGCAGCGCCGGCCAGACGCCAAAGCCCAGCAGCGCAACGGCAACCAGCCCGCCCAGCAGAATCGTCAGTGGCAGGCCGACCCCCAGTAGTCGCACGTACACCATGAGGTCACGCTAAAGTCGGTCAATTGCACGGCAGATGCATCGGCGAACAGCATCCAGACCAACGTCACTTCGGCGACGACCTTAGACCAGTTCTGGCTCACCCGGCACGTGCAGGACATCGAAGATCTGCGTGAATGCAAACCCCACGGCGACGAAGACGATTGCCGATGAAAGACCGACCCGGCCCAGGCGCGCAGCGAACACCGACCACAGAAACACGGTCGCGAGGATGATCGTGACTGATCCAAGTCCAGGTCCCATCAAGCGCCACCCTATTGGCACGAGGATGCTGTGCCTCCATGGCACAGCGTTCGCGCGGCATTCAGTCTATTCGGCGCGCGCCCTGGACTGACCTCTCCAGGACATAGCAGCGAACCGAACACCGTCCCTGACACGGTCTTCGACTCGAACCGACTAGCCGGCCGGCTGCTGGGGAACGTTTTCGGGCGTTGGACGCGGTGCGGTGGCTGGGGTGATCTTCGTGGGCAGGAGGACCGCAGCGACCAAGCCGGCGATGGCGACGACTGCTAAGACTGCGACCGCGAGTCCGTAGGAGCGCTCGGGTGTCGAGGTGATGCCGGCGACGAGGATTGTGCCAGCGATCGCGGTGCCCAGGCATGAACCGAGGTTCGACACACTGCGCGACAGGCCGGAGATCTCACCCTGCTGCGCTTCGGCGAAGCTCGACTGAACGATGTTGACCGACGGAGTCAGCATCAAGCCGAGCCCTAGCCCGATCAGAGCAGTCCTGGAGCGAAGGCCCAAGCACTTGGCGAGCCGGCCGACCAGGGACAGGAGGACACCGACGCCGGCGATCGTGACGACGAAGCCGGCCATGATCAGGACCCGCTGGGGCCGGCGCTTCGCCAGGCGCTCGGCGGCCAGAGAGCTGGCCAGGAGACCGACCGTCTCCGCGGTGAAGATGACGCCGGTCTGGATTGCGTCATAGCCACGCACGACTTGCAGATACGCCGCGACCACGAACGACACTCCGGTGAGCAGCAGCCACTGGGTGTTCTGCGTGACCATGCCGAGGTTGGACGTCCGATTCCGGAACAGGCTGGTCGACAACAGTGGTTCCTTGCCAGCGCGCTCCTCAGCCCGTACGAACACGAAGAACCACGTCAGGACGAGCACACCCGCGACGATCAACACGAGCATCAGCCAGAGGTTGTTGTCGGCCGCGAGAATGCCCAGGACGACCAGGGCGAGACCAACCGCCGACAGGATCGCGCCGGTGGTGTCAAACCGACGGGTCGGATCGGCCGGAAGTGGATCCCGCACCTGTCGGGCTAGCCAGAGAATCGCGACGATGACCAAGGCCTGGAAGACGAAAGCCGCCCGCCAGCTGATCGCCGACGTGATCAGACCACCGATCAACGGGCCCATCGCGGCGCCGATGCCGCCCATCGCGCTGATCGCGCCGAACGCGCGGGCCCGCGAGGTGACCTCGGTGAACAACAGCGTGGTGAGGATGTAGACCGGTGGGATCAACAGGGCCGTGCCGACGCCCTCAAGATCGAATTGCCGAGGATGAGCACACCCAGGCCGGGCGAGAAGGCGCTCAACAGCGCACCAACACCGTACACCGCGAGACCGACCGTGAAGCATCGCTTCCGGCCGAACTGTCGGTCAACTTGCCGCCAGGAATCATCAGCGCCGCCATCACCAGCAGGAAGATCGTGATCGCGACCTGCACACCCTGCACCGACGTGTCAGGTCGTGGCTGATGTCGTTGATCATCACGTTCATGTTCGAACCGGCGAAGCTGCAGATGAACTGCGCCAAGGCCAGGGAACGAGCACCCGTCGCAAGGCGCTCGAGGGTCGTCCGGTTGCCTGGCTGCCAGCCACTGTGTACCTGCCTCGGGTCAACGCCGTGATGTCAACTGAACCGGCGCCGACCGGACTCCGCAGCCTTTGCCGGACGACGTTGCTGACTCTACGGAGCGTGGTATTGCCCGCGGATGCCGGGGCGAGATCGTCGCGCGCCGCGCTTTTCACGCGCAGGAGCTCAGCTGGGCATGGCACAGTTTGCGAGACACGTCGTATAGCAACTTCGTCCCGAACGCTCCGTCGACCGGCGTGACACCGAATGGGTCAGGAAAGCTCCACCTTGCGTCCGCTCGCGCCCCCGTGCGCGACGAGCGCATAGATCAGCAATACCCCCATGCCGACGTACATCAGCGACCAGACGGGGTAGTACGGAATCCACCGAGACAGCGCTGATCGCTAGGACCGCTCCGGCAAAGACCCCAATCCATCGGGCCACCTGGGAACGGCTAAGCACAAGGGCAGCAGAAATGAGCATGATCGCCGCCACCACGAGGTCGATCCAACCGTAGGTCTTGAGACTGTGCCCGAAGATCGCGTCCTCGAGATTTTGCGGGACCGCGCCGTGATAGCGAAAGGCCCAGATCGCGTCGAAGATCCGCATGATTCCCGCGATGAATAGCACGAAGGCAGCAAATGCCAACCACGCCTCGTCCTGCGTGTTGTCCATTGGAGTCCCCTTTGCCCGATTCGGCCCTTTTCGATGTGCTCCGCTCGGGGGCGAGATTATCGGCGAGTTTGACTCCACGGGTGGAGGCGCGGCGATGCGAAATCCTCTGGCAATGATCTCGGACCTACCGTTTCAAGAGCTCAGTGGTTCCGGAATCGGGTTGCCGGCCAGGTCCTCCCGCCGGATGCGGATCGCTGCAGACAGTGATGAGGAAGGCGAGCACCGCGATCCCGGCCGCGACGAGGAACCCCTTGAGAAACCCACGGCTAATGCGTGGCGGTAGATGGTCGCGGCGGCCGATCCCCCGGAGCGCGGAGGTTGGCCGGCATGCGCGTGGGTCGATGCCGCGTGTGTGTAAGTTGCGACGGTGTTCGCGACGACCGTCCAGGCGACCGTCCCGAGCAAGGCGAGCCCGATCGAACCTCCGACCTGCTGGCCGGTATTGAGCAGACTCGCGGCTACACCGGTGTCCTGCTCGCGTACGTGCGAAAGGGCGACGAGGGACAGCGGCACGAATTGCAGACCAAAACCGACTGCGGTCACAAACATGGGACCAAGCAGCGCGCCCGCGTAGTGGCTGTGTTCACTGATCCGAGATAGCCAGAACAGGCCACTGGCCGTGATCGCCGAGCCGGCCAGCAGCAATGGGCGGGCGCCTACTCGAGGCACGAGCTGCGCTGCGGCCCCTGAGGCAAGCAGAACGCCGCCGGCAAATGGGAGATAGGCGAGACCGGTCCTTAGCGCGCTGAACCCCCAGACGGTCTGCATGAAAATCGTCAGAAGGAAGAACATGCCGAAAAGCGCAGTGCCGACGCAGAGCATGATCAGGTAAGCGCCCGACCGATTGCGATCGCGCAGCAGCCGCAGCGGCAGCAGCGCGTGCGTACTGCGACGCTCGATGATCACAAACGTCGTGAGCAGCACCGCAGCCAGTGCGAGAGAACACCACGACCTTGGGCCCGGTCCACTGAGATGCGCCATCCGGGCCAGCGGCCGCGCTGGTCAGGCCGTAGACGAGTGCGACCAGCCCGCTCGTGGCGGTGATTGCGCCGGAGGTCGAATCGCCCACGCGCGGCGACGCGATTCGGGCAGCACGCCGGGGCGCGGCGAGGGCAAGCGCGACCCCGATCGGAGCGTTGACGAAGAACACCCACCGCCAGGACGGGTAGGTGGTGAGCACGCCGCCGGCGATAAGGCCAGTGGTGGCACCGGCAACGCTCATTTGCCGGCATAGACGCCCATTGCCCGGTTCCGGGGCGCACCTTCCGGGAAGGTGGTCGCGACGAGCGACAGCGCAGTCGGTGCCGTGATCGCAGCGCCGACGCCTTGGATCGCCCGTGCCCCGAGCAGCCACGCCTGCGAGGTGGCCTAATCCGCCCGCGAGGGATGCCAACGAGAACAGCAGAACACCGAAGATGAAGACGCGGCGCCGACCGAGGCAGATCGCCGAAGCCCGGCCACCGAGCAGCAACAGTCCGCCGAAGGCGAGCGTATAGGCGTTGACCACCCATTCAGGCCGGAGCCGGAGAAGCCCAACGAACGCTGGATGTGCGGCAACGTCACATTCACGATCGTGGCGTCCAGCACGACCATCAACTGCGCCGTGGCAGATGACCGCAAGGAGCCAGCCCGAGGCGGGATGGTTGTGAGGCCGGCCGGTCGGCCCGCGGTAGGACGGATGACGGTTTTGCGCATTGGACATGAGGTGTCCTACGCGTGTTGACCGGTTGGATCCGGGCCCGATCGGGCGTCTGACGACTGGAGCCGGCCCTGGACCTGACGGGAGCTGCCCGTCGCTGGTGTAGACCACGGCCCGTTGGGAGATTGGGCGGTTCGCGCGGCGCCCAATTTGGTGCCTCCGCGGGGTCAGTACGTGGTAACGGCGGACAATCCGACGTAGGACACAGCGATGGAGGATGGCGTGGCAACAGCGGACCTGCTCGTCGGGCACGCGCTGGTGATGGCGACGCCTTTGCCCAACTTGTCGACCCGTACCGGCGCGAGTTGCACGTGCACTGCTACCGGATCTTGGGCTCAGCGCAAGACGCAGAAGACGCGCTCAAGAGACGTTGCTGGCGGCCTGGCTGGGACTGCCAGGCTTCGAAGGAGCGTTCTTCCTTTCGTTACCTGGCTCTACCGGGTGGCGACCAGCCGCTGCCTCAACACCGCTGCGCTCGGCCAGCCGGCGTCCGCCGGTGAGTTCACTACCGCCTGGACTCGACCCGCCCGAGCCCACTCGGCTGGGTGAGGTGGTCTGGCTCGAGCCCTACCCGGACATCCTCCTTGATGAGCTTTGCCGACGCTGCGCCGGGGCCCGAGGCCCGGTACGAGACCAAGAAGCCATCTCTTTGGCTTTCATCACTGCTCTGCAGCTGCTTCCGCCTCGGCAGCGCGCGTCGTTCTCGTGCTCCGCGACGCGCTGGGCTTCCATGCCCGTGAGGTCGCCGACATGCTTGACACGACAGAGGAATCTGTGACTAGCGCTCTCAAACGCGCTCGGACGTCCAGTGCAGCGTCGCCTTCCTGGGCTGTCCGGACGACGAACGGCCTCCGGCCCCGAACTCGACGGGCGAACACAAATTGCTCGAGCTGCTGACGCGCGCATTCGAGGACGGCGATGTGGACGACATCGTCGCCCCTGCTCCACCGATGACGTGTGGCTGAGAATGCCGCCCGGTGCCACTCGAGTACCAAGGCCGTGCTCTCGCGGCGCGTTTCTTCAGCGCCGTCATGCGCGCCCGTCGCTTCCGGCTGGTGGCGACCCGGTCAAACGGCCAGCCCGCATTCGGTGTCTATCTCCGAGACCCGCATATGCGCGTTGCCCACGCTAATGGGCTGATCAGTGCTTCACCCTCGCACGGTGGCCGAATCCAGCGCTATCACCCGGTTCGACAACAGCGCGCTCGACCGATTCGGACTCCCCCGAACTCTCGTCGAGTAGAACCGTCGCCGTTCGCCGTTGCGAAGAGATCCAGGGGGACCACCACCCATCTTCAGCTGGCGTAGCCGCGCAGGTAGTCCACGATCAGCCATGGCACCGTCGCGGAATCGTCGCCGGTTGATTCTTCGGGAAGTCGAAGACTGCGAGCATGATCTGCATCGGGTAGGACGGCGGGCGGCGGCAGCTGCGTACCAAATCGCCGTCAACGAAGAATTCGGCGCTATCTCGCGTTCCAACGCACGGCGTAGCGGTGGAACTGCGAGACATCAATCGGCAACCGCACGGCCGCGAAGTCCTCGGTCACAGCCGGGTCGCGGAACGGAGTGCAGACCCACGCCGACGGCAGCCGATTCTCCAGGTGTAATCGCTTTCCCAAATATCTCGGCGACGCAGATCTCGGCCGATCTTTCCGGCCGGTCCTCAATTCCCGCCAGCCACAACGCGACCATCGATCGGCCTGTGATTACGGCCCGGGCCAGCATCTCGAGGTAGCCATTATCCGGGCGTCCAGCCCCAGAACGTCTCCTGCTCTTCTCGAACCGTCAGACCAGTCCGAAACGGCTGCTGCCCGATGGTGCTGCCGACCGGACCGGAGAAATTCCCGGACTGGATACCGGTTACGCCGGAGCGGCGGCTGATGCTCATCGGCGCACCATAAGCCTTGCTCCGGCGGGATGCTTAGCTGCAGACAGGAGTTCCGTATCTCGTACCTTGCCGCGCTGGCCGCGCGCGCGGCTCCACGCCGGGAGGTAGTGCGGCAGCCACGTCGCGAGGTTCAAAACTGGCTTGTCAAAGTCGTCCTCGAATACCAGCCGCAAGCCATCTGGGAGTTGGGCCACTACGACACCTCCTGTCACAGCCGGCCGACGCAGACCGCCCAACTGCATTGTCACAGTTCAAGGACTGGTCGCGATCATGGCGCGGCGCCATGCGCCCTCGATGCGATCATCAGGCGAACTTCGTACGCCCGCTCGATCGCGCGGTTCGTAACGACCGGTGCGAGCGTCCCGGAGCCGAGCCGGTCGTCGAGCTCCTCGAGGTACTCTTCGTCGACGCCTGTCAGCGGAAACAGGCTGCCCGCTGGCGGCAGGCCGAAGATCATTCCCCGTTGGCCGATCTCTGGCAGCGCGTCCAGGAATCGCCTCGGGTAAGGGCACAGGACGCTGCCTTGGCCGGGACGCCAGAACGCTTGACCCACGGCGCCGAACGCGGCAACCGGCACGCTTGGTTCGTCGATGACCGCCCGCCACACCCGATCCCTTGTCGCTCACGGACGGGCGTGCAGCGCGAACGGCGAGCGCGCGAATCCACGCGTCCGGATCGGGGATCCGCGGTTTCCAGCTCGGATATCTCGGTGTCATCCGCTTGGTCGAATTCAGCCAGTCGGGTGAGGGCGCGCCATCGCAGGTCGGGCGTATCCGCGGCGACATCGAGCAGGTCGAAATGACTCGGTGTGATCGCGGTTCGGGCAAGCCCACGCAGGGCCGCCGCGCGATGCTCCGGCCGGTCGCTGAGCTCGACGCAGACGTCCGCAAGCTCTTCGAGGAGCTGATCGCGAACCTGTTGCGGTACCCACCACTCCGCGATTCTGATGGCTAGGTTCAGAAAGGATTCCAGCAGGAACTCGCGCCGTTTCGATGCTAATGACGCTCCGCAACGACTGAACGATATCGACGGCTGGAGCGTCGCCAGCGATGAGCACATTCCAGGCCGTGGCGACTGCCACCGCCCGCGCCAGCGGTGTCGGCAGCATTTTCGCCTCCGCCAGCAGCTCCGCGATCGAGGTGGCATCGGCTGTGACGGTCGCGAACGTCAGGTTGTCATCGTTCACCAGCACCACGTCGGCGTCGCCAAGGTCTGGAAGCAACGTGCGCGATCCGGCGACGGTGACGCGAAGGAGCTTCGTTCGCAGCAGTTCGTCGTCATGTCGGCGGTACAGGCCGATATTCAACGCATGCGGGCGCGGTGGCACCCCGGGTGGGCCTTCGGCAGCGAGCAGGTCGCCATCCGCACTGCGCTCGAGACGAAGCCGGTCAACGCCGCCAATGCTCCAGCCAGTCGTGCGCCCACTGATGCAAGTCCTGCCCCGACGCCGCACTGAGCTCGTCGATCGAGTTCGTCCAGGGTCGTGTTCGTCCAGGCGTATCGAGCGAAGTAGGACCGCATACCCGCGACAAACTTGTCTTCGCCGATGTAGGCCATCAGCTGATGTAGCACGGATGCACCCTTGGGATATGTAATGGTGTCGAAGGTGCCGGCCGCCGGCCTGCGACATCAGGTACTCGTTGTCGGATCGGGTGCGACGCGGGCCCTGATCGGCTAGATAAGCCTGCAATTGCCCGCGGGCCAAGTGTGCGGCCCACATGTCGGGGAACTCGGTTGCCGACGCCGCCGACCAATGAGCCGCGAACTCGGCGAACGCCTCGTTCAAGCCACAGGTCGTCCCACCAGCGCATTGTGACGATGTTGCCGAACCACATATGCGCCATCTCGTGCAACAGGATCTTGGCGCGGTCACTGCGCTCGAACTCGGTCGGCTGGTGGCGATAGAGCGCAGCATCACTCCAGGTGACGCATCCGAAGTTCTCCATTGCGCCGGCGAACTCCGGCATGAAGGCCTGATCGTAGGTGAGTTGTGGAAACGGCATCCCGAACCGCTCCCCGAAGAATGCCAATCCTCGCTCAGTCAGTTCGAACAACTCCGGCGCATCCCGTTCCAACACAGAGCGCAACGAGGCCCGCGCGAACAACCCGAGGTCGTATCCGTCCCGCTGAGTGCGGACCTGGACGAGCGGGCCGGCGAGGACCACCACGTTGTAGGTCGATAGCGGCGGCGTCGCCGGAAACGTCCACGTAGCTATGGCACCGGATCGGCGGACGTCCGGCCGACCGCTGTTGCTCAACACCGTCCATTCAGCGGGCGCCAGCACCGTCAATCCGTGCGTCGCCTTCAAGATCAGGCTGGTCGAAGCAAGCCCACACGTACCGGCAGTCATCCGGCTCGAACGAGGTCCATGCGTAGCACATTGCCGTCGGCTGGATCGACTGCCTTGTGTACCCCGAAATCCGTGGCGGTTTCGGCTTGCACCGACTCCACGACCAGCTCGTTCTGCTCCTTCAGATCGGTCAGCCCGATTCGGCCCGGCGCGATCGCGGAAGCGGCGATCGATTCGTCATTAAGGCGCGCCGACACCACCTGCGCTGCACAGTCGACGAACGTCTGCGCGCCCGTGTCGTGGGATCGGAACCTGATGGTCGAGGAACACCGCACCTCGGAGCCATCGACGAGTCCCGACAAGTCGACGACAACCTGGTATTCCTGTACAGAAATCAGCGCTGCGCGCGCCGCGGCCTCCGTCTGAGTCAAACTCGGCGTCGTCACGTATCCGCTCATGCACCCGACGATACTGCTGATGATCTTGGACTTATGAGCGTTCACGGGCAGCAAATCCCGTCCAACCGGTGATGATCTTGGGGCCGCCCGGCCCGCATCGGCCAAGATGAGCCAATAGCTGGATCCGGACGCAACCTCATGGTCTAGCGTCGCGAACCTGGCCCCGAGTCGGCGCTAACGGGCGCGGTTGCCGTCCCAGATACGCTGAGTCGCGTGCGTTGGGTCGGCCGCCTTGTCGGCTGGTATCTGCTGGTTGCTCTCGGCACGCGCATCGCCGAGACAGCGGGTTTAAGAATGTGTGGATGCGCCCGAGAATGCTGGTGTAAGCGTCCGCTGGTCAGCACATTCCGGTGGGTTTTCCCGTACGGACACCGACTACGCGATCCGGGCGAGCAAACTTCTCTGGCGGACGTATAGCCACGAGCAGAAGCGTGGAACATTGATGACCTCGATTCAGCCCGAGCTATGGGTCGATCGCGGCGCGGAGGCTATCGCGTTCTACCAAGAGGCCTTCGACGCGAGGGTGCTGCATGTAGTCGGGAGCGGAGAGGACATCGTGGCGCAGTTGGCCGTGGGTGACGGCAGCGTTCTGGATCGCGGCGACCGAGTCAGGCGGCGACCGGCTCGTCCCGCGGACCGTCGGTGGAAGGACCGGTCGCACGCTGCTGGTGGTCGAGGACCCGGACTCCATATTCTCTCGAGCCGTGGCCGCCGGTGCGAAGCGCTAAAGTCCGCGGTTAGCGAAGAACACGGCTGGCGAGTGGGCCGGATCCTCGATCCCTTCGGTCACGAATGGGAGATCGGTAAGCCGATCGGGCCGTGGCCGCCTACGAGCCGCGACTCTTCGTTAGGCGCGGCCTGGTTTCCGTCAGGGATACGTGGATCGAGACCGCGTCCCAACAGACCGACCTAGGCTCGCTGCCACGCGGGAGCTCTGGCTGCGGGGGCAGCGAGTCCACTTCGGGGCTTCGTCGCCGATACACGCCGGTTCGCCGAACTGCTCGCCCTGTTCTGCGATCCGACCGCAGCCGACGCTGCCGCCCGGGCAGCAGCCGAGACGTTTCCGTGGGAGCCAAAGCGTCCGATCGATGCGCGACATCCGTGCGATCCCTGCTCACCGTACGGACGTTCCGGTGGCAATGCAGCTGGTCGTGAGCTGAGATGGGTCAGGTGGGCGTCTGGCGCCGTCACACTCGGCGGCTTGCGCATGCGGCATGCTCCGGTCGGCGGGTGCTGGCGACTCGATCCCGGCTTCGAGGTCCGCGCGTGTGGCCCGCTCAACCAGAACCGGCACAAAGTCGCGCACAGGCCTGCCATCGAACGCCTCGTAGTGTCCGTTCACGACCGCCTCGAGAGCGTCCGGAGGCACTTCCGGGAACTGCTGGCGGAGCCGCTCCACCACCCGGCGCCATGGCCTCGGCTTCACCGCTTCCGTTCCGGCGCATATTTCGGCTGGTGGACCCGCTCATGACGTCCTCCACGCACCGTTGATCTGGTTGCACAGATCCTCGCATCACAGGTGGTTGCGCCGTCAAAGCGCCGACAGAGGGTGGCGCATTCGCAGGGCAGTGGAACATCCCGCGGGTCGTCGTGGCGTCGCATACGACCCGACGGCGATCCCGGCGAGCGCTTCCAACGTCCGCCGCGTCGAGAAGTCGGCGCTGACAATCGAGAGGTCGATCGATCGGTCGCGCGTGTAGGTTGCATCTGGTGATGCCGTGGCCGCCCGGTGACCACTGGTTCCGATCCGCCAACCGCGGCGGCGCCCGTTCCCCGCCCAGTCTCAGCAGTGGCGGTACTGAGCATCGCGGCGATCGTGATGCGCACTGTCGGCCTGGTTGGCGACAGCCGGGAGCGTTGAGCGGGCGCAGACCGAGCCTGGTCAGGTGGTTCAACGATCCGCCACAGCCGGTTGCTGCGGTGTTCGCTGTGGTAAATCCGCTGTGTCGAGCAATACCCCTGACATTGTTGAGCGTTGCGTATGTCGGCTGGGTTCTCCTCACCGCAGGCCGGGCGAGCATGCGTCTCGAAATCGTGCGCGCGCTTGTACTCTCGCTGGCCTGACGGAACTTATGGCCCGGGTCATGAAGGATCTCGCCAACCAGCCGCGACCGTTGGCCGTGCTCGGCGACCTCGACACGCACGGCTACCCCGTCGAACCTCTCGGCAATGCGTATCCCTCGGCGCATACAGCTCTGTTCGTCGGGGCGGCGTTTGCACTGTGGCCATGGATGCGGTGGCCGCAACGCATAGTCGCCGTGGCGATCGCCGTCTCGGTCGGGTGCAACCGGATCTACATTGGCGCGCACTGGCCGGTCGACGTCGTCGGGGGGCCGCCATCGGGATGTTTGCCGGAGCCAGCACATGGCTCGTCGCGACCCGATGGCCGATCCGCGCTCTACCCGCACGGCTTGACTGGCGGTCGTGGGTACACCGTCCGGCGAGAACGCCGTGTCAGCTCGCCGTGCTGCGGCGCGATCGGCTGGACAGCGAGGCTCTTCTCAGCGTCGCCGCACAACAAACAGCGCGGCTGGAAGAACGTCGGCCCCGAATCCTGGGAGACGCAGGCGAGCGACGGCATTGACCGCCCGGTATCTGTCCGCCGTCACCTGATTACGCCAGAACGTCATCGACATGCACGCGGGCGTAGCCGCCTATATCACCAAACACATTCGACGCGGTAGGTTGTGCCCCGGCACCGGCCGCATCCGCGGCGCGGACGCCGCCACGGGGTGTTCGTGCCGAACAAGCGGGGTAAGTCGCGCGCGGCGGTCAGCCGGCCGCGACCGGTCCAGCGGGTCGCCGGCCGGGCCCCGCGGCACGGGCCCGACCGCGGACAAACCGACGGCGGTGGAGACGAGGGCGCAAGACGGTCGCCGGTACCGCCCGCGCCTGTGCTGCCCGGGCGGTCAGACGTAAGGGTTCCACCCAGTCCAAGGACCGCAAGCGCCCATCAGGCAACGCAAGGCATCCCCGGCAGCGGCCAAGCTGAAGCGGGCCAATGCCCGTCGCGCAGACCGTAGCCCGCCTGCCACCACGGGTAGCCGTCCGCCTCGCCTGAGAAATCGACCCGGCCGGACAGGTTGCCGCAATTGACGCCGCGTCTCCACGCGCGGTCAATTCGTTCCACCGGATTCGATCTCCGGACGCTGCCAGGCCACCAGAGCGCTCCGGTGGCGCGCCACCGGCTGGCGTACGACCGTCCGTCCTCTTGCGTAAGGGTCCGAGGATAGCGTCGCTCGGCGTGGCGGCTGCGGCGATCCTGGGGCCAGCGTCATCACCGATGACGGTGCTTCATGGGGTACGTGGCGGCAGCTCTCGGTCAGACACGTAGATCCTCCCTCGCCGCCCCGGCGCCAGGCTCGCGGGTTGCACCCCGGACGCGCGGCGCAGCCCCAGCCCGACGTCGAAGCGCGGATCAACGCATTGCGCGGGGTGTGCGTCGGCGCTCAATCCTGGCCCAGTTCTTCTTGGAGGCGACCTCCCCTCGTCGAGTCCCGCCGGAGCCCCGGTACGTTCGGTGCTGCCTCCGACGTGGCCCCACGCCCCTAGCCGGCGTCGGCAACACCGGTGCGCCGAGCTCCTCCGGTTCGTCCGTCATACCGTCGCGTACCAGCTCGAGCGTGCGGCCCACGTCCGCCTCACCGAGGCCGTCTTCTCGCCTACGCCCACGCCGACACCCACCATCCAAGCCACCGACCACAACTCCGACGACACCACACACGACGCCCGCCACTACGCCGGCAACCACTCCGCCCACGCCGACACCGACACCGACGCCCACCTCAACTCCGTGAGTGGCACTGTTCCAGCCGGTGGAGAACGCGCCGACCTGGTCAAGCACTGGACCGACATCGTTTCTTCCTGCGCAACACCCTGCGAGGGTTGACTGACGAGCAGGCGGCTCAGCGCACGACCGTCAGCGAATTGACACTCGCCGCCCTCATCAAGCATGTCACCGTTACCGAACGACAATGGAGCCGCTTCATCATCGAAGGTCCGTCAGCCATGGGCGCACCGGATGAGGAGCAGGCCATAGTCCAACTGGCTAAATGGCTTTCGCATGCTCGAACGCGAGACGGTCAAGTCGTTGCTCATCGGGTACGAGGCCGTGGCGCGTGAGACCGACGAGTTGGTCTCGTCGCTTCCCGACCTGGACGCCAGCCAGCCACTACCGTCGGCACCCTGGTTCGAACCGGGCGCGAGATGGTCGGCGCGCCGCGTCTTCTTGCACATCATTGCCGAAACGTCGCAACACGCCGGGCACGCCGACATCATCCGCGGAGTCACTCCGACGGCGCGAAATCAATGGGCTAAAGACTAATTCCCTGCTAGCGTCGACCCCACACCCAAGTCGACTTTTTGGGGAAACTCCCAAGCTCTGATTCTCTTGCCGCACCTCAGGGCATCTCGGCGCTACGGCTTTTGCGCTCACCAGCTCGAGATTCGCCGGTGGATCCGGGCTAAGCAACGGGGTGAAGACGGAGCTTAGTCCAGCCTAAGTACCGAATCGAGTTCGGATCGGCAACGCTAACGCGTCCGACTCCTCGAATAGTGCCACAGTCTATGGCACTGTTCGTGTCATGACGTCCCTCGATGAACTCATGGGCGCGGCAGTCGACGCCCGAAGAGTCGCGCAGAATGCCCTGCGGATGGCGGTTCGGGAGGCTCGAGCAGCTGACTGGTCTTGGGACCGCATCTCCGCTGCGCTCGGCGGCTCACCGAACGGAGAAGCAGCTCCGACGCAATTTCAGCGACGTGCGCTGACCTCTTCCGCCCGTTCCGGCTGCCGGTGAGACGGCAGCGCTCACTGACGGCAGCGCACCGGCGGGAGTGACTTAGCCGATCGCATGCCCGGTGGCAATGTCCCCTGATCGGTTGACGCACACGTCACCCGTCCGATCGTCCGTTCTGCGGACGGTGCCGCCGCTGATCCGGCGGCATGGTCGAGGGCAGCAAACGACCACGACGATCACCAAGGGGCATGTGATGAGCAATCGAATCCGTAACGCCGGGCGCCGCGTTGGCCGCGCTCATCCGGACCGCCGGCCGCCGCTATGTCGAGATGATGGCTAAGTGCGACCCGAACGGTTACGGCTACTACGTCTGGTAGAGCCGGCCTCGCCGAGGGCTGCACCGGACAGCTCCACCGACCTTTCCCGCGTCCACTGCGCTGAATGTGCGGCTAACCGGCTCGGCATGTCGCGCGCGCACGTCGGCTGGTGCGAACATGTCAGGGGTGGTCGCACGACTAGCCGACGTCGATCCGTCCCAGACGCGCGCCGAAGCAGGCAGGCGCTCGAGACGGCTGGCGGCTGCGCAGCACTGCCGGATGCTCCGGCACCGACTGACGCTTGGCGGCCACCTCGGCAGCGGCGAGGCTCGGGCCGCTCTCTGTGTCGTCTTCGAGGGATGGGACGCGTCGGGCAAGGGCGAAGGCGATCAGGCAGCTCGTCGAACCGCTGGATCCGCGACATGTCCGCGTCGCGCAGTACGCGGCGCCCACCTGGGACGAGAAGCGGCACCACTTCCTTTGGCGGTTCTGGCCGATTCTGCCGGGGTGGGGCGGAATGGTCGTCCTGGATCGCTCCTGGTACGGACAGAGTTCTGGTCAGAGCGCGTCGAAGGATTCGCAAATGTCCGACCAATGGTCACGTGCCTACGGCGAGATTCTCGACTTCGAGCGGACGCTGGCAGCCGAAGGCATGATCTTGGTCAAGTTCTGGATGCACGTCAGCCCGGAGGAGCAGTTGCGCCGGTTCGAGGCCCGAGCCAAAGACGACCTCGCGCCGGTGGAAACTCACGGATGAGGACTGGCGCGGCAACCGTGACAAAGCGGCGCGCAGTACGAGCACGCCGTCGAGGACATGTTGGCCCGCACCGACCAGCCGAAAGCGCCGTGGATCGTCGTGCCCGCCGATCACAAGCCGACCGCGCGGGCCGTCGTCGTCGAGACATCTGCGAGCGCATCCGAAAGGCCCTCGCCGGAGAGTCTCCGCGATTTCGATGGCGCGAAAATCAGGGAATCAAGACCAGCTTGCCGCGCAGATGACCGTCAGACTGATGCGGTATGCCTCGGCGGCGCAGCTCGAACGGAAAGGTTTGCACCTTGATCACAATCTTGTTCTGAGCCAGCAGGTCGGCGACCTCGTCCAGGGCCTCCGGGGCACGGCTGTCCGCGCCGCCACCTGTGACGGACGCCCGCCTCACCAGCAGCGAAGTTGGCGATGGTTACGACCTTGGCCGGAGTTGGGTGCCAGGCTGATCAGCTCGTCGACCGGTGTTTTGCCGACGACATCAAATACCAGCGTCAATCGATCCGCTGGCAGCGTTTCGCACCCGGTCGGCTACGCCATCGCCGTATCAGCACTGGAATCGCGCCGATCTCACAAGGTAGTCCTGGTTGCCTCGCTGGCGGAGGCGATCACCCGCGCGCCGCGGGCGAGCCGCCACCTGGACGGCGACCGCTCCCACGCCGCCAGCGCCTCCGTCGATGAATAGCGTGTCGCCGGCTTTGACGTCGAGCAGCCGAAGACCGCGCTCAGCGGTCTCACCGGACACCCCGGCCGCAGCCGCCTCCGCCCAATCGATGGGTGGAGGCCACGCCGCTCATGAGTCGAGCACGGCGTACTCCGCCTGCGCGTGCCGACCGTTGCCGGAACATCATCACCCACGGCTACACCTGTCACGCCCGCTCCGCCGACCTCGTCCACCACCCCGGCCGCGTCAGCCCACGAGGTAGCCCGTCCCGACCATCGACTTGCCACGGACCACGCATTCCGGTGAGCACCTTCCGGTCAATCGGATTCACGCTCGCCGCCCGCACGCGACGATCCGGATCTGGCCCAGGCCCAGCGTGTGGATCAGAGAGCCTCCGCCCATTCCAGAACCTCCTGGACCCCCGTAAGCCCTAAAAGCTGCAACGCTCGCATCCAACAATCCTTTCCGCATGTCGGTCAGCCGCTGCGGTTCCACGAGTTGGCATCAGTCGCGACATAGTCGTCAAGACCAACCAGGCCGACAGTGGCTCAATCCACGCAGGCAGCCGCCGCACGTTCCGCGAGGAGCCTTCACGCGGAGCGAGGCGGGCTCGCTGCCGAGCAGTCCGATCCGAAACGGCTCCACGTAGCCGCGGATCCTCCGTTCGACGGAGCCGAGGTGCGCGTTCGCGGTCCAGCGGCATCCGGCGATAATCTCCCCCAGTCGCGCGCGGCCGAACCTGTGACGGCGCCCGACTCCTCTGCGCTGTCGGCCTGCAGGTACAGATGCTGACGCTTGAACTGGTCTGATCGGCTTGGCGATTGCGCTGGACCACTCCCGCTGAGTGCAGTTCATGATCTTGCTGCCGTCAAAGGCGGCGTCCGAGTGCAGCGTTCATCTTCGGATGGTTGGTCTCGTTGGCGATCGTGGTCGCGCTCACCGTCATGGCCGACCGGCAACAACCCGCCCAAGCAAAATACGGCACCCGTCGCTCGGCCGCCTCTCGCCGTCAAGCTTGCGATCGGGGTGGGCCATCAGTCGGCATAGCTATGCGGCAGCGTCCGCAGAATGGGCCAGCCGAAGAAACCAGAAACCGCCCCAAGTGGCAGGCCAGCGTGGACAACATGTCACCCTGGTTCGCGATCGGTCTCGCTCCACTCGCTGCAGCCCTGGGGGCTGATCGCGGCTGGAGTCGCCACCGTCGACGGACGCGAAGCTGTCGCAGCGCCGCCGGCTATGTGGCGTTGTTCGTCTACTGCGTCATCGCCACCTCGTCATACACATCACCCTCGGAAATCTATGCCGGCTTCCGGCCGAGAAGCCAGGTCCTCCTCGCCAAAATCAGAACCTGGATCACGGCACGCATGCCGACCAAGCCATCATCCTCGGCTCGCTTATTCTCGGCTTCTGGCTTATCGACAGCAGCATCTACTTGATTGTTACCGTGACCTCAAAGCCGTGATGGCGAACAGGGCGACGGCCCGATCCCTGTGTCGGCGGCTGGGATGTCATCGTCGCGAACGCCGTCGCATGCGGCCCAGCGCCTGACGGCTCGTCACTGCGCCGCCAGCCGTTCGACCGGCCCACTCGGAGTTGCGGCAACAATAGCTTCGCGACTGACCGCTCAACCAGCGCGGTCCTGTCCCTGACCGAGCCAGGTCGAGCGGCTGCCCGGTAAGGCGTCGTGGTTGCCGCTCCGTCGACCCATGTGCGGGCGCGGCAGTTCGCGGACTTGCGCAGGTGAGTGTGCTCGACAACGGCTGCTGCCCATCGGCGCCGCACCCGCTTAGGCGAACGGGCCGCCAGCCCACCAGCGTTCGAACCGTGGCCGGACGGCCGGGTCACCGGTTCGAGGCAGGAAGCCGGAGGGCGCGCTGAACAGTACGTCATCGGCGCCATACCCCTCTGTCCGGAGGCTTCTGCGCCATCTCAGCGTCCAACCCGCCGCGACAAAGCGTTCCGTCTCTGCGCGCCACGTCGTCGACCCAGACCCCGTGATGGTGTAGCCCCGGCGCGTCGGCACCGTCCCACAGCGATCCGGCGCGCTCCCTGTAGCAACTCGACATGCTGCGGACCTTCGCACGAGTACGTGAACCGCAAGGGCGTGGTGAACGCGCCGTCCGCAGGCGTCCAGGCCGGCTGTTCACGTTCAACGACCGACGCCCAGGTGATGCCGAGTGCCGCGCTCCAGTTCGGCCATGGCGGCCTCGAGATCGAGACCACGCGCACGCCGACGTGATAGAGGGTACCCACGTAGTTCACCACGACTGCCCTCCGGCCTCGCCCGTTACTGGATACCGAATAGAGTAGCGGGGCCACCTGCACGCAGCCGGTGATCGCGAGCGTTAGGCCGTTCTTGCCGGGTCGTCGATGAGCCCATAGGCTTCTCGCGAGTTATGAGAGTCACTGTGAATAATCTCGAGTGAGCTGTCCGTGACGTCGACGGCCGCAGAACGGGCGACGTACATCGTATCACATCCTCGATCAAGGAGTGGACCAGCGATGATGCAATCTTGACGGCTAAGGTAGCGCTCGTTACCGGAGGGACGCGAGGCATCGGCCGCGGAATCGCCGAGGCGTACCTGCGTGAAGGCGCCAAGGTGGCGGTCAACGGGCGGAACAAGGACAAGGGTGAGCAGGCGCTGCAGGAGATCGGCGCCGGCGACCGGGCCGCCTTCCTCCGGGGCGACGTGATGAAGCAGAGCGATGTCGAGGCGATCGTTGACGGCACCGTCGAGCGCTTCGGCCGTATCGACATTCTCGTCAACAATGCCGGCGGCTCCTTCGACAACGCAAACGTCGTCGATGCCAACCCCGAGTCGTTCGAGGCGGTGCTGCGCTGGAACGTCATGTCGACGTTCTGGGCAACCCAGGCGAGCGCTGCAGCACATGATCCCGCAGAGATTCGGGCGGATCATCAACATGTCGTCCGTGGAGGGCAAGCACTGGCAAGCCCGGCATCTCGGCTTATGTGACGTCCAAGCACGCCATCAATGGATTCACCAAGTCCGTAGCCAAGGAAGTGGCGCAGTACAACATCACCACGCCAACTCCCTGTGCCCTGGACTGATTATCACCGACATCTTCCTGGCTGAGGGGCCCAGTGCCGCCGAGGCCATTGGGTATCACCCTCGATCAGCTCATCGAGATGTTCACCGCCGAGTCGGCAATCAAGCGGACGAACACGGTGGAAGAGATGTCGCCTCCGTCGCGGTGTTGCTCGCCACAGACACAGCCGGCGGCATCACCGGAGCGCCTCTACAGCATCGACGGCTGGAACCGCCAGGCCTACTGAACCTGCCGACGCAGGCGTCCTCGACGTCCTAGCAGCTGCCGCTGTCCGCGGCGTCGCGCCACGGATAGCCACTCGGCACGCTGCCACCTGGGCTATCGCCAGCGGGGAATCGCCGGCAGCACGGCGGGGATATCATGACCGAACACAATATGAAGGTCGCCAATATCACCGGAGGATCTCAAGGCATTGGCGCGCAGTTCCGACCTGCAATCCGCGTGATCCGTATGGACTTGATGCTCTCCAGCGACGATGAGTCAAAGAGTCATCGAGGATTACCTGCTTCACGGCACGGCGAGCAGCAGCTTGCCCGATGTTCTCGCCGGCGAACAGCTTGGGCAGCGCGTCCGGAAAGGCGCCGAACACCGCCCTCGAGGACGTCTTCGCCGCGAGATCAGCCGGCCCTCGCGGAGCCACGTCAGCGAGTTCCGCTCGGGCCTGGGGGTAGCGCTCGGCGTAGTCGGGAGTGAGGAATCCGATCATCGACGCGCGGGCCCCGATCAGCGACAGGTAGTTGGACGGGCCACGGACCTGATCTGGGGCGTACTGCGAGACGCCGCCGCTGAGCACGATCCGCGCTCCGCGGGCGAGTTGCGTGAGCACGGTGTCGAGAATCTCGCCGCCTACATTGTCGAAGAACACGTCGACGCCGTCGGGCGCGTGCTCTCGCAATGCGCGCCCGACGTCCTCGGGACTTGTAATCGATGGCCGCGTCGAAGCCAAGGTCTTCGGTAATCCAGCGGCACTTCTCAGGTCCGCCCGCGATGCCGATCGCGCGGCAGCCTTTGATCTTGCTGATCTGACCGGCGACGCTCCCCACCGCACCAGCCGCACCCGACACCGACGACCGTCATCGCCCTCACGGATGCGGCCCACATCGAGCACACCAAAGTACGCGGTCAAGCCGGTGATGCCGAGCGCCCCGAGGTAGGTCGGCAGCGGCGCGGAGCAACGGATCAAGCTTGGTCACGCCGTCACCGTCGGAACGCGCGAACTCTTGGACCCCGAACGCGCCGTACACGTGGTCCCCGACCTCCGAACTCAGGATGGTTCTGAGGCAGTGACCCGCCCGACTGCCGCGGTGTCCATCACCGCGCCGATCGCGATCGGCTCGACGAAGCGAGGATGTGGCGTTGATCCAGGTGAGCATTGCCGGATCGACCGATAGGTATGCGACCGCGACGATGAACTCCCCGGGACCAGGCACCGGGACGGGCTCGGTCGTCAGTTTCCAGTCAGACGGCGTCGGCACGCCGACCGGACGGGCGGCAAGCCGTATCTGATGGTTGACCGCGTTCATCCGCGCGGTCGATGCACGCTGAGGGTTGACAGCCGAAACAGTCGGTCACTTCTCACCGCCTCGGGCCAGGTCGACGGGTGGTTCGACATCGTCGTAGACACGAGCCGCCGCGAGCAGTCCATCCGGGCCGCGCTCGTAGACGGCGATTCCAGCCTGCGGCGGCAGGTCGTGACTGCCCCAACGGACGACGTTGTACTCGACTGCGCAGCGCACGCCGTCGTCAGTCAC